>OGXL01000974.1_pt1 | contig 24788 bp, 24 predicted proteins | sample 1576311 | NCBI WGS metagenome assembly OGXL01 (sample SAMEA3541564, study PRJEB24748) | human gut metagenome | biome: human gut; feature: human-associated habitat; material: faeces | place: China | collected 2012 | reverse complement strand
GAACGTATATGTGAATTACGGATACAGATCCGGACAACGGTATTTCTGCTGAAATTCCAATGGAGTATACCCGGTATATTTCTTAAAAGTTCTGTAAAAATACTGAAGATCGCTGTAGCCACAGCGGATAGCCACATCTTTGATCACATTTTTTTTCGAACAGGAGAAGTCGTTCAGCCTCTCCCATACGGCAGTTGATGATATACTGGTTAACTGTATATCCTGTCACCTCTTTAAATTTTCTGGAAAGATAACCAGGCGTGCTGAAAAACTTTCTGGAAAGGTACTCCAGAGAAAGCCTTTTCGTATAGTTTTCATTTATATAACTAATGATTTTTTCTATGTTTTCTGGATGGGATTTTTCGTTTTTTGCTTCGTTTCGATCTGCGGTCAGAAGACAGACAAGTGAAAGGATTGACTGAAGCATTTTCTGTACAACATCTTTGTGTTGCCGTTCTTCTTTCTGGTAATGTTTTAGGAGAAATGATATCTGTTCTCTGAGTACAGGAAATGTCTGACCGCTTTGGATGACGGGAACTTCCATGTCTGGGAGCAGATGATTGGGAGGTAGCCCCTTGGCATGTATGCCGGAAATTGAAAAACAGATCTGCTCAAGCGGATCCGTGCGCACAGAGTTTTCTGCATGGAGTACTCCGGCATTTTTTATGATGAGATCGCCTTTGCCGATGTGAAAAATCCTGCCGGAGCAATACAATACTCCACTGCCACATAAAACAAGGGACAGCTCCAGATGCTCATTGTGAGAATGGAGAGGAAATTTCCAGCAGGGATTACTTTCCGCAGTTATATGTATCATATTTCTGATTTCGGGAGAAAGATCATTAGATAACAGCTTCAAAATACAGACACCTTCTATACAATAATTACAACAATAAACAACGGAATTGTCAAATTGAAACGCAGGATTGTCCAATGCTTTTTCAAAAACGTCGAATATCCGGATAAGGCTGGAACTGTTACGATTTTATTAGAAAAAACAAATGGAAGGAGTGTAGGAAGATGTTTGATCATGTTTTTTCGCCAATTACCATTAAGGGGAAAACAATCAAAAACCGGTTTGCCGTGCCGGCCATGGTTACAGACTTCTGTAACGAACACGGGACTGCTACGGAAAGATATCTCGCATACCACGAGGAAAAGGCCAAAGGAGGATGGGGACTGATCATAACAGAAGATTACAATGTTTCTCCGGAAGGCCATGGCTTCAGATGCACTGCTGGCTTATGGAATGATAAACAGATTGCCAGTCATTCAGAACTGCCGAAGAGGGTGCATCGCTATGGTACTGTCATCCTGGCACAGATTTATCACTGTGGGAGGCAGACAAACTCGAGAGCTATTCCTGGACTTAAGCCCAGATCTTCCAGTGCGATTATGTGCCCTTTTGGGGATGAAATCCCGGATCCGCTGACAACAGAGGAAGTGAAGGAGATGGTTTCCTGGTATGGAGATACTGCTTTGCGGGCTAAAAAATGCGGCTTCGATGGCGTGGAGATTCATGGAGCGCACGGTTATCTGATTGCCCAGTTTTTTTCATCTTACTCAAATAAGAGGCTGGACGAATACGGAGGAAACTTCTGGAACAGAACACGTTTTGCGAGAGAGATCATCCAGGATATCCGCAGAAAATGTGGCGATGACTTTATCATTGATATGCGTATTTCAGCAGATGAATTTGTGGAAGGTGGGCTGACACTGGAAGATGCAAAAGCCATTGCGGTTATGATGGAACAGGCCGGACTTGATATGATCCATGTATCAATAGGCACGTATCTTTCGGTGGATCTGAATATTGCCAGCAGTTTCAGCGGCCATGGATGGTTTGCTGACTGGGGAAAAGCTGTCAGGGAGGCAGTGAAGATTCCTGTGATCGTGGTATCGAGAGTGAATGATCCATTTCTGGCAGATGAAATGATCGCTACAGGAAAATGTGATCTGGTAGCTATGGGGCGCGCATCGCTTGCCGATCCGGCGTTGCCTGCGAAGGCGAAAGAGAAACGCTTTGCAGATGTTCGCAGATGTATTGGATGCAATGATGGCTGTGTTGGTGTTCTGTTTACAGACAATCCAATCACATGCGTGCTGAATCCCATGCTCGGACATGAATATGAGGGGGAGATGGAACAGGCGGCAGTCAGAAAGAAGGTCGCTGTGGTGGGTGCTGGTCCGGCTGGTCTGTATGCTGCCATTGCTGCAGCTAAAAGAGGACATGATGTGGTAGTCTACGAAAAAGGAAAACATGCGGGAGGAAATTTTTATACGGCATCCATTCCGCCCTGTAAAGGTGAGATCACAGACTTCATTGTCTGGCAGACGGAGCAGTGCCGGCAACTGGGAGTGGAGATCAAGTATGAGGCAGAGGCCACAGCTCAGTTTCTGAAAGAAGCAGGGATGGATACGGTTATCCTTGCTACGGGATCAAATCCTGTCGTGCCGCCAGTTCCGGGACTCGCCGGGAATGAGAAGGTCTGCTTTGCCAGGGACCTGTTGGAAGGACGGGTAAAACCTGGAAATGAGTGTGTGGTCATCGGAGGCGGACAGGTAGGGGCTGAGACAGCCCATTTTCTGGCGCAGCTGCTCAGAAAGGTGAAGATGCAGACAGATGCAACTGTGACGGAAATCACGGATGAAGGAGTTGTATACAGGGATAAAAGCGGAGAACTGCATACGGTTCCTGCTGATACAATTGTTGTTGCTGCCGGATACAGGGCAAATAATCCGCTGGAGGACGCGTTGAAGGACTCCGGTATAGAGGTGAAGGTAGTAGGAGATGCCGTGCGGGCCAGAAAGGTTATGCATGCTACAAGAGAAGGATTTGATGCTGGAAGATCTGTTTAAAATGCTGATACATATGAGCAGACCCTTAGAATGGTGAAAAACGGAGGTATCGCCAATAAGAAAGTAGTAGGTGTTACAACCGTAGGCGGACGTGCAGTTATGGAGTCTTTTGGTCGCCTGCTTGTTGCCGGATGTCTGGATGTCAATCCTTTGCTGACACATAGGTTTGAAGGTCTGGAAAAAACGGAAGACGCCCTGTACCTTATGAGGGATAAGCCGCAGGACCTGATTAAGCCGATTGTGACGATAAGATGGTGAGCGATACTGTGTAATCAGAGAAAATTTGGAGATAAAAAACCACCCTGTTTGATAAACCACCCCCAAAGTAGGTTTTTATATTTTAGTGTCCTACTTGGGGGTATCATATCAGACAGGGTGGTTTTTTATTAATCATGCTCCTCGTCCGGGACTTTGCACACATCTACCCATTCCTCGAAGCGGGAGTAGGTCTCCAGCTCCGGGATGGTCAGTTCAATGGCGCTGTTGGCGCTGCCGCAGGCAGGAAAGACGGTGGGAAACCGCCTGAGCGACTGGTCCAGATAGACCTTCACGCCCTCTTTGATCCCGAAGGGGCAAACACCGCCCACGGGATGTCCGACCAGTTCTGTCAGCTCGTCCACCTTCAGCATGGTAGCTTTTTTGTGGAAGGTGGCTTTGAACTTCTTGTTGTCGATCTTGGCGTCCCCGGCTGCCACTACCAGGATGGGGCCGTCATCCAGTATAAAGGACAGTGTCTTGGCAATTCGCCTCTCCTCGGTTCCCACCGCTTTGGCAGCCTCGGCCACAGTGGCGCTGGAGACCGGGAATTCCAGGATCTTTTCCTCCATGCCGGGCCACTGGCGGAAGTAGGATCTGACTTTTTCGATAGACATGTTTATCTACGACCTTTCTTAATTTACATTTACAGTTTGAACCAGCCCATGGAGTTGGCCACGGAGCTTCCAAGAATCAGCAGGAGAAATACCGGTGTGATCCATTTGATCATAACAGTGAAAAGCTTTTCTCCCACAAACTTTCCATTGGTCACTTTCACTTCGTCTGAGATCGCCTTTGGTCCGATGAAGAATCCTACGAAGATACAGGTGAAGAAAGCGACGATTGGCATCAGCACGCTGTTGCTTACAAAGTCCATGATATCCAGGATGGTCATGTTTGCCCAGGTGATGAAGCCTAACGGGCCGAATCCAAGGGAAGACGGAATGCCAAGTACCAGTGACAGGACTGTCACGAAGATACATGCATTCTTCCTGCCCCAGTGGAATTTATCCCGGAAGATGGATACAATGGTTTCCATCAGCGAGATGGAAGAGGTCAGGGCCGCGAAGATAACCAGCAGGAAGAAGGCAGCTCCGATGGCGCCGCCCATGGGCATGCTGCTGAACACCTTCGGGAGGATGACGAACATAAGGCTCGGGCCGCTCTGGAGGATCTTCGGATCACCGCCGGAGAATACGAACACGGCGGGGATGATCATAAGACCTGCCAGGAAAGCGATGACTGTGTCAAAGATCTCGATCTGGCGCACAGAGCTCTCCAGGTTCGTGTCTTTGCGCATGTAGGAACCATATGTGACCATGATGCCCATAGCCAGGGACATGGAGTAGAAAAGCTGTCCCATGGCGGAAAGCACGGTCTTCACGGAGAAGTCTTCCATATGAGGCCGTACGTAATAGGCCAGTCCGTCCATGGCGCCGTCCAGAGTCAGACAGTAGATGGAGATGACAATGGCCAGCAGGACAAGGATGGGCATGGCGAATTTACTCACCTTCTCAATTCCTTTTTCCACGCCTAAAAGAACAATGATGGCTGTTGCACCGAGGAAGAGAAGGAACCAGCCCAGAGGCTCGAAGGTACTTCCCACGAAACCGGTAAAATAATCGTCAGCGGCTGCCGCAGAGCCGCCGCCTGTCAGGAAGACGGTAAAATATTTGATGACCCATCCTCCGATGACGGAATAATATGGAAGAATGATAATGGGTACGGCGGACGCCAGGATTCCCAGGAACCCGAAGCGGGAGTCCAGAGCCTTGAACGCACCGATGGCCGACAGGCCTGTCTTTCTTCCGATGGAAACCTCTGCAACCATAAGGGAAAATCCGAATGTCACTGCAATGATCAGATAGATAAGAAGGAACGTGCCTCCTCCGTACTGTGCTGCAAGATAGGGGAAACGCCAGATGTTTCCAAGACCTACCGCAGAACCGGCAGCGGCCAGCACAAAGCCCAGTTTGCCGGAAAAACTGCTTCGCTTATTCATTTGTAAAACCTCCTCAATATTTATAGATATCCTTTTTACTCTCACATATTCTGGACATGTGTAAGCCTTATTATAATGAATACCGGGATATTTAGCAAGGGAAAACGGGGGAGAAAAAAAGAAAAGTGTTGACATGGCCATGAAAGTGTGATAAATTAATTGACGCGTAAGGTGTAAAACAAAGCAGAGTATCCACTCTCACCGTAGCACAAGCGGGTGACTACTGGTTGATATTGAGACATTATACACTATGTCAGGTGTATTGTGCAATAGATTAAGTGGATAGTCTGGACTATTCGCTTATTTTTTTTTGATGGAGGTGCACGACAATTAGCGATTTAATGATTAACGAACAGATCAGAGACAGGGAAGTACGTGTGATCAGCGAAGCGGGAGAGCAGCTTGGAATTATGTCTGCCCGGGAAGCCATGAAGCTGGCAGAGGAGGCTCAGCTGGATCTGGTCAAAATTGCTCCCAAAGCTCAGCCGCCGGTATGCAAGATCATTGACTACGGCAAGTATAAATATGAGCTGGCAAGAAAAGAAAAGGAAGCCAGAAAAAAACAGAAAACGGTTGAAGTGAAGGAAGTGCGTCTTTCACCAAATATTGACACCAATGACCTGAACACCAAGGTGAACAATGCGAAGAAATTCCTCACCAAGGGAAATAAAGTGAAGGTTACGCTCCGTTTCCGCGGAAGAGAGATGGCTCACGTACAGCAGAGCAAGCACATCCTGGATGATGTGGCTCAGATGCTTGCGGACGTGGCGGTTGTGGAAAAGCCGGCCAAACTCGAAGGAAGAAATATGAGCATGGTTTTAACTGAAAAACGTTAAAAATACTATTTATCTTTAAGGAGGAAAACATCATGCCAAAAATTAAAACAAATAGAGCTGCTGCAAAGCGCTTCAAAAAGACAGGTACAGGAAAGCTGAAAAGAAACAAAGCTTATAAGAGCCATATCTTAACCAAGAAGTCTACAAAGAGAAAAAGAAATCTCAGACAGGCTACAATCACAGATGCAACCAATGTAAAGAATATGAAGAAAGTATTACCATATCTGTAAGATTGGGAAAGATTGAAGGAGGAATTAGGACATGGCAAGAATTAAAGGCGGCTTAAACGCTAAGAAGAAACATAACAGAACATTAAAACTGGCGAAAGGATACAGAGGAGCCCGCTCCAAACAGTACAGAGTTGCAAAACAGTCTGTCATGAGAGCACTCACATCTGCATATGCAGGCAGAAAACAGCGCAAGCGTCAGATGCGTCAGCTGTGGATCGCACGTATCAACGCTGCTGCAAGAATGAACGGACTTTCCTACAGCAAGTTCATGCACGGACTTAAGGTCGCTAACATCGACATCAACAGAAAGATGCTGGCTGAGATGGCTGTCAATGACAAGGAAGGATTTGCTTCTCTGGCAGAGACTGCTAAGAAGAGCATTGCGTAACAGCACTCCGTGAGTGTATATGTGAAATCCGAAGATTTCCGCCCCGCAGAAGGGCGGGAATTTTCAAAGGATTTCTGAAAATATATATATTACAAAAAATATAAAAAATTTAAAAATAACTGTTGACATTCAGGCTGGCCTGTAGTATTATACTTTTCGGACAGCGAAATAAAGCAGTCATGCGGAAGTGTCGGAACTGGCAGACGAGCAAGACTAAGGATCTTGTGGCATTCGTGCCGTGTGGGTTCAAGTCCCATCTTCCGCATTCAGTGAGAAGCCTTGAGTTTTCAAGGCTTTTTCTTTTTTTGCGGCGAATGCCGGAAGGAGGATGCCCCATAAAAGCGGGCGCCTATAATATAAGGAAGGAAAGTGAAAATATGTTTTTTATCATAGGCCTCACCAGCGGGAGAAAGGATCTGAAATTTAATCAGGTGGTTATCTGCAGCAGATGCGGAAAGTACGGGAGATATATGGTGTATATGACATACACGGCACTGTCTTTGTTTTTTATTCCCTGCTTTAAGTGGAATAAACAGTACTTTGTACAGACAAGCTGTTGCGGCACGGTGTACAGGCTGGACCCGGAAGTGGGCAGGCGGGTCGCCAGGGGTGAAGAGCTGGAGATCCGGCAGGAGGATCTGGAGCCGGTTTCCGGAGGATGGCCGGGCGGACAGGTGAAACGGTGTCCGAACTGCGGCTATACGACAGATGAAGATTTTACATTCTGCCCGAAATGCGGTGGAAGATTTTAAGGTTTACCGGGAAGGCTAACCATGATATAATAGTGTCTAATTTTGGAAATGTTTGTTGAAATCCAACAATATAACGGATAGAGGGCTTATGAAGATCAATACAAAGAGATTGTGGGATCACATTATGGAGTTGGGAAGGATCGGAAGCGGGGCGGACGGCAGCGTCACCCGCTTCCCGTTCACCCCTGAGGACAAAAGCGCAGAGAAGCTGATCTGCCGCTATATGGAAGAGGCGGGGCTGGACGTGGAGAGAGACGGAGCGGGCAACCTGATCGGAAAGTGGACGCCTGCCGGAAGTGGGGAAGCGGGACAGACACCGGTGATGACCGGCTCCCACTATGATACGGTCCTGCAGGGAGGGAAATTTGACGGATGCCTGGGGGTTCTGGGAGCCATTGAGGCAGTGCAGACTCTGCGTGAGGAAGGCTATGGACCGAAAGTGCCTGTGTGGGTGATCGGCTTTAAGGATGAGGAGGGCAACCGGTTTGGATACGGAATGATCGGGAGCAAAGCCATCTGTGGGAGAGTCCTGCCGGAGGGGCTGGCGTCTGTGGACGCGGACGGCATTTCTCTTGGCGACGCCATGAGAGCATACGGGCTTTCTCCCGACAGTCTGGACACCTGCAGGGTGGACAGGATAAAGGCTATGCTAGAGCTTCACATTGAACAGGGACAGGTCCTGGAAAAGAACGGCAGCCAGATCGGGATCGTGGAAGGCATTGCAGGACTGGAACGGTACACAGTGACCATCACAGGGAGCAGCGCCCACGCCGGAGCCACTCCCATGAGCGAACGGTCTGACCCGGTTCCTGCCATGAGCAGATGGATACTGAAGGCGACAGAGCTTGCAAAGGAGCGGAAAGACTGTGTGGCTACGGTGGGACGCATCAAAGTGCTGCCCGGAACCTGCAATATCATCTGCGGGGAGACGGAGTTTTCACTAGATATCCGCAGCGTCCGAGATGAAGATATACGGGATATCATGGAAGAGATGAGCCGATATGAAAAGCTGCTGGAAGAGCAGGAGCGGGTCAGCATAAAAAGAGCACTGGATCAGTCTCTTCCCGGCGTGCCTTGTGACAGCGGGCTGAAGGAGAGAATGGAGCAGATCTGCGACCAGTATGGATACGCCCACAGACGCTTGATGAGCGGTGCAGGGCATGACAGCATGAATTTCGGTGGGCTGTGTCCTGTCAGTATGATCTTTGTGCCGTCCCAGGGAGGATATTCTCACCGGAAAGAAGAGTTCACTTCTATGGAAGACTGTGAGGCCGGAACCCAGGTGCTCATGGAGATGATCCGGGAGATCACGTCCCGGTAAAAAAGGAATGATTTTAACTTCCGGACAGGGCCTGTATGGACGGCCCTGCCGGGGGATAAAATAAAACTACAGAAAAGAAGAGTAAGAGGAGGCAACAAATGAAAGAAAAAATCAGCAGTTTCTTTCAATTTAGTGAGAGAGGAACAAATTTCAAAGTGGAAACCATAGCTGGTATCACTACATTCATGACTATGGCGTACATTCTGGTCGTACAGCCCAGCCTTATGGTGGGGGATGCCGACTATGTCATTGACACCAACGGGGTTACGATCACCAAGGAGGCGATCCTTGTCACCTGTGCCCTTGTCAGCGCTGTCATCACACTGCTTATGGCCCTGTATGCCAACATGCCCTTTGCCCTTTCCACCGGAATGGGAAACAACGCCATGTTCGGCGCAATGCTCATCGCAGGGGCGATCTCTTTTGGAGGCATCATGTCTCTGATCCTGATATCAGGCTTAATATTTCTGCTGCTTACAGTGTTTGGCGTTCGTGATCTCATTGTGAAAACGATTCCAAAGAACCTGAAGATCGCTATCAGTACAGCCATCGGTTTCTATATCGCTTACCTTGGATTTAACAACAGCGGTATCGGTACATTTACGGACGGCATCAGCCAGGGGGATTTCAAGCAGCCCTCTGTGTATCTGGCAATTTTCGGACTTATTCTGATTGCGGTGCTGACAGCCCGCAAAGTGACAGGAGCCATCCTGATCGGTATTGTGGCAGTCACTCTTCTTGGCATTCCTCTCGGTGTGACGACTGTGCCGGACACACTGGCAAAAGTGCCGGATTTTGACGGACTGGGCAACTTGATGTTTGCCTTCGACTTTAAAGAGGTGCTTTCTTTCTCAGCCGTCCCGCTGATCTTTGTCTCCTTCTGCGGTGACTTCTTCTCCACTCTGGGAACTGTTCTGGGTGTGGGAGCCAAGGCCGGTATGCTGGATGAGAATGGAAACCTGCCAAATATCCAGAAACCGTTCCTTGTAGATGCTATCGGTACCTGCGTGGGTGCATGTACAGGTAACACAGTTGTGACCACCTTTGTAGAATCCAGCGCCGGCGTAGAGGCGGGCGGACGCACCGGATTTGCCAGCGTGATCACAGCTCTCATTTTCGGGTTGATGGTATTCCTTTCACCTCTTGTGCTGATGATTCCCAACGCGGCTACAGGACCGGCTCTGATCTTTGTGGGATTCCTGATGATCCAGGGCATTCAGAACATCGATTTTTCTGACTTTACTGAGGCCTTTGGTCCTTTTGTCATGATCATGTTCACGATCTTCACAGGATCTATCGCAGGCGGTATTTCTGCAGGCATCATCGCTCACGGGCTCATCAAGCTGCTTACAGGCAGAGCAAAAGAGGTACATCCTTTCCTCTATGTTCTGTGCATCCCGCTGATCCTGTATTTCCTTTCATAAAATAGTTCCGGCAGATCTGAGGGTCTGCAGAAAGGCGGTATACAATGAAAATCCAACCGAATGATAAAAAACAGCTGCTCAAGGCAGCATTGGGCGAGATCAGAAGTGATCTCGCCATCACAAATGTACGGCTTGTCAATGTGATCACCGGTGAGATCTACCCGGCGGACGTGTTCGTCTATGACGGGATGATCGCCCATGTGGAATACAAAAATCCCGGTACTGAACTGGACAAGGCAAATGAGGTCATCGACGGAGAAGGGAAATATCTGATCCCCGGCTTCATCGATGCCCATGAACACATTGAGAGTTCCATGATGACTCCCAGGAATTTTGCCAAGGGAGTGATCCCCCACGGCACGACGACTGTTGTCACAGACCCCCACGAGATTGCCAATGTGTGCGGCATGGAGGGTGTGCGCTACATGCATGAGGCAGGAGAGGATCTGCCCATGAGGCAGCTCATCGATGTACCCAGCTGTGTACCGGCGGTTCCGGGGCTGGAAAATGCGGGCGCGGAGTTCTTTGCAAAAGAGATAGAAGAACTCGCTTCCATGGACCGTGTGATCGGCCTTGCTGAGGTGATGGACTTCCTGGCAGTGATCCACGGAGAAGACCGGATGATGGATATTATTGATGTGATGGACAAAAAAGGACTTTATCTGCAAGGCCATGCGCCCTCTGTGTCCGGCAGGATGCTGTCTGCCTATCTGTGCGGCGGCCCCAATACCTGTCACGAGTCCAGGGAGAGAAATGAGGCGCTGGAGAAGCTCCGAAGCGGCATGTATGTGGATGCCAGGGAATCCTCCATCACGAAAAATGTGGAGGAGATCTATGAAGGCGTAAAAGGCGTGAAGTTCTATGACCATTTCTGCCTATGCACAGATGACAGGGAGGCGGATGATATCCTTCACGTGGGACATATGAATGATGTGGTTCGCACAGTCATCCGCAGCGGCATGGATCCGGTGACAGCGATCAAGAGCGCCACTTTAAACACGGCAAGAGAGATCCATATTGAGAATCTGGGCGCCATTGCCCCGGGATATGTGGCGGATATGCTCCTTGTGGGCGACCTGGAAGAGCTGAAACCGGACCTGGTATTCTTCGGCGGCAGGCTGGTGGCAGAAAAAGGCCATATGACTGTGCCCATAGAAGCAAGAGAGTATCCGCTGGAAAAGGTCAATACCATGTATGTGAAGGATCTGAAGGCGGAAGATTTCCGGATCAAGGCGCCGGTGGAGACCGGTACAGTCACAGTCAACGTGATGGAGTACCCGGATCTTCTCCTCTCCTCCACTGTGCTGACAACTGCGGAAGTCCCGGTAAAAGACGGGTATGTATGCCTGGAGGGAGAGGACCTGAAGTTCGTGGCAGTTGTGAACAGGCATAAAGGCCATGATACCATTGGGCTTGGCATTGTAAAGGGATTTGGAACGACCTGCGGTGCCCTGGCATCCACCGTGTCCCACGACAGCCACAATCTGACCGTTGTCTATGATACGGCAGAGAATGCGCTTATGGCTGCAGAGGCTCTGATCCAGTGCGGCGGCGGTATGAGTGCAGTCAGGGATGGTCGGCTGCTCCATGTTCTGGAGCTGCCTCTTGCAGGGCTGATCTCCCTGAAAGACGCAGCAGAGCTGGCAAAAGACAGCCAGCTGATGAAGGAGGCCAACAGGGAGCTGGGCCTTACCGGTCTGGAAAATCCTCTCCTTCGTATTGTGACGCTGGCCCTTCCCGTTATCCCGAAAGTGAAGATGTCTGACCTTGGGATGGTGGATGTGCTGAAAAAAGAACTGATCCCCCTGTTTATGTGATCAGTCTGTACCTTATAACATAGAGAATGATAGTTATTGGAGGAATCGACGACTATGAAACAGCAAAAATCCGGAAGCGGAGAATTTAAGAAAGAGATCGGCCTGTTTGGCGGCATGAGCGTCATCTGTGGCATCATGATAGGTTCCGGTATCTTTTATCTGGGGTCCTATGTGCTCCAGAGGTCGGGCTATAGCCTTGGACTGGCCCTGATCTGCTGGCTCCTCGGAGGACTTGTGTCCCTGCTTGGAGGCCTCTGTTTTGCAGAGCTGGGAGCTTCTGACCCGAAAGCGGGAGGCCAGCTGGTGTATCTGAGCAAGGCTTACCATCCCGTGCTGGGATTTATGTATGGATTTACCCAGTGGATACTGGCCAGCTCAGGCTCTATTGCAGCCATTGCCGTGGCTATTCCCACAGCCCTGGTAGATTTTATCCCGGGGCTTACCCAGCTTCACATCAAACTGATCGCTATTGCCCTGATCGTGCTCCTTACGCTCTTTAATCTGCGGGGAGTCAAGGGGGCGTCCAATCTGCAGACATTTTTTATGGTAGCAAAACTGCTCCCGATCTTCATTATTATGATCGGAGCGCTTGTGCTGGGAAACCAGACACCGGATTTAAGTCCGGTTCCCGCCTCTGCGCCAGACGGATCACCGCTGACGGCAGGCTCTGTCTTTGGCATGATCGCCTTTGCCACCGTGGCGTCACTGTGGGCCTATGAGGGTTGGACCAACCTGAATGCTGTGGCAGAGGAGATCAAGAATGTAAAGAGAAATCTGCCCCTTGCCATTATCCTGGGCATCGGCGGCGTGGCTATTTTCTATGCACTTTTCAACTATTCCCTGATGCGGGTGATCCCGCTGGATGAGGCAAAGAGCCTGATCGAGAGCGGAAGCCTGTACCTGGGAACGACTGTGGCCGAGCGGCTCTTCGGCGTGGCCGGAAAGGTTATCGTGCTGATCGGCATGCTGCTGGCTATGTTCAACTGCCTGAACGGCATGGTGCTGGCCTTCTCAAGGATCTACTATGCCATGTCTGCTGAGAAGATCTTCTTCAAAAAGCTGGGCACACTGAATAAAAACGGAGTTCCGGCTGCAAGCCTGATCTCCCAGATGATTATTTCCATCATCCTTGTGTGTCTGCGGAACCTGGATCAGCTCACATCTCTTGTGGTATTCTGCGGTATGCTGTTCAACTGTCTTGCAGTGACAGCGGTATTTGTCTACAGGAGGAAGTATCCGGACCTGGAGAGACCCTACAAAGTATGGCTCTACCCGGTATCTGTCATCGTCACAGTCATCCTCTTTGTGGGGCTGATGATCAACAATCTGATGGAAGATCCGGTGACAGCACTGACAGGTCTGATCGTTCCGGTGATCGGCATCTTCTTCTATCTCTACTTTAAAAAGAAATACGGCGGGGAGGAGAAGGAACATGCGTAGGCCGGTGATCGGAATATCGGGGAATTTGATCCCTATTGAAAATGACGGAGTTTTTACAGGAAATCTGCGGCAGTATATCCACACGGATTACACGTCCAGCGTGGAGCGGGCGGGGGGCACCCCGCTGCTTCTGCCGGTCAGCGATGACCCGGAAGTGATCCGCGCACACGCGCAGCTCTGCGACGGCATCATCCTGTCGGGAGGGGCGGACGTGGACCCCATTCTCTACGGAGAGGAGGGCATTCAGGGCCAGGGTTACTCCATGCGGGAGATCGATGTCTACGATATGGAGCTCTTTCGGGCGGCTCTGGAGCAGAAGAAACCGGTCCTTGGCATCTGCAAGGGATTACAGATCATCAACATCTGCTTCGGAGGGACTCTCTACCAGGATATTCCCTCCCAGAGAGAGCACTGTATCAAGCACACCCAGAATACGGAGCGCTACCAGGGTACCCACAAGATCCGGATCAAGGAGGACAGTGTTCTCCATAGTCTCCTGCCGGACGGCACATTTGTCAATTCCTGGCACCACCAGGCTGTCAAGGACGTGGCCCCAAAGCTGACCGTGACGGCTGTGGCTTCCGACGGTGTTGTGGAGGCTGCCGAGTATATGGAGGAGGGCCAGTTCATCATGGGCGTGCAGTGGCACCCGGAGATGATGGCCTCCTGTGGAAATGCGGAGCAGCTGGGCATTTTTAAGGAACTGGTGCGCAGATGTTCCCAGGGAGAAAGCGAGCAGTAAAAATGACAGAGATATTTATAAACGGAGATGTGACAACCATGGACGAGGAGCGGCCGCAAGCGGAGGCTTTTGCCGTCAGGGACGGCGTGTTCACTTTTGTGGGAACGAAGGAGGAAGCCCGGAAGCTGGCCGGCGAACTTAAGGCAGCACAGGAGAGCGTGATTTTTACCGATCTTAAGGGAAAGAGCGTGCTCCCGGCCTTTCAGGATTCCCACATGCACTTTGTCGGCTTTGCCAAACATTTTATCAATGTGGATCTGAACGGCTGCACCAGCATACAGATGATGCAGCAGCGCTTCCGGGACAGGCTCAGCCAGTGCGGCCCGGATGACCGCTCCTGGCTGGAAGCTACGGGGTGGAACCAGGACTATTTTACAGAGGGAGAGAAAAGATTTCCTACAGCAAAGGATCTGGATAAAGTGACGGGGGATCGGCCTGTCATCGCCCTGCGTGTGTGTGAACATGTAGGTGTTGTTAATTCCGCGGGCATGCGTCTTCTCGGTTTGACCAGGGAGTCTGTCCGGGGGCTGGGAGACTTTGCCCTCACAGATGAGGCGGGAGAGCCTCTGGGCATTTTCAAGGAGCGAGTGCTGGATCGGATCCGAAGCCAGGTGCACACGCTGAACCGGGAGATCCTGGAGGACATCCTCCTGAAAGCACAGGAGGAGGCTTTCTCCTACGGTCTTTCCACGATCCAGACAGACGACATCGGCTTTATGCCGGACGAGGATTACAAGCTGCTCTTTTCCGTTTACCGGGATCTTCTGGAGAGCGGCAAGCTGAAGATCCGCATCTGCCAGCAGAGCCTCAGGCAGACGCCGGAGCGGATCAGAAAGTATTACGAGGATGGTTTCCGGTACGGCGGGGAGGACCATCACCTGCGTATCACCGGGATCAAGCTTTTGCAGGACGGCTCTCTGGGAGCCAGGACCGCCGGCCTCAGAGAGCCCTACGCGGATGATCCTTCCACCTGCGGCCTTACCATCTTCACGGAAGAACAGCTGGATGAGCTGGTGAAGACGGCCCATGATCTGGGGTATCCGGTTCTGGTCCACGCCATCGGGGACCGCGCCATTGAGATGGTGCTGGACGCGCTGGAGAGGGACAAAAAGAACAGAAAGGCGGGAGAGACTTACCGGGACGGGATCGTCCATGTGCAGATCACAGACGGGGAGCTCCTGGAGCGTTTCAAAAGACAGCAGGTCATGGCGCTCGTGCAGCCGATCTTCATTGACTATGATATGCACATTGTGAGGGATCGGGTAGGAGAGGCGGCGGATACATCCTATGCCTGGAAGACTCTGATGGACAAGGGCGTGCGCGTCTCTTTTGGCACAGACTGTCCGGTGGAGTCCTGCGAGCCGCTCCCCAACATATATACAGCTGTGACTCGCCGCAATCTGACGGGGGAGGAGCAGCAGACTTACAGGCCGGAGGAGCGAATGTCTGTCTACGAGGCAGTAAGGGCTTACACGGTTGAGGGCGCCTACGCCTCCGGCGAAGAGGATGTGAAGGGCAGGATCCGGGAAGGGATGCTGGCGGATTTTATCATTCCGGACCGGGATCTTTTTGCCCTGGCAGATGAGGAGGAGCTGAAAGAAGCTAAAATCCTTGCCACCTATATAGACGGAGAAAAAGTATATCAGCGGGCCTGACAGGAAAACAAAAACGTCGATACACGCAAAATTGTGTGATATCGGCGTTTTTTGTATGTTAAATTATAGAAAATGATGTATAATAAGAGAAAAATATTCTGAAAAAGCAGAAGGGAGGAAAATCATGCTGGAAAAACTGGATCTCACGAAAAAGATGGAAAAAGAAGAGTATAAGGAGAAAATGGAGCATCTGGAGAAAAATCTGGGAAAGCTGCAGAGAAGATGCAAGGAGTTGAACATTCCGGTTATGATTGCCTTTGAAGGCTTTGGGGCTGCAGGGAAAGGACTGCAGATCGGCAAGCTGATCCAGTCTCTGGATCCGAGAGGATTCCGGGTGTATGCAGTGAAGAGTGAGACGGAGGAGGAGAAGATGCATCCCTTCCTGTGGCGGTTCTGGACCAAACTCCCGGAGAAAGGGCGCATTGCCATCTACGACACAAGCTGGTACAGGCGGGTCCTCACAGACCGTTTTGACAAAAAGATAAAGAAGTCCGAGCTTGCGGACGCTTATGAGTCCATCCTCTCTTTTGAAGACCAGCTCACAGAGGATGGGATGGTGATCATTAAACTCTTCCTTGCCATTGACAGGAAGGAGCAGAAGAAGAGATTTGACAGGCTGCTCTCCTCTAAGGATACGGCCTGGCGGGTGACAGAGGACGACCTGAAGCGGAATGAGAAATTTGACAAGTACCTGGAAATGAACGAGGAGATGCTTGCGCGCACAGACACAGAGAAAGCCCCCTGGCACATTGTGGAGGCGGTGCGGAATAATAGGATTAATAACTGGTTTACGCTTTGCCACCGTGAAGATCTACTCGATCGTGGAGGAGATGCTGACAAGGCAGATCGAGAAAGCGGAACTTTCCCTGGCAGAGGAAGGAGCGGACGCACCGGAGGCAGATGCGGCGGAGACGAAAGAGCTGATGGAGTCCATCCTTGGCAAGGCGGATCTGAGCCTGTCCTGCAGCCGGAAGGAGTATGAAAAAGAATTAAAAGAGCTGCAGAGCCGCATCCAGGAGCTCCACGGAGAACTGTACAGGCGCAGGATCCCTGTTGTGCTGGGATTTGAGGGATGGGATGCCGGAGGAAAAGGGGGAGCCATCAAGCGGCTCACCGCCAAGATGGATCCCAGAGGGTATGTGGTCCACCCCACAGCCTCCCCCAATGCGGTGGAGCGGCAGTATCACTATCTCTGGCGGTTCTGGAAGGACATGCCCAAGGCAGGCCATATCACTATCTTTGACCGGACCTGGTACGGGCGGGTTATGGTGGAGCGGATCGAGGGCTTCTGCACGAAGAATGAGTGGCGCAGAGCCTATCGGGAGATCAATGACATGGAGCGGACCCTGACAAGGGAGGGTGTGCTGGTGCTGAAATTCTGGATGCAGATTGATAAGGACGAACAGGAGCGGCGATTCAGGGAGAGACAGGAAAATCCGGAAAAGCAGTGGAAGATCACGGAGGAGGACTGGCGGAACCGGGAGAAGTGGGATCAGTACGAGGCGGCTGTCAATGAGATGCTGATCCGCACCTCCACAGTCAATGCCCCCTGGATCGTGGTGGAAGGCAACGACAAATACTATGCGAGACTGAAAGTCCTGCGGACAGTGGTTGCGGCCATTGAGGAGAGGATCAAAAGTGGAGGGAAGAGAGCATGATGAACATTCGGGAGGAGATGGAGGCCAGGGAGGAAGCCAATTTAAGCCCCTACGCCACTCTCAGCAGCAGATCCAAAGGGAGAAACCGGCCGGAACCCCAGTGTGACATCCGACCGGTATTCCAAAGAGACAGGGACCGCATCCTTCACTGTAAGTCTTTTCGCAGGCTGAAGCAGAAGACGCAGGTATTTCTTCTGCCAAAAGGAGATCACTACCGTACCAGGCTGACCCACACACTGGAGGTGTCGCAGAATGCCAGGACCATCGCCAAGGCGCTGCGGCTCAACGAAGATCTGGTGGAGGCCATAGCCCTGGGCCACGATCTGGGCCATACCCCCTTCGGGCACGCCGGAGAGCGGGCTCTGAATCAGGTGTGCCCGGAAGGATTCCGTCACAATGAGCAGAGCGTCCGGGTGGTGGAGCTGCTGGAGAAGCAGGGGAGAGGGCTCAACCTGACCTGGGAGGTGGTGGACGGTATCCGGAACCATAAGTCCAGCGGTACACCCCACACACTGGAGGGACAGATTGTCCGTCTCTCAGACAAGATCGCCTACATCAACCACGATATAGACGACGCGATCCGGGGAGGCCTGCTGACCGAGCAGGACCTTCCGGCGGAGTATACAGATGTGCTGGGACACAGCACCAGGATGCGATTGAATACGATGATCCACGACGTGGTGACCCACAGCATGGACAGGCCGGAGATCATCATGTCCGAGCGCATCCGGACAGCGACAATGGGACTGCGCAGATTTCTCTTTGAGAATGTGTATCAGAACCCGGTAGCGAAGGGAGAGGAGACGAAGGCCATCGGCATGATCCAGAACCTGTATGGCTGGTATCTGGATCATATGGAACTGATTCCCCAGCAGTATCTGGACATGGTGGACAGGGGCATAGCTGCAAAGGAGAGAGTGGTCTGCGATTATATAGCAGGGATGACAGACTCTTACGCCGTAAAAAAATTTCAGGAATATTTTATCCCGGAATCATGGAAAAATTAAAGGAAATCAAGAAGTTTTGTCGAATATTATAAATGTAGGCAATTGGAAAGCCGCAAAAAAATGAGAAGAGGATGACGACAGCTGATGTATTATCCGGATGAAGTGGTTGAGGAAGTCAGATCAAGAAATGACATTGTGGATGTGATATCAAGCTACATAAAATTACAGAAAAAGGGCAGTTCCTACTTTGGTCTCTGCCCTTTCCATAACGAAAAATCCCCCTCTTTTTCAGTGAGCCGGGACAAGCAGATGTACTACTGCTTTGGCTGCGGAGCCGGAGGCAACGTGTTTACCTTTCTGATGGAGTACGAGAATTTCTCTTTTGTGGAAGCTCTGAAGTTTCTCGCGGAGAGGGCAGGGGTCCAACTCCCCGAGGAAGAGTATTCCAGGGAGGCAAAACAGAAGGCGGACCTGCGGTCCAGGATCCTGGAGGTCAACAAGCTGGCGGCCAAGTATTTTTACGCCCAGCTCAGGTCGCCCCAGGGGAAGACGGCATACGACTATCTGAAAAAGAGAGAGTTGGGAGACGAGACGATCGTGGCCTTTGGCCTTGGATACGCCAACAAGTACAGCGACGACCTGTACCGGTATCTGAAGACAAAGGGGTACACGGACCAGCTCCTGTCCCAGGCGGGGCTTATCTCCATAGATGAGAAGCATGGCCCCTACGACAAATTCTGGAACAGGGTCATGTTCCCCATTATGGACGCCAACAGCCGTGTCATCGGTTTTGGCGGACGGGTGACGGGAGATGCCAAGCCCAAGTATCTGAATTCTCCGGAGACAGTTGTCTTTGACAAGAGCCGCAACCTGTACGGACTGCACAGGGCCCGGACATCGAGAAAGCCCTATTTTCTCCTCTGCGAGGGGTATATGGATGTGATCTCCCTGCACCAGGCCGGATTTACCAACGCGGTGGCCTCCCTGGGAACGGCTCTGACAGCGGGACATGCCTCCCTGATCAAGCGGTATGTGAAAGAAGTCTATCTCACATATGACAGCGACGAGGCGGGGACAAAGGCGGCCCTGCGGGCTGCGCCGATCCTGCGGGCAGCCGGCATCACAGCCAGGGTGATCCGGATGGATCCCTACAAGGACCCGGATGAATTCATCAAAAATCTGGGGGCGGAGGCATTCGAGGAGAGGATCCGCAGCGCCAGGAACAGCTTCATGTTTGACCTGGAGGTGCTGGAGAAGGACTACGATATGACCAGCCCGGAGGGAAAGACAGGATTTCTGAAGGAGGCGGCCCGGCGCCTGACCACCTTTGACGAGGAGATCGAGAGAGGCAATTACATAGACGCTGTGGCAAAGGCCTACGCAGTCAGCAGTCAGGATCTGCGGAAACTGGTGACCCGCATGGCTGTGGAGGGGGGACTGGCAAAACCGGCCTCCCGGCCGAGGACAAGCGGCGACCGGGAGAAAGAGAAGGAGGACAGGCACCTGAAATCCCAGAAGATCCTGCTCACCTGGATGCTGGAGGGGGAGGACATCTTCCGGCAGATCAAAAAGTACATCTCTCCTTCGGACTTTACGGAGGATCTGCTGCGCACAGTGGCGGAAAAGCTGTACCAGCAGTATGAAGAGGGAGATGTGAATCCGGCCCGGATCATCAACTTTTTTACAGACGAGGAGGAACACCGCCGGGTGGCGGAACTTTTCAACACAAAGATCCGTGAGCTCCCCACTGTGAAGGAGCAGGAGAAGGCTCTGAGGGAGACGATCCTCCGGGTGAAAGAGAACAGCATAGAGGAGGCAGCCAGGAAGCTGGCACCCACAGATATTGCCGGACTCCAGAGACTGATGGAGGAGAAGCGGGCGCTGCAGGCCCCGGACAAACTGCATATTTCTATTAATTAAGGATAAAATATAAACAAGCAATGAGAGGATGGACACTGCATGGACGAGAACATGATAAAATTTACGGAGAAGCTGAATGAACTGAAGGCTCTTGCCAGAAAGAAAAAAAATGTGCTTGAGATCACAGAGATCAATGATTTTTTTGCTGACATGGATCTGAATTCCGATCAGATGGACAAAGTCTTCGAGTATCTGGAGGCGAACAATATCGATGTGCTCCGGATAGGAGATGACGATGAGGGACCGGACGATGCGGATCTCATGCTGACAGACGAAGATGAGGTGGATATGGAGAAGATCGACCTGTCCGTCCCCGACGGTATCAGCATTGAGGATCCGGTGCGCATGTATTTAAAAGAGATCGGCAAGGTGCCCCTTCTGTCTGCCGAGGAGGAAGTGGAGCTGGCCAAGAGGATGGCAGATGGAGATGAGGATGCCAAGAAGCGTCTGGCGGAGGCAAACCTGCGTCTGGTTGTGAGCATTGCCAAGCGCTACGTGGGAAGAGGTATGCTCTTCCTTGACCTGATCCAGGAAGGAAACTTAGGCCTTATCAAGGCAGTGGAAAAATTTGACTATGAAAAGGGATTTAAGTTCAGTACCTACGCCACATGGTGGATCCGTCAGGCTATCACCCGCGCCATTGCAGACCAGGCAAGGACCATCCGTATTCCTGTCCATATGGTGGAGACCATCAACAAGCTGATCCGTGTCTCCAGACAGCTGCTCCAGGAGCTGGGGCGCGAACCCACCCCGGAGGAGATCGCGGAGGAGCTGGACATGCCTGTGGACAGAGTGCGTGAGATCCTGAAGATCTCTCAGGAGCCGGTGTCCCTGGAGACGCCCATTGGCGAGGAGGAGGACAGCCATCTGGGAGATTTCATTCAGGACGACAATGTGCCGGTTCCGGCTGAGGCAGCAGCTGCCACCCTTCTCAAAGAGCAGCTGGATGAGGTGCTGGACACACTGACAGACAGAGAGCAGAAAGTGCTCCGGCTTCGTTTTGGCATGAACGACGGACGGGCCCGCACCCTGGAGGAAGTGGGAAAAGAGTTCGACGTCACAAGAGAGCGTATCCGTCAGATCGAGGCGAAAGCGCTCCGCAAGCTCCGGCATCCAAGCCGCAGCAGAAAACTGAGAGATTATCTGGATTAAGAAAGAGGCGCCTATGGAACTATCAAAAAGACTATCTGCCGTGGCAGGTCTTGTGACAGAGGGCGCCTCTGTCGCGGATATAGGCACGGATCATGGATACATACCCATCTGGCTGGCCAAAAGGGATCCGGCTGTAAAGCTGATCGCCATGGATGTCAATGAAGGTCCCCTTGAGAGGGCCAGGGAGCACATCCTGGCGGAGGAGCTGTCGGACAGAATCGATCTGCGGCTGTCAGACGGATTTTCTGCATTAGATCCCGGGGAAGTGCATACGATTATTGCAGCGGGCATGGGAGGCGGACTGGTGATACATATCCTGGAGGCGAATCCTGCAGTCACGGACTCGGTGCAGGAATTCATCCTCCAGCCCCAGTCTGAGATCGAGAGGGTTCGGGCTTATCTGGAGAGAGAAGGCTACACCATTGTGCGGGAAGAGATGGTGGAAGAGGATGGAAAGTACTACCCCATGATGAAGGCACTGCACAGGAGGGAGATCACCCCCTACTCCGAAGTGGAGCTTTTGTACGGGAGGGATCTTCTGCGCCGCCGGCATCCGGTGCTGCGAGATTTTCTCCTGCGGGAGGAGCGTATCCGGGAGGACATCCTGGAGAGGCTGCGCCGGGCGGGAACGCCGGGGGCTGTCCAGAGGCAGGAAGATGTGGAAAGAGAGCTGGCCAGGATTCGGGAGGCTCTGGGCAGATACGCCTGCCAGTAAGGCAGGGAAAGGAGGAGTAGACAATGCTTTGCAAAGAGGTAATGGATATACTGGAGGAGAACTACCCGGCAGACTATGCGCTGGACTGGGACAATGTAGGGCTTCTTGTAGGGAGAGATGACAAGGAAGTGAGGCGGATCTATGTGGCGCTGGACGCGGACGATGAGACCATCGAGGCTGCAGTCCGGTGGAAGGCAGATATGCTGGTGACCCACCATCCCATGATCTTCTCCGGGCTGAAGAGGATCAACAATCTGGACTTTATTGGAGCGCGTATCCTGAAGCTGGTACAAAACGACATTTCCTGCTATGCCATGCACACCAACTATGATGTGCTGGGTATGGCGGAGCTCTCCGGGAGAAAAATGTCCCTGGAAGACCCGGAAGTGCTGGAAGTGACAAGAGACGGCGAACAGCCGGAGGGCATTGGGAGAGTGGCAGATCTGGCCAGCCCGGCGCCCCTTCGGGAAATCTGCTGGTCTGTGAAGGACCGTTTTCACCTGGGGGCTGTGAAAGTCTTTGGGGATATGGATCAGCCTGTTTCAAGGATTGCTATCTCACCGGGCTCCGGCAAGAGCATGATAAAGGCTGCGCTGGACAAGAAAGCGGATGTCCTCATTACGGGGGACATCGATCATCACACCGGCATCGACGCCGTGGCACAGGGGCTGGCTGTCATTGACGCCGGACATTACGGGATCGAGCACATTTTTATAGAAGATGTCAAAGAGTACCTGAAAGAAAAGCTGGAGGGCGTGGAGGTGAAGGCTGCGCCGGTCCGCCACCCCTTCCAGATCGTGTGACAGCAAGAGATGTCGCAGAGACGTCAGACAGGAGGTAAGACATGGAGCAGAAGATGTACCGGATCGAGGCCGACGGAGAGACAAGAGAATACCCGGAGGGCACGCCCTACAGGGTGATCGCCGGGGATTTCCAGAAAAACCATGAAAATGATATTGTGCTTGTCTTTGTGGACGGCAAGCTGCAGGAGCTCCACAAGACACTGAGCCATGACTGCCGTCTCGTCTTTGAGACGACGGGAGATGACATTGGACATTCGACCTACAAAAGGAGCATGTGCCTTATGCTGGTCAAAGCCATCTACGATGCTGCCCACCATGAAGGAATCCGCAAGGTGCGTATACAGTATTCTCTTGGAGATGGCTATTACTGCACCATGGATGCGGATTTTCCGTTGACCCGGGATTTCCTTGCCCGGGTGGAGGCGAAGATGCGGGCTATGGTGGAAGAAGATATGCCGGTGCGCAAGAGGTCCATACACACAGATGAGGCGGTGGATCTGTTCCGCAGACATGGCATGTACGATAAGGAGAGACTTTTTGCGTACCGCAGGGTTTCCAAGGTCAATATCTACAGCATGAACGAATTTGAAGATTACTATTATGGCTACATGGTGCCCTCAGCCGGATATCTGCGGTATTTTGCCCTGTATCTCTATGATGAGGGCTTTGTCATCCAGATGCCCTCGAGGAAAAATCCCCGCAATCTGTCCGCCTTTGCGCCCAAGAATAAGCTTTTCCAGGTTATGAAAGAGTCCACCAAGTGGGGAGACATGCAGGGGATCGAGACGGTGGGCGCACTCAATGACCGGATCACAAAGGGCGGCGATATGCGGGATATGGTGCTGGTGCAGGAGGCCCTTCAGGAGAAGAAGATCGCCCAGATCGCAGAGGAGATCGCGGGGAGAAAACAGGCTAAATTTGTGCTCATTGCCGGACCCTCCTCATCCGGGAAGACCACCTTCTCCCACAGGCTGTCCATTCAGCTTCGGGCAGCAGGCATGGTGCCTCATCCGATTTCTGTGGACAATTATTTTGTGGAAAGGGAGGATAATCCCAAGGACGAAAACGGCAACTATGATTTCGAGTGCCTTGAGGCGGTGGACACAGACCTCTTCAATGAGCAGATGAATCGGCTTTTGGAGGGCCAGGAAGTGGTCCTGCCTGTCTTTAACTTTAAGACAGGGCACAAAGAGTTTGAGGGAAAGCCAAAGAAACTGGGGCCAGAGGACGTGCTTGTGATCGAGGGGATACACTGCCTCAATCCGAATAAGCGCTGGAGAAATAGGTATTGTTCAAAGCTTCGGGACCGCCGATTTCAACAAGCTTCGGACTATCCCAGCCATCGCATCCCAAAAGCGGAACATTCAACCCCAATTCACGTGTTTGTTTAATGATTTTAGCAACTTCTTCATAATACCCGGGAATATAGATTGCTTCCGGATTAGTGGATTTGATTTTCGTCAGGGCAGATTTAAAATCAAGGTCTTTAGCAAGAAAAGCTTCTTTAGCGACGATCTTGCCGCCTTTTTCTTCCATAGTTTTAGTAAATACTTCAGCTAAGCCTTTGGAATAATCACTGGAAGCATCATACAAAATCGCTACATTTTTTACTTTCAGGTTTTTATCAGCAAATTCTGCCATAACACGTCCCTGGAAGGGATCGATAAAGCAGGAACGGAACACAAATTCTTTTACTTTGCCATTTTCGACAGTAATGTTCGGCGCAGTTGCACAAGGTGCAATCAAAGGCACTTTATTAGCAGTAGTGATAGGTGTGGAAGTGGAGCCGCCCTTTGGGTGGCGGAACCCAAATCCCACCCAATCGCCCCTTGAGAACAAAAAAGCCACCCCGCAGGGCTGCATGCCAAATCA
>OGXL01000964.1_pt1 | contig 24964 bp, 23 predicted proteins | sample 1576311 | NCBI WGS metagenome assembly OGXL01 (sample SAMEA3541564, study PRJEB24748) | human gut metagenome | biome: human gut; feature: human-associated habitat; material: faeces | place: China | collected 2012 | reverse complement strand
AACTGCAAGACTGTTTACGCTTCCAATTGGAACGCCGGTTTACCGGGAACAGTTATCGATCACAGCGCCGTGGAGGGGCGAACCGCCCCGGATGATCATACCGTCGGCTGTAGGAGTGACATCCCCGCCCATGGCCAGCAGATTTTCGGTGACTGTGGCGATGCGGTCGCTCTCTTTGACTTTCAGCTCTGCTGCGTCCCGGATCACTGTGGTCCCCTCTGCAAAAGCAGCCAGGACAGCAGCCATGGGGAGCTCGTCAATGAGGGTGGGGATGAGACTGCCCTCTATGGTGACACCATGCAGGGAGCTGTGCCGCACAAGCAGATCCGCGGAGGGCTCTCCGCCGGTCGTCCTTTCATTGAGAAGCGTGATGTCTCCGCCCATGTCCCGGCAGACGGACAGGAAGCCGGCCCGGGTGGGATTGATGCCCACATTTCTGATAAGCAGGCTGGAGCCGGGCACAATGAGCGCTGCGGCGATAAAGTAGGCCGCAGAGGAGATGTCCCCGGGCACCACAATGTCCTGAGCGTACAGCTCCCGGCAGGGGCGGATGGAGGCAGTGGCTGTGCCGTCCTCATTTATAATAGAAGAAACATCTGCGCCAAATCCCTTAAGCATCAGCTCCGTGTGATCCCTGGAGAGGGAGGGCTCGGTCACGGAAGTGGGGGAGTCGGCAAAAAGGCCTGCCAGAAGGATAGCTGATTTTACCTGGGCGGAGGCCACTTTTGTGCGGTAATGGATGCCATGCAGATGCCCCGGCCTGATGGACAGAGGCGCACAGCCGTTGCCGTGGACACTGCGGATATGGGCGCCCATCTGGGTCAGGGGCTCCAGGATCCGGTTCATGGGGCGGGTGTTTAAAGAAACATCGCCGGAGAGCAGGGAAGGGAAATCCTGGCCTGCCAGAATGCCGGAGATCAGTCTTGTGGTGGTGCCGCTGTTGCCTGTATCCAGCACCGCTTCCTGCAGATCCCCGTCAGGCCTGCCAGTTTTTTGCGCATTGCCGGCGCCCGGACAGACGCCAAGCCCATGCATCCCCTTACCGTGGACAGCCACCTGGCCCTCGGCAGCGTTTACATCGATCTGTACGCCCAGACGCCGGAAGCAGTCAATGGTGGAGAGGCAGTCCCCTCCCATGAGGAAATTTTGGATCCGGGTAGTGCCCTTGGCAATGTCCCCCAGCATGACTGCCCGGTGGGAGATGGATTTGTCCCCGGGAACCTGGATTTCTCCGGTGAGAGGCTGCCGGGCAGGATAGATGATCTTACTACTGTCTTTCATAGACGATATACCTGTATTTCTGCAGAAGCTGCGCCGCCTTCCTGGAGGAGGCATCGTCGTAGAACTCGATCCGCAGAACCCCTTCTTCAAATTCTCTGTTGTGCACGATCCCTATATTTTTAATGTTGATATTGTTGGAGGCAAGGATAGTGGCAATAGTGGCAATCCCGCCCGCCTCATCGATAATGTCACAGTACACGGCAAACACTTTCTTGATGGGGCCGGAGGAGCCGCCGGGAATGGAATTGCGGTAATTTCTGGAGCTGTCAAAAAGCTGGTACAGCGCCTGGGCATCCCCCTCTGACACGGCCTCCTCTGCCTCCTGGAGCATGTGGATATAGCGCTCCAGAATAAGGGCAATATTCTCCTTGTTGTTCAGACAGATATGCTGCCACATGGTGGGGGAGGAGGAGGCGATCCGTGTGATGTCCTTGAATCCCCCCGCCGCCAGCTGTTTCATCAGCTCATCCTTTGTGTCCGTGTCCCGCACCAGGCATACAAGGCTGGCGGCGATGATGTGGGGCAGATGGCTGATGGTGCCGGTGATCTGATCATGCTGCCGGTAGTCCAGCACAACGGGGAGGGCCCGCAGACTTTCGATAAATGTCTCAAAAGCCGACACCTTTTCCGGGGCCACTTCCTCCGTGGGGGTAAGAATATAGTAGGCGTTCTCAATGAGCATGGCCTTTGAGTTGGAGTAGCCGCTTTTTTCGGATCCGGCCATGGGGTGGCCGCCGATGAAATATTTTCCAAGTCCCATCCGTTCCACTTCCCTGTGGATGCTCGTCTTTACGCTGCCCACATCTGTCAGGATGCAGTCCTCGCCGAGAAACTGGGAAACCTGTTTCAGATAGGCGTTGTTGTAGGACACAGGGGCGCACAGGAAAATGTAGCTGCAGCCCCGGAAGCTGTCGTCAATGTGTGTGGCCGCCACGTCTATGACCGACTCCTGGGTGGCCAGCGCCAGAGTCTCCTTGTTCTTGTCAAAAGCTGTGATAGTGTAGTCGGGATAGTACTGGCGGATGGCTTTTGCGATGGAGCCGCCGATGAGTCCCAGCCCGATAAATCCGATTTTCTTTTTCTGATCCATAATCTGTTAAGTTCCTCTCTGTAAGCTGCAGGCGCACTGTTTTGCAGAACATATTCCTTATATAAATGCGACTGTTTGATGAAAATTTTACTACGATTGACAGAAGTTGTCAAAATAGTATTGAATTTGTAAAATATGCATGAAATAGTTGTAAAATCAGAAAATTTTTAGTACAATATACCCATGAGATTTTACAAACGCAAGGAGGCAGCTATATGAAGGTTTACAGAACGGACGAAATCAGAAACGTGGTCCTTTTGGGACATGGGGGAAGCGGAAAGACAAGCCTTGTGGAGGCTATGGCTTACGTCTCCGGTGCTATCAGCCGTATGGGAAAAGTGGCGGATGGCAACACCATCAGCGATTTTGATAAAGAGGAGCAGAAACGTAAATTTTCGATCAGTACGACACTGGTGCCCATCGAGTGGGAGAAAGCCAAGATCAATGTTCTGGACACGCCGGGATATTTTGATTTTGTGGGCGAAGTAGAGGAGGCCGTCAGCGCGGCGGACGCGGCCGTCATCGTGGTTTCCGGTAAAGCCGGTGTGGAAGTGGGAACAGAGAAGGCATGGGAACTGTGCGACAAGTACAATCTGCCCCGTATGGTGTACGTGACAGAGATGGACGTGGACGATGCCAGCTTCCGCGAGGTTGTGCAGCAGCTGACAGAACGCTACGGCAAAGTGATCGCGCCCCATTTCCAGCCCATCCGTGAAAATGAGAAACTGGTAGGCTATGTCAATGTCATCAAGAATGCAGGACGCCGCTACACAGGCATCGGTCAGAGAGAAGAGTGCGAGATCCCGGATTACTGCAAGCCCAATCTGGAGATTTACAGAGAAAAACTTCTGGAGGCTGTGGCAGAGACAAGCGAGGAGTTCATGGAGCGGTACTTTGCAGGAGAGGAGTTCTCTGTGGAGGAGATCCGCGCAGCCATGCGTACAGAGGTTATGGACGGAGATATCGTTCCGGTGGCTATGGGCTCCAACATCCAGGCCCAGGGCGTTGCCAACCTTCTGTCTGACATCGTTCGCTTCTTCCCCAGCCCGGACTGCAGAAAATGTGCCGGTCTGAACAGGACGACAAACGAGATATTTGAGGCAGACTACAATTTCTCCGCTGCAAAGAGCGCTTACGTGTTCAAGACCATGGTAGATCCATTTATTGGAAAATATTCCTTCATCAAAGTGTGCTCCGGCGTGCTGAAGGGTGATGACACACTCTACAACACTGCTTCAGATACAGAAGTGAAGCTGGGTAAGATCTACACGATGAACGGTAACAAGCCTGTGGAAGTGAGCGAAATGTTTGCAGGTGATATCGGCGCCATCGCAAAGCTGCCGAACACCCAGACAGGAGACACTCTGTCTGCCAAGACGACACAGGTTGTGTACAGCAAGACAGACTACTCCAAACCCTATACATATATGAAATATGTAGTGAAGAATAAAGGGGATGAGGATAAAGTATCCCAGGCTCTCCAGAGGATGATGGCCGAGGATGTGACACTGAAGGCTGTCAATGACAGTGAGAACCGCCAAAGCCTCCTCTACGGAATGGGCGACCAGCATCTGGAGATCGCGGCCAGCAAGCTCCTTTCCAGATACAAATGTGAGATTCTTCTGGAGACTCCGAAGGTAGCTTTCCGCGAGACGATCCGGAAGAAATCCGATGTGGATTCCAAGTACAAGAAGCAGACAGGCGGCCACGGCCAGTATGGTCATGTAAAGATGCGCTTTGAGCCGTCAGGAGATCTGGAAACGCCATATGTATTCGCAGAGGAAGTTGTGGGAGGGGCTGTACCAAAGAACTACTTCCCGGCAGTGGAGAAAGGACTTCAGGAGTCCGTGCAAAAGGGACCTCTGGCCGGATACCCGGTTGTGGGTGTCAAGGCCGTGCTCTACGATGGCTCCTACCATCCGGTAGACTCCTCTGAGATGGCATTCAAGACAGCCACCATCCAGGCATTCAAGAAAGGCTTTATGGAGGCAGACCCGATCCTTCTTGAGCCCATCGCTTCTGTGAAAGTGAACGTGCCGGACGACTATACAGGAGATATCATGGGTGACCTGAACAAGAGAAGAGGACGGGTGCTTGGCATGACCCCGGTGAGCGGCGGACGCCAGATCATCGAGGCGGATGTGCCTATGACAGGCATGTTTGGCTACTGCACCACACTTCGCTCCATGACAGGTGGAAGAGGAACATATGAATATACCTTTGCACGCTATGAGCAGGCGCCTCACGATGTGCAGGAGGAGGAAATTGCCAAGAGAGCTGCGGAAGATTAATAAAAGAAGGAGGCATACATTTCTTGCGGTGTATGCCTCTTTTTTCATGCTCTTTTTCATATTGCGGTTTATATATAAAAGTGCTATAATCCTGTTGCTGTATATCAATTATACACAGAGATTCTAAAGAGAATATGAAAAAAGAGGTATAAAAAGGTGAAAATAGTTATCATTGGCGACGGTAAGGTGGGGCATAAGTTGTGTGCCCAGTTGTCAGAAGAGGATTATGATATCGTATTGATCGACCAGAATGCGGGAAAGCTGAGAAAAGCGCTGAACCGGATGGATATTTTCTGTATTACCGGCGACGGGGCGAATGTGGAGGTACAGAAGGAAGCGGACGTTCCTCACGCAGATCTGGTTATCGCCTGCGCATCCACAGACGAGCTCAATATGCTGAGCTGCCTGCTGGCAAAAAGACTGGGTGCAAAACATACCATTGCCAGGGTGAGAAACCCTGTCTATTACCGTCAGATCGGACTGTTAAAGGACGATCTTCATCTGAGCATGGCAGTCAACCCGGAGCTGGCCGTGTCCCACGAGATCGCCAGGGTGCTCCTGTTTCCGGACACAAGCAAAGTGGAGACATTTGTAAAGGGGAGAGTGGAGCTTGTGGAGTTTGGTATCCGGCCGGACAGCAGACTGAAAGACCTGTCCCTTGCCGAGATTTATCGCAGGTTTCAGATCCGTATCCTTGTCTGTGCAGTGAGACGTGGGAAGGAAGTCTTTATTCCAAACGGAGATACGATCCTTCGGGAGGGAGACAGGATCCATATCGCTGCTACCCACAGGGAGCTGGAAAATTTCTTTAATGCACTGGGAAAGAGGACTGGGAAAGTCCGCAATGTCCTGATCTGCGGAGGAGGCGGAGTCAGCTACTATCTGGCGCACCAGCTTCAGCACAGCAGGATGCACGTGAAGATCATAGAGAAGGACTACGCAAGATGTGAGAAGCTGACAGAGCTTCTGCCGGAGGCTACCATCATTCACGGGGATGCCACGGACCATGACCTTCTGATCGAGGAAGGCATTGAGAGTGCAGACGCCCTCATTGCGCTCACCGGCATGGATGAGGAGAATATCATCATGGCCCTGTTTGCCAAGACGCAGAATGTGCCTAAGATCGTTGCCAAGGTCAACGAGGATTCCAGAGCACAGATGGTGGAGGGACTGGGCATTGACAGCATTGTGTCAGCCAAGAGCGTGACGGCAGACGCGATCCTGAGCTACGTGCGTGCCAGAAGGAAATCCATCAAGAGTGCCAATGTAGAGACACTGTACCGACTGGTGGAGGGCAAGGTGGAAGCCCTTGAGTTCCTGATCCGCCAGGAGTGTGAATACACAGATATTCCGCTGAAGGATCTGCCCATAAAACCGGAGTACCTGATCGCCTGTATCGGACGAAAAGGCAGGATCGTCATTCCCGGCGGAGATGACTGCATCCAGGTGGGCGACAGTGTCGTGATCGTCACGACTGAGCGCGGGACAGAAGACTTGCGAGAGATGTTTCGCAGATAGAGGTAGACAGACATGAATAAAAAAATGATTGTACATATACTGGGAAAAATGATGGGGGTGGAAGCGCTTCTGCTTCTGCTCCCGGCTTTTGTGGGATGGATTTACGGCGAGAGCTGTGCCATCTGGTTTGTTGTCACGGCAGCCATCCTTTTTGTTTTTTTCCTTCTGACAGGCCTTAAGAAGCCGGGGACTCCCGGACTTTATGGAAAGGACGGACTTTTTATCGTTTCCTCGGCATGGATCCTCTGGTCTCTGTTCGGTGCCCTTCCCTTTTTCCTGTCCGGCTCCATTCCGAACTACATGGATGCCTTTTTTGAGACCGTGTCCGGATTTACAACGACAGGTTCTTCCATCCTACAGGATGTGGAAGTCCTGCCCCACTGTATGGCATTTTGGAGAAGCTTTACTCACTGGGTGGGAGGCATGGGCGTGCTTGTCTTTGTCATGGTGCTGACTAATCTGGATAAGCAGAGTTCCATCCACCTGATGCGTGCGGAAGTGCCCGGACCGGAGAAGGATAAGCTGGTGCCCAAAGCAAGGGAGACAGCCCAGATCCTCTACGGTATGTATTTTGTGCTGACAGTGATACTTGTCGTGCTTCTGATGGCAGGAGGCATGAATCTGTTCGACTCTCTGGTCCACGCCTTCGGAACTGCGGGAACCGGCGGATTCTCAAACTATGCAGCCAGTGTGGGCCATTTTGACAGCGCCTACCTGGATGGGGTGATCACCGTGTTTATGATCCTCTTTGGCATTAACTTTAATCTTTATTTTTTCCTGGCTATCAGGGAATTTAAACTGGCCATCACTAATGAGGAGCTGCGTGCCTACCTGATCATCATCGGCGCGGCCATTGCTGCTATCACAGCCAATATTTACCATGTATATGGATCTGTGCTGGAGGCATTCCGTTACGCAGCCTTTCAGGTGGCGTCCATTATCACCACCACAGGATACGCTACGGCGGACTATAACCTGTGGCCGGTATTTTCCAAATGTGTGTTGGTGGCCCTTATGATCGTGGGAGCCTGCGCCGCCTCCACCGGCGGCGGGATCAAGGTGTCACGCCTTCTGATCGCTCTGAAGAGCATTGGAAAGGAAGTCAAACAGATGGCCCATCCCAAGTCCGTCAACGTGGTGCGCTTAAGCGGCAAAAAGCTGGGTGAGGACACGATCCACAATGTGTATATCTATCTGATGGCCTATGCAATCCTCGCCATTGTTTCTGTGCTGCTGGTATCTATAGACAATTTTGATTTTGAGACCACAGTGGGTTCTGTGCTGACAACCATCGGCAACGTGGGACCGGGACTTGGCCTGACAGGGCCGGTGGGAAGCTTTGCGGACTACTCCATGTTCTCAAAATTTGTATTTTGTATTGATATGTTGGCCGGAAGGCTTGAAATATTCCCCTTTTTGATGTTATTCTCATATATGTGGAGAAAGAAATTCTAACTCCCTCAAAAAGGAGGAATTATGAAAAAGAGTAAAAAGATCATTTTGGGTATTGTGCTGGTGCTTCTTGCATGTCTCTACTATTATATTGCGCTTCCGGCATTCAATATCCATTCTTCGGACACCTGGTTTTTCCTTCTCTTCCTGCTTGTTGTCATTGCTGTTGTTTACGGTGCAAGAAAACGGCTGGGAAGAGGGGAGATCAGACAGTCCCGTCCTATGAAGATCTTCCTCGGGCTGATCCTTGGGGTCGGCATCGTGTATCTTGTCGGTACGCTTCTCTCTTCCCCTGTCATTAACGCAAAGAAATACCAGAAGCTTATGACAGTGGAGGAAGGAGATTTCACTGAAGATATAGAGGAACTGTCTTTTGACCAGATCCCGCTTCTTGATAAGGACTCGGCAGCGATCCTTGGCGACAGGAAAATGGGAAGCATGGTGGATATGGTCTCCCAGTTTGAGGCGGATGACATTTACAGTCAGATCAATTACCAGGATCGTCCGGTCAGAGTTACACCACTTAAGTATGCGAGCCCCATCAAGTGGCTGACCAATCAGTCGGAAGGCATTCCAGCCTATATCCTCATTGACATGGCCAGTCAGAACACAGAGCTTGTGAAGCTGGACGAGGGCATAAAGTATTCCACAAGTGAATACTTCAACCGGAATATCCACCGGCACCTCAGATTTGCCCACCCTACGTATATCTATGGGGAATTGAGTTTTGAGATCGACGACGATGGGGTTCCCTACTGGATCGCCCCAGTGAAAAAATTTAATATTGGCCTGTTCGGCGGGGAGACTGTGGGAAAAGTGGTTCTCTGCAATGCTGTGACGGGAGAGATGGACACCTACGATGTGGAGGATGCGCCTCAGTGGATCGACCGGGTGTACTCGGCAGATCTGCTTGTGGAACTTTTTGACTATTATGGGACGCTGCAGCATGGCTTCCTGAACAGTGTGCTGAGCCAGAGAGACTGTCTGCAGACAACGGAGGGCTACAATTATCTTGCCTTGGACGACGATGTATGGATGTATACAGGTGTGACATCTGTCAACGGCGATCAGTCCAATGTGGGATTCGTCCTTGCCAACCAGAGGACGATGGAGACCAAATACTACGAGGTGGAGGGCGCCACTGAGGCTGCGGCTATGGGCTCGGCGGAAGGGCAGGTACAGAACCTGAAGTACCAGGCAACATTTCCTCTGCTTCTGAATATTGCTGACGAGCCCACTTACTTTATAGCGCTGAAGGATGACGCCGGCCTTGTGAAAAAATACGCCATGGTAAATGTGCAGAAATACCAGATCGTAGCTGTCGGCGACAGCGTCAGCCAGTGCCAGGAAAATTACCGGGAGCTTCTTGTGAGCAATGGCATTAAAGCTGAGGCGGAGGCTGAGGTGGCTGAGAAAATGACAGTCACCGGCGTAATCACCAGGATGGCAGAGGCTGTTGTGGAGGGAAATTCCCACTACTATGTGCTGGTGGAGGGCTCCGACGAGATCTTTGATGTGTCCGTGGCGGACTGCCTGGATATTATCCGCTATGAGGAGGGGCAGAGTATCACTCTGGAATATCAGGAGGGATCTGCGGTTAACAAAGTCACATCTATAAAGTAGCAGAAAGGTTTTTTGCATAAAGGAGAAGTAAGATGAGAGAGATGCCATGGAGATAAGTGTACTGCTGGCAGAGCAGATCACCGTTCTTTTTCTCATGGGACTGGTGGGTTTTCTGGCAGTAAAGGCAGGGAAATTTAAAGAAGAGGACAGCAGGATCATTTCAAACGCAGTCGTATATATCTGTTCCCCTTGTGTCATTATAAACGCGTTTCAGATCACATTTACGCCGGACAAGCTCAAGGGGCTCCTGCTGGCAGGAGGAGCCGCTGCCCTTGTACACATTATACTGATTGGCGGAGGAAAACTTCTCTCGGGTCCGCTGCATCTGAACGGCATCGAGAAGGCTTCGGTTGAGTACAGTAACGCCGGGAACCTGATCGTGCCCCTGGTGTCGTCTGTTCTGGGAGAAGAGTGGGTTTTTTACACAACAGCCTATATTATCGTGCAGACAGTTCTTATCTGGACCCACGGACAGTCTGTGATCCGCCAGGGACAGGAAAAAGACTACAGAAAAATACTTCTCAATCCAAATATTATCGCTATTGCAGTGGGGTTTATCCTCTTTGCCACAGGCATACATCTGCCCTCGATTGTGGGGCAGTGTATCAGCGGTTTCGGGGATATGATTGGACCGGCCAGTATGCTGGTGGTTGGTATGATCATCGGAAATGTGAACCTGGGATGGGTGTTCCGGCAGAAGAGACCGTATCTCATCTGCTTTATACGGCTTGTACTCTTCCCGGTGATCACCATACTTATCTTTGCCCTCAGCGGGGCAGAGCGCCTGCATCCAGATGCAGAATATATTCTGATGGTGGTGCTGTTGGCTACAAGCGCGCCGGTGGCGGTCATGGTGACCCAGCTTGCCCAGATCCACGGAAGAGACGCCAGATACGCAAGCGTGATCAACGTCATGTCCGTGATCTTCTGTATTGTTACGATGCCTCTGATGGTGCTTCTATACGAAGCAGTCATCTGACAGGCTCAGTATAAAAAGTGAAAAAACAAAGGATGGAAAAAAGAAATGGGAATTACAGAGGTTTTGCAGTTACTAGGGGGACTTGCCCTGTTTCTGTACGGTATGCAGATGATGAGTACCGGACTGGAGACAGCGGCGGGAAACAAAATGAAGACGATCCTGGAGAAGCTGACATCCAACCGTATTATGGGAGTCATTGCCGGAGCTGTGATTACAGCAGTGATCCAGTCCTCCTCAGCCACTACAGTCATGGTGGTGGGATTTGTTAATTCAGGACTTATGACACTTCAGCAGGCAGTTTGGGTGATCATGGGAGCCAACATCGGTACCACCATCACAGGACAGCTTATCGCTCTTGACATTGGAGTCCTTGCACCGTTGCTTGCGTTTATAGGTGTAGCCTGCATCATGTTCGTAAAGAAGGAGAAAGTAAAGCATATCAGCGAGGTCATTGCAGGTTTCGGTGTGCTCTTCATCGGTATGGATATGATGGGAAGCGCCATGGTGCCCCTGCAGAGCTCCGAGGTATTTATCAACTTCATGACCAGCCTGTCCAATCCGCTGGCCGGTATTGCTATTGGAGCGATCTTTACGGCGATTATCCAGTCCTCTTCTGCGTCCGTGGGTATTCTGCAGGCGCTGGCTATGGCAGGACTGGTGCCGCTTCACAGTGCAGTCTTTATCCTGTTTGGACAGAATATCGGTACATGTATCACAGCTGTGCTGGCATCTATTGGTACAAAGACAAACGCAAAGCGCACCACGATCATTCACCTGATGTTCAATATTATTGGATCTGTTCTGTTTACGATCATTTCGATCGCCACACCGTTTGTGGATATTATGGCGACAACAGCACCGGGGAACCCGGCGGCCCAGATTGCAAATGTGCATACAACCTTTAACATTGTGACAACGATTCTGCTTCTGCCGTTTGGTACATACATGGCAAAGCTGGCGACAAAGATCCTGCCGGAGAGCGAGAAAGAAAAAGAAGAAGTCAAGCATCTCAAGTACATTACTCCTTTTGAGACCAGCTACCAGGTAGGTCAGACTGCTATCATGCAGGCCCAGGTAGAGCAGGAAGTAGACCGTATGACAGATATGGTAAGAAAAAATATTGAGGACAGTTTTGAGGCGCTTCTTTCATCTGATATCGGTAAAAGTGAAGAGATCGATGACAGAGAAGAGTATATCGATTATCTCAATGTGGAGATATCAAGGTATATTGTGCATGTTATGTCCTCGGAGACAGGCAGCCAGGATCTGGTAAATATCAGCGGCTACTATACAGTGGTCAGCAACCTTGAGCGTATCGGGGATCATGCCATGAATATCGCCGGATATGCAGCAAATCTGAAAAAGTGGAAACAGACGTTTTCAGAGGAGGCTCTCGGTGAGATCGGCAGAATGCGGGATATGTGTCTGAAGACCATTGATGATATCCGTGATTTTACACAGGGCAGAAAAGATAAAATCCTGGAAAAGACAGCGAAAAATGAGCAGAAGATCGATGATATGAGAGATGATTACAGAGAGAAGCAGGTGGCGCGTATGCAGAAGGGCACCTGCCAGGCAGATACAGGCATCATCTACTCCGAGATTCTGACAGACTTCGAGCGTATCGGCGACCATGCCCTGAATATCGCGCAGAAATACAATGAGATAGCATAACAGTAAAGATATAAAAACAGAAAAAAGCTTCGGTTCAGTTTCACAACTGTTCCGAAGCTTTTTTAGTGGTTTGTTCAGAATAAATTCCCCGGCCTTTTAGTTTAATACTTTGCAGTCGGTAAGATCTACATCTGAAAGCTCGCTCTTGTCTGCGCTGATGCTCACATAGAAGTCGATGCCGCACTGTGCGGAGATCCCTTTCAGACGCTCTACAAATTTAGGCATATCCTCGGCCTTGATGTGGTCTCTCTTGAGAATGCCGTCAATGAAGATGCACTCTACATCGTGGTTGGCGCTGTACATGCCGTACAGGAAACCTATGTACTCGTCAATGTTCTTGATGGCTTCATAATCATCCATACATACAACGCGAATGTCGAATGTCACGCTGCTTGTGTCACGGTGACTGTTTTTGATAAAAACTACGTTGCCGTTACATGCCTTTGCCTGCTGATTTGCAAGCTCGATCATCTGCTGGGTCTTGCCGCTGCCTTTTGGTCCTGTCAATAAATTTACCATGGGAAACACTCCTTTTTTTATGTATTTGACATACGTATTTTTCTTAACATTTATTATACATGAATTTAATCAGATACACAATATAAATATTTGTATAGATGACAGAGAAAAAACCCCCGGATTTCACACGGCTGTAAAATCCGGGGTTTTGTCTTTAGTTCCAGAAATCTGTCTTGTCCTTCAGCTGAATGTCAGCAGCCTTAAAGACAGGATTTTTTCCTTCTTTTTTCTGCTTGGCATAATCTCTGAGACAGCGGATGGCTGGCTTGCCAAGTATGATGATGACAGGCAGGTTGATAAGTGCAAGGAAGCCCATGATTACGTCTGCCGTGGCCCATGCAACGGAGAACTCCATGAGGGCGCCGCCAAATACAACGACAGTAGCAAAAAGGCGGAAAACAGTCAGCAGCTTTTTGCCTGGTTTCTTGTCACACAGATAGCCAAGTCCCATCTCTGCATAGAAGTAGTTCCCGATGAGTGTAGTAAAGGCAAACAGGAACAGAGCCACCGTGATGAAGACTGTGCCGAAACTTCCCAGAGACTCTGCAGCCGCGGCCTGTACCCAGGGCATACCTTTCAGAGCATCGCTGGGCGCAACACCGGAGCAAAGAAGCATGAAGGATGTTGCGGAACAGATGAGGATCGTATCAATAAATACAGACAGCATCTGCACAAGTCCCTGCTTTACAGGGTGAGATACAGAGGCGCTGGCTGCCGCGTTGGGAGCAGAACCAACACCGGCCTCGTTGGAGAACAGTCCCCTCTTGATACCCTGCATGATACAGGATCCGGTAAATCCGCCGAAGATGGCCTGAAAGTCAAATGCGCTGCTGAAGATGGAAATGAACATCTGTGGGATCAGATTAAAATGGGTTATTACGATGAACAGCGCAACTGCCAGGTAGAAAATTCCCATTACCGGAACCAGAACGCCTGTGATCTTTGAGATCTGTGTGCTTCCGCCGAAGATACAGATACAGAAGATGACTGCCAGGATGACGCCGATGATCACCGGTGTGCTGGACTCGTTAAAGAAGCTGTACGTTCTGAAGGAGTCCGCAATGTTGAAAGATGCCACCATGTTGAAACCAACCATGTAGGTGAGGATAAGGAACACGGCAAATACTCCGCCCAGCCAACGCTTTTTCAGAGCAGCCTGGATGTAGTAGGCGGGTCCTCCGTAGCAGGTGCCGTCCTGTGCTTTTCTTTTGTAGATCTGTGCCAGAGTACTCTCGATGAATGCAGATGCACTCCCCAGGATGGCTGTCAGCCACATCCAGAATACTGCGCCCGGGCCGCCGATGCAGATGGCGGTGGAGATACCTGCAATATTTCCCGTACCTACTCGTGAAGCGGTAGAAACCATCAGAGCCTGGAAGGAGGAAAGTCCGTCGTCATTGTCCTTTGGCTCCATAACAACGCGAATGGATTCGCGCAGCATGCGAAACTGTACACCTTTTGTTCTGATTGTAAAATAGATGCCTGTCCCAAGAAGCAGCACGATCAGAATGTAGGAGTATAACAGGTCGCTCAAGGTGTTGATAATCTGTGCAAACATGTTTGCCCCTCTCTTTCTTTTGTTTTATTTTTTTATATTTATGTGGTGAAAATAAAGTCGGATATCTGCCGGAATAGCCTGGAATACAGACGAATGCAGATCTGACGGCAGACCACTATATCATATCGCAATTCCCTATAGTTTGTCCAGATAAAAATAGTATGAAATGCAACTTATATGTTTCTGTACTAAGAAAATACAGAGTGAAATCTGGAAAATCCGGGCTGAAAACTTGACAGACGGGCTTCCTATGGTAAAATTAGAAATAGTGTACATTTACGCAAATTATTAGGAGGAATGAACAATGGCAGTACCTTATAATCATAAGGCGATCGAGAAGAAGTGGCGGGAAAACTGGGAAAAGAACCCGGTGAATACCAAAGAAGATAAGAACGGCAATAAGCGTGAAAAATATTACTGTCTGGACATGTTCCCGTATCCTTCCGGAAACGGGCTCCATGTAGGACATTGGAGAGGATATGTGATCTCTGACGTGTGGAGCAGATACAAACTGCTGCAGGGATACTATATCATCCATCCCATGGGATGGGACGCCTTTGGTCTTCCGGCTGAGAACTATGCCATCAAGATGGGGGTGCACCCGGCAAAGTCCACAGCTGAGAACATCAGGCGCATCAAGGAGCAGATCAACCAGATTGCGGCTCTCTACGACTGGGATCTGGAGGTCAATACGACAGACCCGAACTATTACAAGTGGACACAGTGGATCTTTGTGAAAATGTTCAAAGCAGGCCTGGCATATGAAAAGGAATTTCCCATCAACTGGTGCCCATCCTGTAAGACAGGACTTGCAAACGAGGAAGTTGTCAACGGAAAATGTGAGCGCTGCGGTACAGAGGTGACCAAGAAGAACCTCCGCCAGTGGATGCTGAAGATCACAGCCTACGCAGAGCGTCTCTTAAATGATCTGGACAAACTGGACTGGCCGGAGAAAGTAAAGAAGATGCAGACAGACTGGATCGGCAAATCCTACGGCGCCGAGGTGGACTTCCCGGTAGAAGGCAGAGAGGAGAAGATCACAGTCTACACCACCCGTCCCGACACGCTGCACGGCGCCACCTTCATGGTGCTGGCGCCGGAGCATGAGCTGGCGGCCTCCCTGGCTACACCGGAGAATAAAGAGGCTGTGGAAAGATATATCTACGAGGCTTCCATGAAATCCAATGTGGACCGTATGCAGGACAAGGAAAAGACAGGTGTGTTCACAGGAACCTATGCCATCAATCCGCTGAACGGTGCGAAAGTGCCGATCTGGCTCTCTGACTATGTACTGGCAGATTACGGTACCGGAGCCATCATGTGTGTGCCTGCACACGATGACCGTGACTTTGAGTTTGCGAAGAAATTTGATATTCCGATCATCCAGGTTATCTCAAAGGATGGAAAAGAGATTGAGAATATGACAGAGGCCTACACAGAAGCGTCCGGAGTCATGATCAACTCCGGCGAGTGGAACGGCATGGAGTCCTCCGTGCTGAAGAAGGAAGGTCCCCACATTATAGAAGAAAAAGGTATCGGACGTGCCACAGTGAACTACAAGCTGCGCGACTGGGTATTCTCCCGCCAGCGCTACTGGGGTGAGCCCATCCCTATCGTACACTGCCCGGACTGCGGCGCTGTGCCTGTACCGGAGGAAGAGCTTCCGCTGCAGCTGCCGGATGTGGAGTCCTATGAGCCCACAGGAACAGGCGAGTCACCGCTGGCTGCCATCGACGAGTGGGTGAACTGCAAGTGTCCGGTCTGCGGAAAACCGGCCAAGAGAGAGACAAACACCATGCCTCAGTGGGCAGGATCTTCCTGGTATTTCCTCCGCTATGTGGACAACCACAATGACAAGGAGCTGGTTTCCAGGGAGAAGGCAGACGCCCTCCTGCCGGTGGATATGTATATCGGCGGCGTGGAGCACGCGGTGCTTCACCTTCTGTACTCCAGATTCTATACAAAATTCCTCTGTGACATCGGAGTGATCGACTTTGACGAGCCCTTTACCAAGCTGTTCAACCAGGGTATGATCACTGGAAAGAACGGCATCAAGATGAGCAAATCCAAGGGAAATGTCGTCTCCCCGGACGACCTTGTCCGCGACTACGGTTGCGACTCCCTGCGTATGTACGAGCTCTTCGTGGGGCCGCCGGAGCTGGATGCAGAGTGGGATGACAGAGGGATTGACGGTGTGTACCGTTTCCTCAAGAAAGTCTGGAACCTGCTTCAGGACAGCAAGGAGAAAGACATCAAGGCCACAAAAGATATGCTCAAGGAGCGCCACAGACTGGTTTACGACGTGACCACACGTCTGGAGAACTTCAGCCTGAACACGGTCATCTCCGCATTTATGGAGCACACCAACAGCCTGGCCGCCATCGCCAAGAAAGAGGGCGGCGTGGACAAGGAGACCCTGGAGACTATGGCAGTGCTTCTGGCGCCCTTCGCACCTCACATGGCAGAGGAGATGTGGGAGGAGCTGGGCCACACAGAGACTGTCTTCCACGCAGGATGGCCGAGCTATGACGAGGAAGCCATGAAGGACGACGAGGTAGAGATCGCTGTCCAGGTCAACGGCAAGACAAGGGCAGTTGTGGCTCTTCCTGCTGATGTGTCCAAAGAGGACGCTATTGCAAAAGGAAAGGAAGCTGTCCAGGATAAACTGACCGGAAACATTGTGAAAGAGATCTATGTGCCGGGCAGGATCATCAATATTGTAGTAAAATAGTGACATAGATGATAGAAATTTAGTCAGAGGCAGCCGCCGGCGGGCTCTTAAGGGAGCGGACAGGGCGGCTGTCTTTTTGCGCCTTTTAGAGAAGAGACTGTATCTGCGGAAAAAGAGAGAAAAAAGCAGCCATGTGTATTATAATAGGAGTAAGATAGAGGGAGGTTGACAGGATGTTTTTGAGCGAAAAGGAATACGGGCATGCAGTTGCTGTCCTGTCCGGCAAAGTGGAGAAAACGCCCTTTTTTGCCGAGGTGGAGCAGTGGTTTAAAAATGCGTTCAGACTGCAGCTCTACGACTATTACTGTGACTGCACCAATGGGGGCCTTCCCCGGGTTCGTCTGCTCCTCTGGGATCGGGGCTGCGCCGGGAAGATGAAGAGGGGAGCAGAGTTTGATGAGAAAAAACAGAGGCGCATAGCCGGGGAATTTGCCAATCTGTGCAGAAAATATGACGTGCACCCAGATTACCACAGACCGCAGGATGTTTTTGTTTGTTATGATACATTAAAAGATGAGATGCAAAAGAGAGTGCTTCGGCAATGCGCCGGGGAACTGAAAGCGCTGGAGGTCCCTGATATATGGCGGGTGGAGATTATCTTTGACAGGGTGCATATTTTTTTCGTGACAGATGAGCAGGAGGCCCTGCACCGCCGGGATGGCGTGTGCGGCAGTGTGAAAAGAGAAGTGGAGGAGATCGTAAAACAAAAGGACGTATTTGGAGCTTTTGAGGACGGGGTGCAGTGTGTGTTCACAAGCCGACAGACTTTGGATGAAAAATATGATGGAAAGATGTTCTATTACACAAGATAGCCGATAAGGAGGTTGGATCATTGGAGAGATGTAAGTGGTGCATGTGCAACGAAAAGATGATCCGGTATCACGATGAGGAGTGGGGTGTTCCCCTGTATGATGACCGGAAACAGTTTGAGTTCCTGATGATGGAGGTCATGCAGTGCGGCCTGAACTGGAATATGATGATACAGAAACGGGAGATTTTTCAGCAGTGCTTTGATGGGTTTGACTTTGATAAAGTCGCAGCCTACGGAGAGGAAGATGTGAGCCGGATCATGGAGACGGAGGGGATGATCCGCTCAGAGAGGAAGATCCGTGCTGTCATACACAATGCCCGGTGCTTCCAGAAGATCCGGGAGGAGGCGGGCTCTTTCAGCGACTACCTGTGGAGTTTCACAGGAGGAAAAACCTATGTCTATCCGGCGCACCAGACAGAGGGGATGCCGGCCAGCAATGACTTGTCGGATCAGATCAGCCGGGATTTGAAAAGGAGAGGGCTGAAATACATGGGATCTATCACCGTGTATTCCCACTTGCAGGCATGCGGGATGATCAATGATCACCAGAGAGACTGCTTCCGGTATGAGGAGCTGCTGAAGCTGGCGGATGTGGAGGAGAGAGAAGAAAAAGAACAGTAAGCGAGGGCAGATCTATTTTTCCTGGAGATGGGAGATATAGAAGGAAAGTGAGGAGGAAAACATGCTTGAGATAGAGAGCTGGACAGAACATTTTATACAGGTATTAAGGGAAACTTTTGGAGAGCGGATCTGGTTTGCGGGCCTTCAGGGAAGCCGGGGGAGGGGAGAGGAGACCGAAGGAAGCGACATTGACCTGGTGGTGATTCTGGATGAACTTACACCCGGCGACATACGGACTTATGATAAGATGCTGGATGGGCTGCCGTACAGAGAGCTTGTCTGTGGATTTCTCTCCGGGAAAGCAGAACTTTTTAAATGGGAACCGTCAGATCTTTTCCAGTTCTATTATGACACAAGGCCGATTGTGGGAAGTCTGGATGAGCTGCTGGAGCGGATTGACGAGGAAGCGGTGCGCCGGGCAGTCAGGCTGGGAGTGTGCAATATTTACCACGGCTGCATACACAACATGCTGTACGACAGGCAGGAGGAGATCCTGAAAGGACTGTACAAGTCGGCATCATTTGTGGTGCAGGCCATCTGTTTTATGGAGATAGGGAGATATATCAGAAAACAGAAGAATCTCCTTGACATAGCCGGGGAAGAAGAACAGAATATTGTCAAAACATTTCTGGAGCTGAAGGCAGGCGGAAAGACAGAGTTTGAAGATATGTCGGACAGGCTGCTTCTGTGGGCGCAGGGGTGGATCAACAGACTGTAAGGAGGATGGGCAGATGATTGAAGACAAAGACTATATTATGCGGCTGACGCATGAAATTGCGCGCACACTGATCAAACTGATCTTTAACAGGGACATTGACAAAGAGGATGAGACCCCTGTTTCTCTGGAGAGGCTGCAGCAGTTTAAAAAGCTGACCGCCATGATAGACGACGGTCAGATCAACGAGGCGGAAAATCAGCTCCTGGACGAGCTGGACCCGGACAGTCAGTCCTACTTTGAGATGGCTTTGCTCTTCTATGAGAAGCTGGGATGCAAGGGCGAGGAGTTTCTGGAAGAGCACGGCTTTACCCAGGATGAGGTGATGGACGGGCTGCAGTATATTGTGGATTATTATGGATACGGGGACCTGTGGGACCCGGTGAGCAGGTGAGAAGATGGAAAAAGTGCTTGTGATTGGATGCCCCGGCGCGGGGAAAAGTACCTTTGCCCGGAAGTTGCGGGACAGGACATCGCTGCCTTTGTATTACCTGGATATGATCTGGCACAGGGCTGACGGCACCAACATTTCCAGGGAAGCGTTTGTCAGGCAGGTAAGTGAGATTGTAGGAAGAGAACAGTGGATCATAGACGGCAACTATCTGAATTCTCTGGAAATGAGGCTTCAGGAGTGCGACACAGTATTTCTTCTGGACTATCCCCTGGAACTGTGTCTGGCCGGAGCCAAAGAGCGTATTGGAGAAAAGCGGGAAGACCTGCCCTGGATCGAGACGGAGTTTGACCAAGAGTTCCGCCGGTGGATCGTTGATTTTCCGAAGGAGCAGCTTCCCCGGATCTACCGGATGCTGGAAAAGTACAGCGACAACAGAGAACTCTTTGTTTTCAGGAAAAGAGAGGATGCGGAGGCGTATCTGGCTTTGCCGGAACAGAGGAAATAGAGGAAAATGAGCAGGGAAACGAAAGGAAAAAGGTTATGGATCTTTTGAGGATAGCCTTTCTTCAGATTGCCCCCTGCGGTTCTCTGGAGGGGAATCTGAAAAAGGGAGTGGAATACTGTAAAAAAGCAAAAGAGATGGGAGCCCACATTGCTCTGCTTCCGGAGATGTGGAGCTGCGGCTATGATATATGCAGAAGACCTTTTGAAGAGTGGAAGAAGGAGGGGGTCCCGGCGGACAGCTCCTTTGTTCGGACGTTTGGGGGGGGCTGGCCAGAGAGCTTTCCATGGCAATCGGCGTTACCTTCCTTGAAAAGTGTGGGGAGGGATGTCGAAACACACTGGTTTTATGTGACTGGAAGGGGAAAAGAGTACTTACCTATGCAAAAGTGCATACCTGTGAGTTCGGGGAAGAGGCGGACCTGATGCTGAAGGGGGGCGGAGCTCATTCTCGTGCCCAATGCCTGTCCCATGGAGATCAACAGGCTCTCCCAGCTCCGGGCCAGGGCCTTTGAGAATATGATAGCCATTTGCACCTGCAATTACTCGTGTACGGTGCCGGACTGCAACGGCGGCTCTACTGTCTTTGACGGAGTGGCCTATCTGCCGGATCTTCCGGGATCCAGAGACATGTGCATTCTCAAAGCCGGCCCAGGCGAGGAGATCTGTCTGGCTGACATAGACCTGTCCATGCTCCGCAGATACAGAAAGAGCGAAGTCCACGGAAACGCCTACCGGCGTCCGGAGAAGTACGGTCTTCTGACGGGAAGAGACATTGAGGAACCCTTTGTCAGGAGTGACCACAAGAGATAGGAGGATACAGAACATGAAGATTGAGATAGGAAAAGAGTTCCCCGGATATTTCAAATCCCTTTACCCGGAGGAGTTCCAGCTTTTTTCCCACTTTGAGACGACCGCCGCCGTCCCCGGCGCACTCTTTGCCATCACTACGTGGAAGGAGAACGGGAAGCCTAATGTGTGCCTCCATAGCTGGAGCTGCTTTCACGGGGACAAGACCGCCTTTTTTGCGGTCATGGGCAATCTGTACCAGCATACTCACACCTACGCCAACATCCTGCGGGAGAAATGCTTCTGCGTCAATTTCCTGCCTATCAGCTGCTACGGCAGGCTGACAGAGACCATTTTCCATAACGACTACGACAGCGATGAGTTTCAGACAGGAGATTTCATTCTGGAGGAGGCCAGGACCATCCATGCCCCGGTGATCCGGGAGGCGTTTTTGACTATGGAGTGCACTCTGCGGGACGTCCAAGACTTAAGCGGCGCCGGCATGGCCGCCATGGTCATCGGAGAGGTACAGCACATGTCCGTGGAGGAGGACTATGCCCAGGGCTATGCGAAAAGATACGGGAAGGAGGGCTTTATGATGCTTGTGCCCTCGCCCCAGGACCTTGTCACCGGGGAGCCGGATCTGTCGGCCATCGGGACGGTGAAGATTGAGAAATACGATTGAAGAGGAGAGAAAACGTGGAACAGACAGTTGCTGTAAACGGAACAGAGTACACCATCCTTAAGCTCCTGGGAAAAGGGAAGGGCGGCTATTCTTACCTGGCCCTTGCGGGAGGAAGATACGTGGTATTAAAGCAGATACACCATGAGCCCTGCGATTACTACCAGTTCGGGGATAAGCTGGAGGCGGAGCTGCGGGACTATGAAAGACTGAGAAATGTGGGAATCCCCATGCCAGAGCTGTTGGATGTGGACCGGGGGAAGGAGCGGATCGTCAAGGAGTTCATAGAGGGAGAGACCGTGTATGACCTCGTGTTAAGAGACAGACTGCCGGAAACCTGCGCGGAGCAGGTCAGGGACATGTGCCGCCGCCTCGGCCCGGCAGGACTCAACATCGATTATTTTCCCACCAACTTTATCTTGCGGGAGGGAGTCTTATATTATATTGATTACGAGTGCAACGACTATATGGAGGAATGGGATTTTGAACACTGGGGCGTCCGGTACTGGTCCGGGACGCCGGAGTTTTGGCAGTATGCCAGGGACCACGAAAATGAGTTCCAAAGGCAGCAGCGCTCTTTCTGGGAAGTCTTTGGCGAAGCGAAGAAAATGGTGCTCTCCACTGCTGCGGGGGACAGAGTTTCCTCCAGGATGATGAGCGTTATCCAGATGGAGGGGCTTCTGTATTTTCAGACAGACAGGGCCTTCCTCAAATACAGACAGCTTGCAGAGAATAAGAACGCAGCTCTTTGCATGGACAACATACAGATCGAGGGCATCTGCAGGGAGCTGGGGCATCCCATGGAAAATGAGAGATTTGCCGGGCTGCACGGAAAACATTTTCCCGGTTCCTTTGAGCGGTATTCCGGCCTGAAAAACGAGAGGTTGTTTGTCATGAGCCCGGTCTTCATCAAGAGATGGATCTACCGGGATGGGCTGCCCTTTGAAGAGGTGTTTGAAGCGGAAGGAGAGAGGTATTCCCTGACGGAATATAAGGGGGAGTGAGAGGGGAGCTGGTCAGCAGCGCTATCCCAAGAAAGCAGACAAAGTAGGAGACATACATGGGATTGCGGGAAAAGCGGTAAATGCCGTCAGTGTTGAGTCCGTTTTTATCCGGCGAGGAGAAGGCCTTTACTGTGAACAGACAGAGGAGCAGCCCCAGAAGGTAGCAGATGAGCCCGACAAGAAAGAGTGGAGACAGCTTCGGTTTTACAGTGAGAAAGAAGGGATAGAGGATAACCCCTGCGTTTGTCAACTGATATATGTAATAAGCTGTTTTTTCGTTTCCCTTCAGGGGCGCAAACATGGCTGCCCTCTGCAGGGAGGTCCTGTCGAGAACTACCAGGACGACAAATCTGATAAAGAAAAAGGGAAGCAGCAGTATAAATCCGTTCATTTTCTTTCCTCCTGAAAATGTTACAGGCGCAGACCGAGAAGTCTGCACCTGCACATTTTATTGATGTAAATTTAATCGTTTCTTTTGCCCTCCAGCTTCCAGATATGTCCATCTCTCTGGAAATACAGGCATACCAGGATGCCCGCAAATGCGATCACAAAGAACAGAAAGGCTGCGCCTGACCCCTTTCCTGTGCCAAACAGGAGAGACGGGATGCTGCCCTTATCCTGGTCTGCCATAAAGGGCTCAAAGACCTGGTCTACGAGAACGCCGCCCAGCAGATAGCCCACGGGTATGGTGAAAAACTGCAGAGTATTTCTTGCGGAGTAGACCCGCCCCTGCATCTCCACAGGAATGTGGGTGCGGAAGAGGGCGTCCATATTGGTGTTCATGACCGGGATAAATAGCCAGCCAAGGATGGCTCCCAGACACCATACAGGAGTGCCCCGGCCAAGAGCCAGCAGAAAGTTTTCCGTGCTCATGGAAAAGAGGAGGGAGAGGCAGATGGCTCTGACCCGGCTCTTTGGGGCTGGCAGGAAGGTGGCGATGACACTGCCGGTTACATTTGCAAGGCCCGTACAGGTGGACACCAGTGCCAGTGCAGCCTGGCTTCCTCCGTCTCTGGAGAGTAGCATAGCGGGGAGGGCGGCGTTGTACACAGAAGCCACCAGATTGATGCAGGCCAGAAAGAGGATAAGATCCAGGATGCCCCGGTTCTCCCTCAGGTAGCGGAGCCCCTGGCCGGCGGTCTGCAGCACAGACGCCTGTTCAGTGTTCCGTTTGGACAGGTCCTGCTCCGGGAGCTTCACAAAGAAGGCCAGGGAGAGGAAAGCTGCCGTGAAGGTGAGAAGATCAAAGGCGATCACTGTGTAAATGCCAAAAGCCGCCAGAAGAGCTGTGGCGAAAACTGGTGACAGTATGGTCACAAGGGAGTTGGAAAAGGCCCGCATCCCCGCTGCTTTCTGGTATTGTTCTCTGGGAGTTAAAAGGCTCACGGCCACGTCTGAAGCAGGCTGCTGCAGCGTATTTCCGAGGCCGTTCAGGGCATTGATCACATACAGATGCCAGAGCTTCAGCTGTCCAGTCACAAGAAGGACCAGGACAGACAGAGTGCACAGAGCCGCAAAGCTGTCGCACACCAGCATGGTGCGCTTTTTGTTCCACCGGTCGCTTAAGGCCCCCGCGAAAATGCTCAGAAGCACATAGGGGGCATAGGAACACACAGTCAGAAGGGAGGAGGCAAGGGCCGATCCCTCCTGCTGGTAGGCCCATATGACAAGTGCATAGCTTGTCATGGAGCTGCCAAGGGCAGAGAAGCCCTGGGTTGCCCAGAGAATGATAAAGGTGTGTAATCCGTTAAATAATGTATTCAGTTTTTGTATCATGACTTTGCTCCTTTTCCTTATGATAAAACAGATCAAAAGTGCAAAGCCTTTCTTTTCGGACGGAAGTTATCCTATTTGAAGCAAGCTCCGTGTCAGTCCCGCCCGGGATCAGACTCTGCACGGAGCATGAGCAATACAAAGCCTCATGTCGGAGCTCCTTTCTGATAAGAGGTGTATATAGTTTCGATTATCTGTCTATTATATCGGAAACCCGGTCTGATGGCAACAGTGGCTTTGGGCAGATTTTTGTGGTGCATGGAATCTGCAGAAATAATCTCACCGTTTACCGCCTTTGCCAATGAAATAGAAAGACTTGTTTTGCCAACTGCTGTCGGCCCGGTAAGAACGATCAAAGGTCTTTTCATAATCACTCCTGTATAATTCTTACACGATTCGTTTAAACTTCTTTTCCAGTTCTGTTCTGGTCATTGCAATGATCGTCGGGCGTCCATGCGGACAATGATACGGATTTTCCAGAGTCAGAAGTTCATCGATCAGTTTTTCTGCCTCCTGATGCGACATAGCATGATTTCCCTTAACTGCCGCTTTGCATGCCATCGTTGCAAGTCTTGCAGCAAAAATATCCAATGTATCTTTACTGTTATCAGATGCCAGATTATCCAACATTTCCAGAAACAATTCTTCCTCTGTCAGTCCATACAGATTCGATGGCACCGCACTGATACGGTATTCTCTGCCACCGAAATTCTCGATTTCAAAACCAAACTGTTCAAAATAATTCATATTTGCTTTCAGTACTTCTTCCTCCTGCATGCTCAGTGTCACGATCAACGGAGGGTTCAGATACTGTGAATCAATTGAATGTTCCCGGAACTGTTTTACCATGCGCTCATAATATACCTTTTCGTGTGCAGCATGCTGATCGATTATATAAAAATTGTCCTCAAACTGTCCCAGCCAGTACGTATCAAAGATCTGTCCGATCAGGTCAATC
>OGXL01000962.1_pt1 | contig 24969 bp, 23 predicted proteins | sample 1576311 | NCBI WGS metagenome assembly OGXL01 (sample SAMEA3541564, study PRJEB24748) | human gut metagenome | biome: human gut; feature: human-associated habitat; material: faeces | place: China | collected 2012 | reverse complement strand
CTGATAATCACACACCTCTCCGCGGTGAGTGGCAGGCAACGATCTAAGAATCAGGAATTCGATAATCGGCTGAGATGTGAAGAATGAGCGATTGACCTCATAGGAGCTACGATATGGATACTTTAGAAGAACTGAAATATTACTGTGATGAACCACAACCTGTGGGAGCACTGATGCTCACTGGTGAGTGGGGATGTGGAAAAACATATTTATTAAATAATAGCTTATCAAATGTGCTAAAGGATAAATATGTGTTTTTGCGTGTGAGTCTATTTGGCATGGCGTCGATAGAAGAGGTAAAGAAAGAAGTAAAACAATGTTGGCTTAGAACCGTAGCTGAATTAAATACTCCAGCGTCTGGATGGGTTGAAAAGGCTCAAAAGTATACTGGAGTTTTTAAGACAGTTGCGGATAAAGGTGCTGAACACCTTCCAGAGCCTTGGAAAAGCATTGTGAGTGGAGCATTATCTTTTAATGCTATTGATTTCGTAAAAGTCGAACCTAAAATGGGAGATAAAAAAGTAATCTTGATATTTGATGATTTGGAGCGTACTGATATTCCAACGTCTGATTTATTAGGCTGTATCAACGATTATTGTGAAAATCTTCATATTAATACAATCGTAGTGGCAAATGAGGAAAAAATACAGTCAAGTGAAAAAGATAAAATTAAGTATAGTGAAATAAAGGAAAAAATTATCCAAAGAACGATACATTATGTACCGGATTACTCTTCAGTGGTTTCTAATGTAATTGATAGTATAGAGTGTAAGGATGATGATGTGGTTTCTCAAGAATACAAAGCACTCCTTGTAAAATATAAGGAAATTATTAGTTCTATTTTTTCAGGTGCATCAGTAGAAGGAATACCACTAGAACAGTTGATCTCAAAGAAATATTCTGGAAATTCAAGGGCAGAACTCGAAAGTGAAAAAGACAAAATTCAGGAGTTGCTTAAACATAGACCGCATAACATCCGAAGCCTTAAATGTGCAATTCAAGATTTTAAAAGAATATATATATTACTTAATGAAAAGCATATTGATAATAGAGAAAAATGGCTTTTTACATATCTTTCATATGTATTGTGTTTCCGGGCGGGATTGATTCCAGAAAGCGCACGATATGGAACGCTTTTTTCTGATGAAAAGGTGTCTATACTTTACCCTGGATTTTATGATGATAAATTCATTACGGGTGGAATTAAGCAATGGATTAGGCATGGAGAGTGGGCGAAAGATACTCTTGATGCAGAATTTGATTATGTCATAAATAGAGACAAAGCTATTACCCCGGAAGAAAAAGTGCGAATGAATAGACTTTTAGATTTAGATGAAGTTGATATAAGAGACGGATACCCGATACTTTTGGAAGAAGCATATACTGGCACATTGGAGTTAAATGATTATGTGAATTTGCTGTACAATAGTTGTTGGGCTAGAAAATATAATATTCAGCTTCCAGACATTAAGTGGGAAAAAATTAGCGATGGAATTCATAAGCAGATTGAGAAAATGATTCATAGCGGAGAAGAGCAACCACGCCACCGTATGATTATTGGTGATGACAATAAGGATTTGTTTTTGCCGGAAGAATGGAATGCATATAAAATAATTAATGAATTTTTGAGTTCAAACACATTGATGTTTGAAAAGAACAAAGCTCTTTATGTGAACTTGATGAAGAAAGAACCCTTGAATGCACTGGCTCAAACGCAGAATAAGCGGTTTGATATGTTTGATGTCGAGATGGCCGAGGCCACAGCGGATGGGTTCGAAAAGGTGACAAATGCAGAAAAAAGTAGCTTTGTAGATTACTTTAAGAGAATGTGGCAGGTTAATATATGCACACAGGACTATAAGATTAAGTTGCCAGAAGAGGGATTCCGAACTTTAAAACGGCGTATATTGCAGATTTTGGATAAATGCCGAGTTGATTCTTTACCAATATCTGAGGCGCATGCAAATAGTTTTCTTGAAGTAATCGATAATTTGATTGTTGAACAGAAGCAAAAGCTACAAGAAATTCAAAATAAAGAGGAAGAAGATAGAAAAAGAGCCGAGGAAAAGGCATTAGTAGAGAAACAAGAAGCGGAACAAGCAAAGAAGTCTGAGATAGACGATGTAGTTGAAAAGATGCTGTCAGATGGTGTAAGTGCTGATGATATTCTCGCTAAGTTGAAATAATATTTCTGCAATGCTATGCTTAAACTACTATAAAAGGAAAGAGGTTATCACCTATGCCCAGAACAAAAGGCAGCAAAAACCGTCCCAAAACTACCCATACCGACTACGCACCCCAGATTGCAGAGAAGCAGGAGACGATTGCGTCTCTGACTGCCGAGATCGCATCCATCACTGCCAACATTGACACTTTGAAGGCTGACCTAAAAGAGAAGAAGACTGCTTTGAAGAAGGCCGAAAAAGAAGTGGCATCCCTAGAAGCGAAAAAGGCAAAGGCAGATGCTAAGGCCGCTGAAGAAGCTAAGAAGACCGAAGCAGAGGCTGTGCTGAAGAAGTTGCTGGCGAGCGGTATGAGTGCGGATGAAATCCTCGAAAAACTGAAGTAAGATCGACCGTGTGGACAAACTGAACTCCAGGAGTTCACACGGTAATTTTTGAATGTTGTTATATAGTTTGTAACGGAAATAAAAGTAATGGAGCGTAAGAAAAATGAACTTATCAAAAATACACCACATCGCAATCATCGTATCTGACTACGAAGCCGCAAAGGATTTTTATGTAAACAAACTGGGCTTCTCTGTTATCAGAGAGAACTATCGCCCGGAGCGTAAGGACTGGAAACTGGATCTGCGTGTCAATGAATACACAGAGCTGGAGATTTTCGCTGAGGAAAATCCTCCGAAGCGTGTGAACCGCCCAGAGGCCTGTGGTCTGCGTCATCTTGCTTTTTGTGTAGAGAGCGTGGAGCAGACGGTGAAAGAGCTGGAGAAATTAGGTATAGAATGTGACCCAATCCGTGTGGATGACTATACCGGAAAGAAGATGACTTTCTTTCATGACCCGGATGCTCTGCCGCTGGAGCTGCACGAATAATTATGGGAGAAAAAAGAGCGTATAAGCCTCGGAAGCCAGGTGGCGGCCGGAAGAAGCTGAAGCCGGAGTATGATGCTGGAAAGAACCTGAAAGAGCAGAGGGATGCTGCTGTGGTGCTTTATGAGGAGGAATGCTCCCTCCGATCCATTGCAGATGCGCTAACTCTGAATCCAATCAAAGTAAGAAAGCTGCTCATCACGGCTGGTGTGTATGAATCGGATGTGGCGGAGAAGGTACAGGATACCTTTGAGGAGTATCGAGAAATACAGAACTATAAAGAAGCCATCCTCTCAACCGCAAATACTCTTCAACTCTCCAAAGCCTCCGTTACCTCGTACCTACCATATCAGAAAGGCGTGTACTTTCCGAGTACAGCAGAAAAAGAAAAAATTAGTGTTGGAGCAGAGCGGCGGCGGAGATACAGAGCAGTAAGAAAACTGAGATCAGAGCCAACAGAGGAGCACCTGTGGGAGGCGGTCTTGCTTTATTCTGGTGTGCGCTTTAAAACCTATTCCGGTTTACCCTTTACCTATGAAATACGAAAAGGCAGAAGCGGCGAATACACAAAGGAACTGTGGATCGACCGCCGAGAAAAGAGTAAAAGCCTGGCGTGGAGTTCGGTGTTGTTGGCACTGAACAATATAAAAAAGGTAGGAGAAGTGGTAAACTGCCCGAAAGCTCTGGGGGATATCCGGGGAGTGACTTATATTTACGGGATGTTCTATCGGTTTGGACTAATCGACATGCCAGATGAAGTGAAGGAGAAGATGGGGCATCCGAAAGACCGCAAAAAATAGGTTGCTATGTGTAGAAGTCTACGGTAATATGTGCCGTAACTGAGGAAATGAATCTCAGTTGGGAAGGATGGTAGCATTATAGAAAAATTGAAGGAGCTGCTAGAAGACTACATTAAGAAAACGAAACCGGAGTATTACCCGCCAGTGGAGAATCTACTGGATCTGATCTACGAGCATTACACGGAGAATAATCCAGTAGAAAAAAACACAGTTGCCGGTAAAGCGGCAAAGGCCAAGGAAAAGGAACTGGAAGAGTGGCTGCGTGACTTGGAAGGTATGGATAGGTTGGTAGATGACTACATCGGAGATAAGATTCCACTCTGGGAGAAGATCATGGACTGGCAGGGGACGGTGTGCTGTGCTTGGGAGAAGACTGCTTTTGAAGAAGGTCTGAAAGTTGGAATTCGACTCATGATGGAAGTATACGGTATGTAACATATAGTTTGTAACGGAAATAAAATAAACTCTTGGAGTTCAAAAAAGCCCTCGCTTGTTACGGCGAGGGCGTGTGTCCTTATTTTTCAGGCTTTTCAGCTTTCTTCTTCGATGCGATTTTATGACCGGAGTAGATTGCCATGCCCATGCAGACCAGAGAGCCACAAGCGAAATACTTGTGAGCCTGCATCAGCTTCTTGCAGCCTGTGTAGAAGCATCCTGCCATACAGGCAAGTGCACCGAGTGACCAATATTTATGTGCTTTCATTTTGTGTTCTCCTTATCTTCTTTCCGTATTCTAAGCAGTTACTCTATTTCCATTTTACTCGCTAAGCGTACCGCCGGCTTCTCTTTATGGGTTTGTGCTCCGTAGTCAGGACAACGGTCAGGTAGTTCCTCAGCAGAGAAGCAGTAGCGACAGGCATCGCAAAAGTAGTAGTTCAAGTCATATTCACCCCAATCTCTAATATATCCTCAAATGCAATAATGGTCGGCCGCTCTTTGCCGGTATCATTTATAAATCCTGTGTAAACTCGTATCATAAAAATTATTTCTTCCAGTCAAGCCGAGATATGTTTGAATTTCTTTTATGGAACGTGGAATAGAGCAAAAATCAAGTATTGCCGTAATCTTATCATTTTGAATAGACAAATTATCGACTTGCCCTGTTTGCTGGTGAACCGCAATCCACTTCTGATTTTTGAGAGTCGCACATAGCATAAAACTTGAAACATGATACTCAGGATCCGGCAATCCAGCAATAGCCATTTCACGGTACATACGATCAACACCTTCACCGAATTCTTTTACATACTCATAAACATGTAAAAATTCGACGATTTTACCCTCAAAATGACGGAAATTTTATGTGCGATGTTGCAATCCCCAATAAGGAAATCATTTTTGTTTACGAGAAAGAAGTCTTAAATCGTACCAACCAGAACAGTGTTTCTGTTTCTATCAGTCAGGCCATTTTCTCAGGAGATACCAAAAAGTTGCAGTCTTTGCTGGAAAATTTTATGCTGCAAAGTATTTCTTCTATGGATGGTGCCAACGAGGCTTTCTATCATGGTATGATGCTGGGGTTGTGCGCTGTTCTTGGAAACAGGTATCAGGTACGATCTAATCGTGAATCCGGACGTAGGCGTTTTGATGTTCAACTGGCTCCTTTGGTTTCTGGAATTCCGGGCTTTCTATTTGAATTTAAACATACCAATGATGAACATGTGGATTTGGACGCCTTAGCAGATAGTGCGTTGCGGCAGATTGATGAGAAGAAGTATGATGCGGAACTGCGCAGTGCGGGAATCAATTCTGTGATTAAAATTGGAATTGCATTCCGTGGGAAAAATGCCGTAGTTAAGTGAAAATGAGATGCGTCCATACCATTATCGTCAACCTTGCTATTCAACCCGTTAAATGCTAAAATCAATTCATAAATAATTGATATACTTGATTGGTTTTTGCAGTAAATAAAGATGTTATATCAGTGCAGAAAGGAGCGTGAGTCTAATGATCGAAGGACTAAAACTGCCGGTTGGAATCGAAGATTTCCAGGAGATCCGAAAAGCCGGTTTTTATTATGTAGATAAAACTCAATTAATAGAACAGCTTCTTGAAGGTTGGGGTAAAGTCAATTTATTTACCAGACCACGGCGCTTTGGAAAAACGTTAAATATGAGCATGCTCCGTTACTTTTTTGAGATTGGAGCAGATGAAACTTTATTTGATGATCTATATATTTCAAAAAATCAAAAACTTTGTAAAGAATATATGGGAAAATTTCCGGTTGTTTTTCTTTCATTAAAAGGTGTAGATGGACTCACCTTTGAAGAATCGGTATTTTGCCTTGTTGAACTGATTGAGAGTGAAGCCCGCCGGTTTAAATTTCTATTAAACAGCACTTGTCTGGATGCAAACGAAAAAGATATGTATCGAGAATTGATTTCTTTACGTGACAGGCAAGATACAATGTCTGGAATACGGATTAGGTTTGCATTAAAGAAATTATCAGAACTTTTATTTAAATATTACGAAAAGAAAATGATCGTTCTGATCGATGAATATGACGTTCCACTGGATAAGGCCTTTCAGCATGGTTACTATAGAGAAATGGTATCTTTAATGAGGGGACTGCTTGGTGAAACTTTAAAAACAAATGATTTTTTGCAATTTGCAGTTTTAACTGGATGTTTGCGTGTTTCGAAGGAAAGTATTTTTACAGGATTAAATAATTTTAAGGTACTTTCAATTACTGACTCCCGTTTTGACGAACAATTTGGCTTTACAGATACTGAGGTTAATAAACTTCTGGAAACTTATCATCTGGAATCACATTTTATGGAAACGAAAGAATGGTATGACGGTTATCGTTTCGGTGATGTTGATGTGTATTGTCCATGGGATGTGATCAATCATGTTGATCGATTAAATGGGCAGCCTGAAGCAAAACCGCAATCTTACTGGATCAATACAAGCGGAAATGATCTTGTTAAGTCAAATATAGAAGCTGGGGATGGATTTGCAGATATTATTATTGAAACGGAAGATCCAGATGCAGGTATTGTTATTGAACTGAAATATTCAAAAGAATTTTCTGGATTAAATACGGCATGTGAGAAAGCAATTGCTCAGATTCATGATCGAAAATATGAAAATTATCTAAAGAATGATGGACGTTATAATATATTACTCTATGGTATGGCTTTTTACAAAAAAAGATGTAGGATCGTTGTAGAATCTTAGGCTGCATCGGCTAATTTTAGAAAGGGTGATTCAGAAAAACATGGGAAGATTTGTAAATCCAGATAACAGCGCGTTTCAGGTTGCCTTAAACTCCAGGATATATGTGGATAAGACAGGTTTGATCGAGTACACAAACAGTGTTCTTGACACAACAAATGCTTATATCTGTAATAGTCGGCCACGTCGATTTGGAAAATCATATGCGGCAAATATGCTGGCAGCTTATTACAGCAAAGGCGCTGAGTCCGAGCAAATGTTTTCCGGACTGGAGATCAGTAAAAATATTGACTTTAAAAAGCACCTTAATAAATATGATGTGATCCATATTGATATACAGTGGTTCCTGACAAACTGCGATGATGCAGATAACGTAGTCCCTTTTATAACGAAAAGCGTCCTGGATGAACTTCGTGAAATTTATCCAGAAGTTTTACCACTGGAAGTTACGACTCTTCCGGATGCGCTTTCACGAATAAAAAATTGTACAGAACAAAAATTTGTCATTATCATTGATGAATGGGATGTTCTCATTCGTGATGTAGCTGCAAACAAAAAAGTACAGTCCGATTATATAAATTTCCTGAGGGGCATGTTCAAGGGAACGGAACCGACAAAATATATCCAGCTGGTTTATCTTACTGGAATTCTTCCTATTAAAAAGGAGAAAACACAATCAGCATTAAATAATTTTGATGAATTTACAATGCTTCAAGCAGATGAGCTCGCAACTTATATAGGTTTTACTGAAAATGAAGTATCCATGCTCTGTGAAAAATATGAAAGAGACTTTGATAAAGTAAAAAAATGGTATGATGGATATTTGCTTAATGGATATCAAGTTTACAATCCCAAAGCAGTTGTAAGCATTATGACAAAAGAGAGATTCAAAAGTTATTGGTCAGAAACAGCTTCTTATGATGCAATCGTTCCACTGATCAATATGAATTATGATGGACTAAAAACAGCTATCATTGAGATGCTCTCCGGTGCAGAAGTGAAAGTGAATACAGCAACCTTTCAAAATGATACGGAAGATATTAAAAGTAAAGATGACGTGTTGACCTATATGATCCATTTAGGTTACCTTGGTTATAATGAAACCAGAAAAACAGCGTTTGTGCCTAATGAAGAAATCCGACAGGAATTAACCACTGCTGTTGAGCGTAAAACCTGGAATGAAATGCTGGTATTTCAACAGGAATCTGAAAATTTGCTGGATGCTACACTTGATCTGAATGGTTCAGAAGTAGCAAAACAAATTGAAAAAATCCATAATGAGTATATATCAGTTATTCAATATCACAATGAAAACTTTCTGAGCAGTGTACTTGCGATTGCTTACCTAAGTGCAATGCAGTATTATTTCAAACCAATACGTGAACTGCCAACAGGTCGTGGATTTGCGGATTTTGTATTTATACCTAAACCGGAATATAAAGATGATTATCCGGCACTGATCGTAGAATTAAAATGGAATAGGAATGCACACACTGCATTACAGCAAATCGAGGATAAGAAATATCCTTCATCTGTTTTGAATTATACTGGTGATATCCTGCTTGTTGGAATTAATTATGACAAAGAGAGTAAGGAACACCAATGTGTAATTAAAAAATACGAGAAAAAATAAATCATTGAACGATTTAAGACCTTGAAGCTTTTACGCACATTCTTTCTGTTGCCAAAGCTTCAAGGTCTATTTATATTCAGGCTAATTCCCACTGTGCTGTAACCGCAGACACGAGAATAAACCTTTGTACCATACTATACTCCTTGCGTTTCCGGGCTCTGCGGCAAATTTCATTTTGTACCTGTACCCAGATTTCCCGGGAGATGATTGGCTTGTGGTGATTTGGAATATAATATCTGGGCAGCTCCCCATTATTTTCAACAGGTCTGTGGTTCAGATAGTCTTTTGTGTAAGTCTTCTGGATCAGAAGATCTCCAATATATTTTTCATTTTGTAAAATGCATAAAACGCTGGTAGTGCACCATTCCTTGCCATTTACAGTCTTGATCCCACGTTGGTTCAGTTCTACAGAAATTCCGTGAGCGGAGCATCCACGCAGATATTTCCTATAAATATAACGCACGATTTTTGCCTGGTCGGAATTAATTACCCATTTTCCATTATTTCCCATATCATATCCTAACATACGTTTCAGGTTGATCTGTGGTACACCATTCCGGAATTTTTTTCGTAACCCCCAGCGGATGTTTTCAGCAATGGAATAACTTTCATTTTGGGCCAGAGCCGCCATGGTTGTTAAAATGAAATCATATTTCCGGTTCAGGGTATACATATTTTCCTTTTGAAAATAAACACCAACGGATGGCTGTAAATTGCGCAGCTCCTGTATACAATTTAAGGTATCGACTGTATTACGTGCGAAACGTGAAAGGGATTTTGTCAAAATGTGATCGATCTTTCCGGCTTTTGCATCCTCGATCATCTGGTTAAATCCCTGGCGTCGTGTACGGCTTGTACCGGACCGGTTTTCATCTACATAAATCTCAACAAGTTCCCAGTCGGGATTATTAGTGATAACATTTTTAAAATAAGAAATCTGAGATGTGAATGATCCCTGTTGGCTTTCTTCGCTGGTTGATACCCGGCAGTATGCGGCTACCCGAAGTTTCCGAACCTGCTTTGCATTTTCTGTCTGAGATATATCCTGATCAGACGCCGGAATCATTTTTACGGCAGAATTTTCCGTTTTTAGCTGAGAATTGCTTATGACTTTCTTTGCAGTTTTGGATATGATAATCTTATGCATGTGTTATATTTCCCCCTGTATTTCTCAAAATAACTTTTGTATAAACATCATCAAACCAGTGTATCGTATATTTGGACTTAGAATGGATCGTAATATCCAGGAACAATGCTTTAAAATACATATCTGTAGCTCCAAGCAGAAATTTTCTTGTTCGGGTTCGCCCCTGTGGTAAAGACTGGAGCCATTGCAGTGCTTTTGCTCTAAGTTCAAAGTCCGGCTCCAGTTCCTCCCAATAATTTTCCAGGTGGTCCAGCTTGGCGGAAATAGACTTGTATTCCCGTTTGTTTTTCCAGAGTTTTTTTCTTAAATCAAGGATCGTCTGCTTTTGCCTGGCAATTTCGGAAGCGTTCATTGTTTTGCTATTCAGGCAAGTTGCTTTTATGTGTTCGATTTCTTCCAGATCAGCATCGATTGCTTTATCGATATCTGCAAGCTGTCCTTTATAAGTGCTTCGGTCCCGTTCTACATAATCATCATTTAAGACTTTTTCCAATCGGGGAACTGCATTCTTTAAAAGTTTTCGTGCAGCTTTCTTTACAATATATGTAATTTCTTCTTCTGTAAAAGATTTGGCATGGCATATTTGCAGTCCATTTGTCTTTCTTGTAGAAGGACAATACCATACGAGATGGTCATTTCTGGTAGCCATACAATAAAACCGTCCACATTCACCACAGATCAGTCTTTTTGAAAATGAGTGGGTTTCATTTTTATTGTGTTTTATTTTTTTGAGGGATTTTTGCCTTAAAACGGCGTGAACTTCTTCGTATAATGTGCGATCAATAATAGGGGTGTGATGGTTTTTAATATAATACTGTGGAAGCTGTCCTTTATTGGCTTTTACTTCATGAGTCAGATAGTTTATCGTATATTTTTTTTGTGTCAGTACATCTCCAACATATCGTTCATTACGGACCATGCGTGAGATCTGCCCGGAATTCCATCCGGCATCTAATTGACTGTAAAGCTGCCCTTTTCGGGAATGTAATATTCGTTTTCGTTTATAATCATTGTACGGGGCGGGAATCTTCTGTTGATTTAACCATCTGGCAATTTCTGAGTAGCTTTGGCCATCCGCAACTTTTCGGAAGATAAATTGGACTACCCTGGCTTCTTCCTCAACCACTTCAACTTCTCTGTACTTATAGCCGTTTTCATTACATATCCAGTTTCCGCTAAAACGATATCCATATAGTTTAACATTTCGTACATCCCCCTGGCTGTTCCGCATTTTATTACCTTCCATAATATTACTGGAAATGCTGCGGCTTTCTTCCTGGGCAAATGCACCAAGTACGGACAGGATAAATTCATTTTTCAGTTCCGCAGAGTCAAGATTTTCTTTTTCAAAGAAAATGGTTACCTGACAATTGCGCAGTAAAAACAGGGCAGAAGAAAAGTCAGCCGTGTTACGGGCAAAACGGGAAATGGACTTACATAAGATACGGTCGATCTTTCCCTCCTGGCAATGGCGGATCAACCGGCAAAAACCTACCCGTTTCTCTTTGCTCGTACCGGAAATACCATAGTCAGAATAAATTCCTACTAGTTTCCACAGAGGATTATTTTCAATGATCTGCTGAAAATATTGTTCCTGCACTGCGTAGGAATTTTCCTGATCCTGCAGGTCTGTTGAAACACGGATGTAGGCTGCAACCTTAAGCCTTGGAAGCGTTTTGTCATCATCCTGCCTGGTTGCATTTAAAATATAATTCTCATCAAATTCAGGACGATTCTCATGTTCTGTGGGAATGGGAAACAACCCCTTTCATTTGCTTTTAATTAGATTGTCCCCAGTATAACATTTTTTCCCATAAGAGTCCCGGACTTACGGTGCTGTATCGTTTATAGGCACTGATAAAATCAGGCAATTCCCTGTGGGTTTTGCGGCAGCTTCTGCATATAAGGACCCGCAAGATCAATGTAGTTCCGTCAGGATCTTCAAAGGTTCTGATTTTTCTACGACAGGTTCCATGGACATACATTTTTCTCCCACAATCCGGACAACAGGATATTTCTTCGCCATAGGTATATATATAACCATTCTTTTTATAGGGATGGTATTTTTCAATACGCACCATGTTTTACTTGTTTCCTTTTGATATTGTCAGGTATAATGACTACCATTTTCACTTTATTATTCATGCAGTTCCAATGGCAGACCGTCCGGATCCTGGAAGAAGGTCATTTTCTTGCCTGTGTAAGCATCTACACGTATTGGCTCACATTCAATACCAACTTCTGCCAGTTCTTTTACCGTCTGTTCAACACTCTCCACGCAAAAAGCCAGATGGCGAAGGCCACATGCCTCCGGACGATTCACACGCTTTGGCGGATCCGGTTCTGCGAAGATTTCCAATTCTGTATACTCATTCACTCGCAAATCCAGTTTCCAGTCGTTGCGTTCCGGACGGTAGTTTTCACGGATAATTGGAAAATTTAGTTTGTTTACATAGAAATCTTTGGCAGTTTCGTAGTTGGAAACGATGATGGCAATGTGGTGGATTTTGGATAGGGTCATTTTGGGGCTCCTTTAGAGGTATTTTTGTTGTGAACTGTATGATGGGGTTAAAATATGCCGTGTGGACATCTGAAAAGCAGGTTGTCCATACGGCTATGTTTTGAATATTTTCTTATTTCTATAATTACTAAACTTACCATATATGGAATTACACAATGTGCAAGAAAATTAGAAGGTTGATTTTTTATACTGCTTCCAGAGGAAGTTTAGCCATTGCTTCTTTAAACTGTTCAACTGTCAGCTCTTCCCATCGGCTTTCACCTCTCTCTTTCATTGCTGACAGGAGTACAAATAATCCTACTATATTTTCATGTTATCATAAAGCTAACCTTTTATCAAGCAGCCTGCCTGTGAACGTTTTCAGCTTCAGATCAAAGTGTTCGCAGTTATATGATTGTCGAAAGTCCTGATTTGGTTCGTTCCAACAATATGCGTGAAATAAGCCCGTTCCAGATATTATCTGATTTTTCCTTTTATCCCCCTTAGCATTTTTAAAATCATCTCATCTTTTGTGTGAACAAAATATATCACGCAAAATGTTCCATATATCAGCATTCCACAGATGATCTGCAGGAACAATGTTGACACTTTGTTTTCCAGAGCATTTCCGATATAGAACACCCCTACAAACATAGCCACTCCAAAAACAGCAAACATCCATATACTTTTTATATATCGTAGTACCGGGAGTTCCTTTCTAACGCTCAACGTCTGGATCACACAAACAAAAATCTCGGCAAGTATTGTACCAATCGTTGCTCCAATTGCTCCAATTTTTGAAATCAGTAGCGTGTTCGCAATTAGATTAACTACTGCCCCACCAATAACAGAAGAAAGATATTCTTTATCCTTTTCTGATGGAATCAAAAACTGTGTCCGAATGATATTTGCAAACGACATAAAAGGAATCGTAATCGAAAGACCCATAATCAGCACACCTGAAAGCATGAATTCCTGCCCCCAGAAAACAGGGGCAAAAACCTTTCCAATTCCAGCCAAACCAAATGCCAGTGCAAAGGACAAACACATCACATATTTCATTGACAACGATATATACTGATTTGTCTTTTCCCTATTGTGAGAAGCCACCAGATTTGACATTTTTGGAAGCATTACTGTCCCAAATGACGTAATGATTGTAAGTGGGATATTAATTACTTTTTCCGCATTTTCATAAAACCCAAGTTGAGTCTTATTACTCATCGCACCAATCATGATTTTATCCATATATTTATATAAACTAACTGCAATGGCTGGGATAAATAAGATCAAAAGCGGTTCGATATGCGGTTTCATTTTTTTCCACGTCGGCTTTTGAAATGCAACAAATTTATTTAAAGGGAACCATAAAGAAATTTGGCTTATCAACATGCCGACAGCCATAATTGCACAATACTTCCATAGGTCATTCGCATTTCTAACAAAAACAAATACGCAAACAACATTCAATATTTTTATAATGATATTTCTTGTTACTGTCAATTTAAATTTTTCTATTCCAAAATAGAACCAGCTCACATCAAATAAGCCGCTCAGCACATAAGCGAACTGAATTCCGGCATACAGTTTTTCGTTGGCCAGAAAAAACACATACAAAATATACACCACACAGCAAATGAAAGAAAAAGCTATATGTAATGTCACAATATTAGAAAATGTTTCGTTCAGGTTTTTCTGATTATCTCTGCATTGTGCAACTGCCCGATTCCCATAGTTTGCAAGGCCAAGCATGGAAAAAAGCACAAAATAATATGCAATTGAATAGCTGTATGAATATGTTCCCAGTCCTTCAGCACCAATTGTTCTTGCAATATAAGGCGATGTTACAAAAGGAAGTATAATAATCAGAATCTGATAGATCATCTGATAGATAAAATTCTTTTTAATACTGGTTTGACTTTTCATTTTATCTTTCTCTCTTTACGATAAATACTTTTCATTTTCTATTGTCTCCAACGATTGTTTTTTATTTTTCTTGAAGAAAATAAGTGCATAATATAAGATCATTGCATAATCGGTTCGTGAAAAGAAAAATCTTATATACGACTGTATTATAAAGCAGCCAAGCAATACATAGACATATGTTAAACGAAGTGGCGTTTTTCCCTTTGCTACCTCTTGCTTTAAGTTTTTATACGCCCCACCACATACAAATCCGAATAAAAGTGATCCCATGATCACGCCAATAATACCTGCGTCTTTATAAAAATACAAAAACAAAGTAACATAAGAGTTATAGTTCAATTTGGGACCTATATTTACAAACGAATCCCAGTTGACTGCAATTTCATTTGCACTATTCAATATCACCGTGGGAAATGTGATTCCAATCATTTTTAGAATATTACAGGGGAATCTTAAAAGTCCAAGCAACGACACCGCTCCATACGTATGAACTCCTGTTGCCTTTTCAAACTCCAGCCAATAATCAAACAGCGGCACCGTACAAGTAAAATACATATATAACTGTTGCGCCATTGTTTTTTCTGATTCAGAAAATCGAATATTTGACACGACCAGAAACCCAACAATGATTATTATAACTGTTCTCTTAATCCATTTTTTTGCCTTTTTGGACAGAACACCTCTTTTGTAAATCAACAAAAGAAGAGTAAAATACAGCACAAGATGCGTCAAACACATTCTTGATCCTTCTGCGTAATTTTTCAGTACAACAGCAACTACACTCATTACAATAAGGAGTTTGCTCTTTTGCCCAATAATGACATCCACACTTGTTACTAGAAGAAGCGAATAGAAGCCCGGCAAAAATACAAATGAATAGATCAACGCAAGCGGACCCTGCCGTAGCAAAGCCATTCCACTTGCATAACCAGTCGTAGAATATCCCATCATAGATGAACGTAATTCGTTCATCTGAATACCACTGCGATATGCAAAAAAGGCAACAATACTTTCGACAACAAGATAAACAAGTACAATGGTACCTACCACATATACAACCGGATAATTAATACTATAATTCCCAAATGCATTGCTTGACTGCCTTTTTCGAATCAGGCTTATTCTGAATCGTTTTCGGATTGACAATGCTATATAACTCCCAAATGAAAAGCAAACAATGCCCAGAGTCATAATAGAATAAGCATAATCTGAAGCTTCCTTCATTCCATATAAATGTAAAGCCGCAAATAATATGACCAGAGCCCAAATCCCACAAAAGAGCGTCACTGGATTATAGAGTCTTTTTTCAATTTTATAAGATAATACTGCCAAACTTGAAGCCAGTATTACAGCAACAATACTCATAGTTTATCTTGCATGATAATTAAAGAGTTAATTATCACACGTTTCCTTTCTTTTAATAGCTGGTCTCCTCAACTTGCTTGTTCTGCATTCAAGAGTGACAAAAGAATCGATTGAGTTGTGTGTAAAAATACGAAACTTTACTTTACATCATTCGTAAATTTCACAAAAGGCCCTTGCCTGATTTTCCAGCGAATACAAATTTAGCTTTTCAACTCCCATTGCGGCATGTTTGCAAATGTCGTCTATTGCTTCTACATAATGTTGCATTGCAGCTGTCAAAGCCTGCTGATTTCCAGATTCTATAACAAACCCCGTTTTCCCATCATCTACAAGTGAGGGAAGCGCTCCCTGATCACTACAGATTACAGGCATTGCATGTTTATATGCATCCAATACCACTCTGCCAAAAGGCTCCTGCCATTGAGATGGGCAAAGTAAAACATCACACTCTTTTAGCAATTCGTCTACTTGTGTCTCGTTCAAAAAACCAACAAAATGAATTTTTTTATTGTTCTGCGCCTGTTCTTCCACGTAATCACGTAATTTTCCTTTTCCAGCGATATACAATTCTGCTTCTTCTGGCAAATCGTTAAAAGATGAAATCATCCATTGAATTCCTTTTGGTTTACTCAATGTTCCCAGATAAACAAATTTCAGTGTGTGAGCTTTTGCATTTTTTCTTCTTGCCAAAAGTTTATTAATTTCCGAAACATCAAATTCTGTTGCATTCGGTACCACCTTTTTTTCGCTCGGAGCAAAAAACTGATTCTTTATCAACAGATTCAGCGTAACACTGGACGGAGCTGTAACAACATCAACATACTTAGCTTTTACCCTATTTATTGCTCTGTGCACCCGACAAAATCCTTTAGGCGGCACATAAGGACACTCATCCTCCACTTTGCTGCAATGCAGAGAGGTGAATGGGCAGAGCAAGTGATAATCACGCAATGTATGCACGATTTTAATCTTCTTTTTATGTGCAGCTTCCCAGACAATTGTAGAAAGGTCATATAATCCGTTTGTATGGATAATATCCGGTTTGTATTCTTCCAATACTTTATCAATTTCCGCCTTATTAAACGGATTCCAAATATCCAGGGTCCGCCTTATTACCCTTTTATACAAAGGATACTTTGCTGCTTCACATCCCCGGCATAAATTTTTAGATACAATCCTTATTACCTCTATCCCGTCAATTACTTCACATTTTGCTTCACTGCCCGTACACAAGACCTTAACCGTATGTCCCTGCTGCTTTAATTCCTCAGCCAATTTCTTTACACTGTACTCCGCGCCACCATATATCTCTGGATAATAATAAGTATTAACCAATAAAATTTTCATATCTGCATTCCTTATTTCTTCACTAATATTCTAATTTTCTTTTTCAAATCTCTTGGTGCTTTTGCCAGAATAAAGTAATATATCTTTTTATAACCGATTTTTTTCCAGTATAGCCGGTCTACTGCCTCATAGCCGTTTTGCTTATAAATATCCATGAGCTCATTTCTGCTTGGCGGCATAGTTGTCGGTTTTAACAGATTCCCATTCTGCATAGAGATTGTTTCAAAATCACTATCAACATAATTTATCTTAGACGAAATCTTCTCAAATAATTCAGCACCGCGCTGAGAGTTTACCAGACAGAACGAGATGCCTTTTTTCTCATCAAATATTCCGCCATTTTCACGCAGGCAATCCGGCTGATTTTTCTCAACACCCCAAAAATCCCCTAATGTGATGTCTCCAATCCGGGACGGACAAGCATATTTGCAGTGGTAGCAATTTTCTCTATAAGTTGAAGCTTTCAAATAGAAATTGTAAAATGAAGACAGTTTATAATACAGCCGCTGCGTCTTGAGTTTACTCGTTTTTAAGTATTCATATTTTGCATCCAAGCCCCAGCCAACAGATTTATCCCGAAATGCAAAATTTGTAATTTTTATGTTTTTCTTTTTTTCAAGAAAACTTATGTAATCCTGAAAGATCTGCGCTGTGGAAACTCCATGACAGACAATATCTACAACAATAAGATTTTCGTAATCTCGCTTCAAAAAACTTCTCAATGCCGCTGCTTGACATGGAGTGCCTGAAAACAGAACCTGCCGTCCTTTTGCCAAGTCCTGTTTTACCTTCTGATATGTATCGCAGGTATCGCTCTGAATATATTTTGAGCCTTGAATAAGATAAAGCTGTGTCTGATCCTCCACACGAATGTGCTTTACCCGCAATTTGTCTTCCTGCAACATTGCAGCTCCATAGACAACACCACCCTTTTCCAGAAAAAACTCTGCCAACTGCGCAAACATGCCGCCGGAAGCAGATTTTTTTATCAGACTTTCATTCTTGGATGCAGCACCATAAGCCGACAGCACCTGATGTCCAAACTGGTTTTCATCTTTTCTCTGAAAATCGCATACGCGCTTACATGCCCCACAGTCAACGCATAATGTATCATTGATACGAGGGTAATACTGTCCTATTTCATCCTTTTCCATTGTTATTGCAAATTTAGGGCATATATTCACACATGCTGCACAACCGCAGCAATCCTTTTTATTCATAAATAATTTCATTTATCCCATTTCCCGAAAGCTTGTTTTCTGTATTTACTTATCCTCTAGTGCATTTTTTAGCCACAATGTAGAAGTTTCTCTTTCCGTCCTCATTTTCTCGTCAACAGTCTTCCATGTATCATTTTCGATGTAGCTTACACTCGTTGTATCCTGCCAAATACGATTCTCAAGTCCCGTCATGTTCAAGAGATGATAAATTCTCGAATTCTGTGATTTAGGACTGGTATCCGAAAAACGCTTCAGAACATAAAAGCTCTTATTAAAAATAATAGAAAATGCCGTTGCGTGAAAAGAATCCGTCAGCACAAATTCCGCGCCATAAAGCAAACTGAGCCAGTCCTTCGGTCCAACAGTTTTCTGCGTTTCAAAGCCAAGAGAATAACCAAATATGTTTGTTGGAATAACTTTGACTTTTATATTCAAGATTTCCTGGAGCTTCTTGGCAGTCTCTTGATACTCAGGATTATCACCCAGAAAATAGCACAGAATGTATTTTCCTTCCGGTGCTTTTAACTGCATACTTTTAATCCATTTTTCTCTGGACAGCAAAAACACTGGATCGCAAACCACTTGAACCGGTTTCTCTACAACACTTTCTATCAAGTTTTTACTAGACTGCTCTCTTACAGAAATTTTATTAAAACGATCCAGATATGGCTTCATTTTTCTTTTTTCATTCTCTGCAAGCTTTGTCGTGCCAATACTCGGTGCGTATGCAATTTTTTTATTCGACGCCGAAACAAACTCCAAGAAATTACACTTCTTAAAATAATTCGGATTCCATATCTGATCACTTCCACACAAAAATGCACGATATTTGTTGTTTAGACTCTTCATTTGATTCTGCGTTGGAATCATCTCAGTAAGAAGAAGAGATTCTTCATAAAATTCTTCAAACTTCTTATTTTTTAGATCAATTTCTTCTCTGTTTAGAAATTTAGATTCGATTTTTTTATTTTCGATCTTAGCTTTAAGAGTCACAAACCTAGCTGAACTTTTGCAGAAAAAAGTAAGTTTCTCCCACTTATTTGGTACATAATTGATGATATGATTGCCATATCCCAATTCCATTACCGTTTTTTGCAGTGCAAATGCCTGCATTGTTGACCCGTAATTTCCTGAGAACCAGGTTAAGGTAGCTGTTTCAGTCATTATAAATGCCCCTCTGTATTCTATTCTGTCAAATGTTCCTGAAAAAACTTTTTGCACTGCATATCCCCACCTTTTGAATTCCTTTGCGAATCAAACCGCATTTCCGCAAAAAAGCTCAAAAATTTCTCTTGCACACTTTTTCCAGGTAAATTTGTTAAACTGTTGTATGCCTTTTTCTGACAATAACATTCGATCAGCCTCACTTAAACCGAAAATCTTTTTCATGCATTCTTCAAGTTCCGCAGATGACATGACATTTTCAATATAAATAGCTGCGTTACCGCCAACTTCCGGCAGTGAAGAATTTTTGGCAGTAATAACCGGTACACCATAACTAAAACTTTCAAGAACTGGAATTCCAAAACCCTCATACTGCGATGGAAAAAGAAACGCTTCCGCATTCTTGTAAAGTCCTGCCTTTTCTTCTTCTGAGACATATCCCGTTAGAATAATACGGTCTTTGAAGCTACTCTTCCGTATTTTATTAAGGACTTTATCCATCCCCCAACCTGTTCCGCCTGCCAGAACAAGCTTCGCTGTTGATTCATTTTTTGCAAGGCGTAAAAATGAATCAACAATCGTTTCAATGTTCTTTCTCGGTTGAAGTGTTCCCACATATAGAAAATATGGCTTTTTCACCCGATATTTTTCTTCAAGTTCCTGTTCACCTGCTGGCTTTACGTTGCTTTCCTTATCTCCACCCTCATAAATGACAGAAATTTTTTGAGGAACAACTCTAAAATGTTCTACAAGATCATTTTTTGTTGCATTTGACGGAGCGATGATTCCGTCAGCAATTTTGCAGGAATGATCAAGAATGAGCCTCAGATACTTTTGCTGGTTGCTTTTGCTCTGCGAAATATTTCCCAAAATATGATTTGCAATGTCATGCACTGTCATATAATATTTTGTTTTTTTCTTTTTGACAATCGGCAGATTATGGGTAGGTGACCAAAATATATCCAAATTAAACTTTTGAATCTGCCATCCCAGAAGATACCTTGACCAAAGCAAGCGATTTTTGCAGGGGTACAATATATTATGCACTCTACTGTTCTCCGGAAAATGTACGGAAATCTCGCAGTTGCTAAATAAGTAGTATTCATTTTCTGTATCGTTATCCAACAGCTCTTTAACGATTCTGTATGTATAATAACCTATACCAGATACGTTTTCTCCTGCTTTTAACACCGAAACATTTATGCCTATTCTCATTTATCTGCCCCCCGTTCCATGCTTTTTAACAGTTCCAACAAGGTTTCTGCGGATTTTTTCCAACTGTATTTTGCCAACAGTCCAGAAACCTGTGCCTCGGATATTTCCGGAAAGTCTGACAATGCAATATTGCAGTCATTCGGATCTACATAAACTACACCATCTCCGAATATTTCATGCATAACATCCGTATCCGAAACCACCACTTGTTTTGATCCCGCACTGATAGCTTCCAGCGGAGGGATACCAAATCCCTCATAGAAAGTCGGAAAAAGGAATGCGCTACAATCTCTCATTAAGGTTTTGGCTTCTTCATCACTGACAAAACCAAGAAGTTTCATATTGGGTGGCAGTTCAAAGCCAAGCCCTTCGGAGAAAACATTTCTGTTAATGGAACCTGCAACCGCGAAGGTAACACCTGCATTTTTTCTCGCTTCTTCTGCGATCCATTTAAAATTTTTGTTTGGTTCTAAACTACACATCGAAAAATAGTAATTGTTCTTTTCCAAACCATATGTACTAAGTGCACTTTCATCATATCCGATTCTTTCATAATGTTGCCATGCATTTGGAATCACCGTAATATTGTCTGGATCAACTTTGAAATACTTCACAATTTCAGATTTAGAAAACTCCGATACTGTAATGATTTTCTTTGCTCTTTTCGTAGCATTTCCAAACAAAATTTCGTACCATAGAAGAAATTTTTTACTAAAATACTGTGGTGTTGCCTTAATCTTCACATCATGGATGCAAACTATGCCCGGTGACGGCAATGGGGCTACATTGCACAGATTTAGTGAGATTCCTTTTTGTTTATGCACATACCACGGAAAAGAAATATGTTCCCATAGCCGATTTTTGAATTTTCCTGTTTTTATTACTTTGATATTCTGATAGACTGGCACATTTTCTATTTCTGGAGGGACAGCTATCGTTATAGATCCCGCCGGAATAGCTTTATCCAGTTCCGCAATAATTTCCCTGGCATATCTCTCCACTCCTGTTGTTCGATGAAGTAAAAATCTGCCATTTATAATAATTGGTCTCATTAATTCATCCCATTCTCAAAGGCTATTTATTACTGTATTTATATTTATACTGAACTGTGTTGACAAAAAATTGTTTTTAACTCGCTCTTTGCCTGCCTTACCATATTTAAGGCACAATTCTTTATTCTGAGCGAGTGTCCGCATTGCATCTGCATACTTTTCAACGTTACGGTTTTCAACTTCAATCCCTGTGACTCTATTCAAACTGACATAATTGACACCGGAACCAGGAATTGTAAATGTTACTGCAGGCTTTTCGTAGTACATACCTTCTGCCAGTGCCAATCCAAATGCTTCATTTTTTGAAATGGAAGGGAAGCAGAACATATCCGAGGCAAGAATCAATGCTTTCAGTTCTGTATCATCAATACGTCCTGTAAACGTAATTTTATTGTCCCCTCTTGCTTCTTCGTGAAGTTTTTCAGTCAGTTCTCCTGTACCCGTAATATAAATTCGGAATCGATCATCTATTAACTTACTGGCCTGTACTAAATAGGTGAATCCCTTATATTCAGTGTGCCGACCTACTGCAACACATATTGTCTTGTCCTTGTTTTCTTCTCGAATTTCTGTTGCACGTTTTTCTATATCTGGTGTGATAGTCATTCGTTCCACATTGATGCAATTCGGCACAACAACACACTTGTCTTTTACCGACTGAAGCCATTTGCTTCCTTCTATGTAATTTGGAGATGTTGCTATAACTTTATCTGCACGTGCAAGCAAGCTTCTATTTTGAGGATTAAATAAGAGCTTCAGGTATTTCTGGCGAACAATATCAAGATGCCAGTACACCACAAGTTTTGCTTTCGTGTTCTTCATTTCCCTTAACAGTAGGGCTGCAACAAATGGGTTCGGGTAATGGAAAACAACAATATCTGGATCAAATTCCTTCATTACTCTATGTAATTGCTTCCCATACGAAGTAGACAGCGACTGCGCTGCAATCTTTGTAAAGCAACCACATTTTATCACTTCAATCCCATCAACAATATCTACCTTGTCTTCTTTACCATCATTAAACGCAATTACTTTTTGACTATACCCCCCTTTTAATGCCAGAACACAATCACGTGCGATTTGTTCCGTTCCTCCAGAAAATGGGTAATAGTATTTTGAAATATGTAAGATTTTCTTCATAATTTCTCCGCTATCGTTCTGTTTTTAACACCGAACTTTAATTAACTCTGCATCACCAACAACCAAACATCTGCCCATTCCAGCCGGCAAAAACAATGTTTCTCCTTTGCTGAATCGCATCGGTTTCTGCTCTGCATCCATCGTCTGTACTTCACCATATCCATTCAGACACATCAGCACTTGAAAAGATGTATCCATTACAGAAAAGGCAAAGCCCTTTGTGACTTGAATCCGTTCCGTTTCAAAATATTTGCAGCGGCAGAGCAGCTCACGAGAACAGCCAGAATAGTATTTCACAATTCTCGGTTTCTGGCTCACATTCGGCTCAACATTCATATCCATAACCTGAACAGCCTTATCAAAGTGCAGTTCACGCTTTTTACCGTTCTTATCCACACGGTCATAGTCATAGACACGATAGGTCACATTAGAGCTTTCCTGAATTTCAGCCACCAGAATACCTTTTCCAATGCCGTGTACGGTTCCCGCCGGGACAAAATAAGTATCGCCCTTGTGAACTTCAACTTTTTGCAGATGCTTATCCAATGTTCCAGTTTCAATAGCTTTCCGAAGAATTTCCTCGGTCACCTTGTGCTGAAAGCCATAAATCAAGTGTGCACCTTCGTCAGCGTCCACGACGTACCACATCTCGGTCTTACCGTTGTCGCCTTCGTGTTTCCGTGCATATGCATCATCGGGATGAACCTGAACAGACAAATCTTTCTTGGCATCGATGAATTTTACCAATACGGGCAGTTCTCCGTTTTCCACCTTTATGCCAAGATATTCCGGGTGATTAGTCAGCACCTCCGCCAGCGTTTGTCCTTTATAGATTCCATTTGCCACATAGCTAGGACCATCCGGATGTACAGAGCATTCCCATGTCTCTGCCAGCGGAGTCAAATCAATCTTTTTTCCGTATTCTTCCCGGAGTCGGGTGCCACCCCACAGATAGTCCTTACCAGTCGGAATCAATTTCATGATTTCCATTAATTTATCCTCTGCAGCATTAGTCCATCGGGAATTTAATCTTGTCTGTAACGCTGATTTCTTCACCGAGCTGAACTTCAATCATATCAAGTGCTGTAATAGCCTCTACCGTATGCTTACAGCCTGCGGCAATCGTGATTACATCACCAGTGCGCAACACCTGTTCCATGCCATCTACAATTGCCTTACCTTTACCTGAAACGACCGTCCAAACTTCCTCGCGGTAATTATGCATATGGTAGGTCATATGCTCACCAGCTCTCATGGAAATCTTGACTGTCATAGAGCCCGTTTGAACATCAATGACGGTATAAGTACCCCAAGATTTCTCAGCATACATTGCTTCTGTCTCGATTTTTTCCACATAGGGCTTCATATAACCACTACGTTCTTTATCAGCAATCAAAATACCATCACCACTGGCGGCAACAATCATATCCTTGCAGCCCATGCAAAGGATGGGGATATTCAGTTCGTTCACCACATTGGTGTTCTCGCAGGTTTCGTCTAGGATGGCTTTACCCTTGGTCTTATCCGCCATAACTTCGGCCATCATGTTCCAAGTACCGACATCTTTCCAGTCGCCACTGTAACGCAGAACCTGAATGCTGGGCTCTTTCTCGACCACGGCATAGTCAAAACTGATTTTGGTCAGGGTATCGTACTTGTTAAACAAGTCACGGTAATCCTCGAAGTCAATCATGCTGTGTGCCTTATCCAGCAGATAACCCAACTTGAATGCAAAGATACCAGCATTCCACAGTGCGCTCTGAGCCAGATACTTCTTAGCTGTTTCCACATCCGGCTTTTCCTTGAATTCTTTAACCTTGCTGACATTTTCGCCGTTTTCCGGGATAATATAGCCATACTTTTCACTTGGATAGGTCGGCTCAATGCCCATAAGAGTCAAATTTGCGCCGTCCGTCTCTGCCAGTTCCTGCAGGGTCTTGACGGCTTCGTAATAGGTATTATCTACATACGGATCGACCGGGCAGACAACGACAGCTTCATTTTCAGCAACACCCAACTCATCATGGAGATAAGCTGCTGCCAGTGCAATGGCCGGGAACGTATCACGACGGCAAGGCTCTACACAAATAGATGCTTTCTCGCCCAACTGGTTTTTGATAGCACTTGCCTGTGATTTGCTCGTTGCAATCGTGATCTTTGCATCAGCATCCACCGTGGTGATCTGGCGATACACACGCTGCACCATAGACTCATACTCATCATTATTCTT
>OGXL01000942.1_pt1 | contig 25249 bp, 16 predicted proteins | sample 1576311 | NCBI WGS metagenome assembly OGXL01 (sample SAMEA3541564, study PRJEB24748) | human gut metagenome | biome: human gut; feature: human-associated habitat; material: faeces | place: China | collected 2012 | reverse complement strand
CTTAGTGTTTAATAATATATTATTAATGTAATTTTTAAGTAGTTATGAAGAAAAAATTTATTAGAGTGATGTTTTTCGGAGCATTGGCGCTAACCACATTTTCATATGTAGGTTGTAAGGACTACGATGACGATATCGATCGGTTAGAGCAGAAGATAACCGAAAATGCCAACGCTATTGCGGAAATCAACAAGCTGATCGAAGGGGGATCTGTGATCACAAAAGTTGAGAACATTACCGGTGGTGTGGAAGTAACATTGAGCAACGGTAAGAGCTTTACCATCAAAAATGGTGATGCCGGAAAAGATGGTACTCAATGGACAATTGGTGATGACGGATACTGGTATCAGGATGGCAAGAAAACAGAGTTCAAGGCTAAAGGTGATAAAGGTGATCAAGGAGAACCGGGCACTCCGGGCGAGCCGGGAACTCCAGGTACTCCGGGTGAACCGGGAGAACCAGGACAGCCGGGTACTCCAGGTAAAGACGGTGATACCTATATTCCAGGTGAAGACGGATTCTGGTACAAGAATGAAGTGAAGCCGGAAAACAAGACTGATATGACTTGGGTTATCCCAGGAGTCGTTTCTGTTGCAGATATGGGAGATTACTATATTTTCAGTAATCTGAAGAATGAAGCTGGTGAAGCGACTTCTGCTACAGTTTATAAATACTCTGCTACTTTTGTTTCTTCTTTAGTACATGTACCTTCTAATATTCATAAAGAATTAGGAGATGTAGTATTTTTGCCGGTTATTGGTTATGATGAGAACTCTAAGGAAGCAGCTCCTGTATATGAATATAACAGTTCTAATAAGGTTGTAGATGCGACTTTGGTTAATGGATGGGCTACATTTGAGTACAAACTGAATCCGGCTAATGTTAATCCTAAGTATTACACAGGAGTAAGTTTTGTCGAAAAAACAGCTACAGTAGCAACTAAAGCTGTTACTGAAATAGGATTACCTATTGCTAAAGTTGTTCCTAACGAAGATCGTGGCAAATTGATCGTAAAAGCTACTGCTGGTGATAATGCAGAGAATCAGAATGCATTTAAGATGTTTACTGAATACAATGAGGATGGAACTATGGTTAGCAGATATAATAATCCTGTTGGCAAACCATTCTCTGAAGCAGATGAATATGGTGAAGTAAAAGAAAACGGTCTAGGTAAGGCTAACATGCTTGCTTATGTAGTTAAGAATACAAATGAACAATTAGGTGCTGCTGAAAATGTTAATGTAGTGTCTGACTATGTTGCTGCAAAACGTATGGTAGTTGAACAACAAGAAACAACTATTGCTATGCCGCTTAAGGGAACTGACAGACCTGCAGTGATTGATCAGGAAGCTCAGGTTCTGACTGAATTGACTGCAATTTATAAGTTGGCAGATGTAACGAAAGACGGTAAAGTAGACCAAGCATTAGTAAATGCTAAGGTGGCAGCTATCCAGCCTTTGTTGAAACTGAAATATACTGAGTCTTTGGATTTGAATACGGTACTGAAAGGGATTGCTACAAAATTCCATACCAATACAGGGTTTAATGCAAAGGACGGTCAATATTTGCTGACTGATCTGGGATTCGAAAACGTTACATTCAAATATGAATTGATGTCAAATCCTTTAGGAGAAGTTGATCAGACTTTCAGATATCTGAAACTTGATGGAAGTACAATCTCTGTGATTAATCAACAGGATGCCGCTATTGACCGTGAACCTGTTCTGAAAGTTCAAATGTACGTAGATGGCGTCTTTGTAATGACTAAGTTGCTGAAAATAAAGATTACACAACACGAACAGTTGACAGAAGACTTTATTAATAAAGATTTGCTTCCTCAGACGCTTGCTTGTTCACCCATCTATGGTGGTGGTTTAATATTGGATCAGGAAGTTCCTTTCAAACACGTGGACACCGCTGGTGAGTTAGATTATCTGTATAAGGTAGATGGTCTTAAGATTGACTTTGACCAATACTTCAATAAGCTGAAAATAAGCAAAGAGAAGTTTGTTGAATACTATGGCGCAAATCCTGTAGTTGAGGTTAAGAAAGATGGTGAAGAATTCACTGGTTGGAGTTTGACAGCTGATGATAGCAAGAATCTGAGAATTGATTATTCTAATGTTTCAGGAACGGCTACTACTTTAAATAACTATATCTACTTCGGATTGAAACCGGCATTGCATGCAGGTACTTATGTAATTAAGTTCAAGTATGCTACAACCAATAAATTGGCTGAATACGGTTCATTCACTATTACTACTACGTTGGTAGTGAAAGATCCTAAGCATGTTTGGGTATATAATCCATCTATGTGGAATGGTACAGAGAATATGCTGGGTTATGGTCAACCTACTTCAGGAGACTACGATACACCGTTCTTGATGAAGGCTGTCCTTGAAGATGGATTCAAAGAACCTGCACCTTGTTGTGGTAACTGGACATTTGCTATAGCAGATGCTACAATTGAAGCTACTGATGCCAAGATAGTTTTAGTTGGTGGTAAACATGAATTGCAAATCCTGAAGAAAGAATGGATGGATAAGAAGATTCGTATCAAGGTAACAGAAGAGCTTGCAATAGGTCGTACAATTGACAACTATGTATCTGCTGGTGCAGAGTCCAAAGAATTTGATATTGTATTCCCTAACCCGGTAGCATATACTCCGATCAATGCGTCTGCTTGGTATTTGGTTGACCAAGCTCCTACAGCAACATGGGATAACGGTGCTTATCTGCCAATCTATCGTTTCATTAAGCTGTATGATACACACAGAGGTGAAACTACCAATGGGCTGATGTATGATGGTAGCCAAAAAGCTCCTTGGGCTAAGTTGAATACTGTAGAAAGTGGAAAATCTCTGTTCAAGATGCATCAGGTTAAGGTTTCTTATGAGCTCTCTGATAAGAATAATGACATTGTGAAGAGACATGCTTCTATTGTGAAGAATGGTGAGAAAGAAGTTGGTTTGCTGAAATGGGAAAATACTGGTGGTGCAGCTGTTGGTTCAGTTGACCAGCCGATTGTAATCAATGTAACAATAGAGAATACATGGATGGGTGATCCGGCTCAAACAACGAAGCAAGTTCACGAAGTCACTGTATATGTGAAGAAAGCTGATACTAAGTATACGAAGCCAAGTACAGGATTCTTGGGTACATTGGCTGCTCCTGAAGGATTAGGCTCATACGCTGATTTGAACTAACATTAACTTGTAAATAGTTTTAGAAGGGTATCTTCATAAGAGAGGGTACCCTTCTTTAATAAATATCTTATTTAAAGAAAAGAGATGAGCATGAATAAAAAGAAATTGTGGATAGCAGCGTTTTCTTTGCTATTTGGCAGTATAGCCGTCTCTGCACAAGAACAGAGAATTAAAGAAGAAGGTAAGACGGAATTCAAATCCCATTGGTTTATGCAGGTACAAGCTGGTGCTGCGCATACCGTTGGTGAGGCCAAATTCACTGATCTTATATCTCCTGCAGTTGCATTGAATGTCGGTTATCAGTTTGCTCCCGCATGGAGTGCTCGTGTAGGCGTTAGCGGATGGCAGGCTAAAGGTAGTTGGGTTGCTCCACGGCAGGATTATAAATATAAATATCTTCAAGGTAATGTGGATATAGTATCTGATTTGAGTACGCTGTTTTGTGGTTTCAATCCCAAGCGTGTATTCAATGGCTATATATTTGCCGGAGCGGGTCTTAACCGTGGCTTCGACAATGACGAAGCTGTTGCAATTAACGCAGCCGGTTACCCGATGGGCTATCTTTGGACAGAAGGAAAGTTTCTTGTTGCCGGGCGCTTAGGTCTGGGATGCAACTTGCGCTTGAATGACCGTTTGGCTATCAATATAGAAGGTAATGCCAATGTTCTTTCCGACAAGTTTAATTCGAAGAAAGCGGGAAATGCCGACTGGCAGTTCAATGCTTTGGTGGGTTTGACTATTAAATTTGGCAAAGGTTATAAAGAAATCCCGCCTGTGTATTACGAACCGGAACCGGTCGTGGTGGAACAACCGAAACCTGCTCCTGTGGTAGAGCAGCCACAACCTAGAAAAGAGGTAGTAGTACAGCCAATGAAACAGGATATCTTTTTTGCCTTGAACTCGGCTAAGATACAAGACGACCAAAAGCCTAAAATCAATATGTTGGTAGAATATTTGCAGAAGAATCCGTCTGCCAAGGTAAAAGTGACTGGCTATGCGGATGCTAATACAGGAAATTCTAAGATCAATAAAACACTGTCCGAAAAACGTGCAGCTAATGTTGCAGAAGTTCTGAAAACAAAAGGAATAACTCCTGATAGAATCATTGCCGATTCCAAAGGTGATACTGTTCAGCCCTACAAAACACCGGAAGAAAACCGGGTGAGTATCTGTATTGCTGAATAAATCATGTTGCTCAACCGATACGTAAGTAACGGATGCGACTACTTTGCGGGTATCTGTCTCTGTGAAGCGATTGATAGTCGTTTTTCCCCACTAAGGATTTCCCCACTATAGTCCTTAGTTTATTTTAGTGAAGAGAGGAAAGGTCTGCACTTGCGAAAGACCGGACTTTTCGCTAACTCTATTCAAGGGACGTTCCTAATTTCCCCTTTTTCCCTGGGAACGTCCCTTTTTATTGCATATCATTGATGATAATCCTTCCCCATATAAAACTTAAGATATATACAAAAATGTCACACGCCCAATAGCACTTTGGGATTTTGAACAAATATATCCCTATCTTTGTCTTTTAAGATTTAGGGAAATAGAAAGAAAAGGTGTTATGGAAGAAGCATGGGAAAGGGAATCTTCTTCCTCTTAAAACAGCCTTTTAAGTATCATTTAAATTCGTATAATAATGGGGAATTTAATTTCATTCATGAAAGACGTAGCCGATGGGCTGCGGGAAAGTGGGAATTATGGGACCGCCCATATTTACAGGAGTAGTATGAGAGCCGTCATTTCATTCCACGGAAGTGGAAATCTTCCTTTTCGGAAAGTGAATCAGGAGTTTCTAAAAAATTTCGAAACGTATTTACGTGGAAAAGATTGTAGCTGGAATACGGTTTCCACCTATATGCGCACATTACGTGCAGTGTATAACCGAGCGGTTGACCGACATCTTGCTCCTTATGTGCCTCATCATTTTCGTTATGTCTATACAGGGACGAGGGCTGACAGAAAACGTGCACTGGACAAAGAGGATATGGAACGATTGATGGCAAAGCTGCCGAATCAGCTTTATTCCGGAATCAGAGACTTACAACGTACACGTGCCTTCTTTTTATTAATGTTTATGCTTCGCGGCATTCCATTCGTAGACCTTGCTTACTTGAAGAAGCGTGATATAGAAGGGAATGTCCTGACTTATCGCCGAAGAAAGACCGGCAGAATGCTGACCGTAACTCTTCTGCCCGAAGCAATGAAACTGATCAGGCAATACATGAATACTGATCCTGCCTCTCCTTATCTTTTTTCGCTGATCGCCAGCAAGGAAGGAACAGAAGAAGCGTATCGTGAATATCAGCTGGCCCTTCGTTATTTTAATAGTCAACTGGTGATTCTGAAAGGAGTGTTAGGATTGACTGCTGACTTAAGTTCATATACTGCCCGTCATACATGGGCTACGATGGCATATTATAGTGAAGTGCATCCCGGTATCATTTCAGAAGCTATGGGACATTCATCTATCACAGTAACAGAGACTTATCTGAAACCTTTTAAGAATAAGAAAATTGATGAGGCTAATGCAACGGTTTTCTCTCCCTTTAGAAAAACGTTTTTGAAGATAAGTTGCTGATAAATATGGTGTTACTTCTTAGGTAACGGCAAGAAAACACGCTGCAAATATGGACATATTTTGGAAAACATGCAAACAAAAAAGATATTATTTCTAATAAACAACTAAAAAAAGGAAACACATCAAACAAAACTGCGGATTTTTTGTGAAGAACACACCTTGCTCTCTAATTTTTGCAAAAGATTTCCCTCCCCTCTGCCGTCTCTCCAAAGCAGGGGTTAAAAATATCATAACTTATTTATTGAAAATGGCCCGCAGACGCTTCTGTCGGAGTGGGAAAATGTATTATCCCGTTACCTAAGAAGTAACGGGCGAGTATTATTTGAACTTAGTGTTTAATAATATATTATTAATGTAATTTTTAAGTAGTTATGAAGAAAAAATTTGTTAGGGTAATGCTTTTTGGGGCATTGGCACTTGCTACTGTCACTTATGTAGGCTGTAAAGACTATGATGATGACATTGACAATCTGCAAACACAGATTGATGCAAATAAGGCAGGCATTGCCACATTGCAAGCAAAGGTCGACGACGGTAAATGGGTGACTGACGTGACCGATATTGAAGGTGGATTTAAAATTACTTTCAATAATGGAGATTCTTATTCTATTGTAGACGGTAAAAAAGGAGATCCTGGAACGAAGGTCACTATTGATCCAACCACCAACCACTGGTTGTTTGACGGTATCGACAGTGGACATAGTGCCGTAGGTCCTGCTGGTCCTGCCGGTCCTGCCGGTCCTGCTGGTCCTGCCGGTCCTGTTGGTCCTGTTGGTCCTGCCGGACATTCACCTTTCATCGGTGACGGAACCGGTGACTACGAAAAAGGCTTCTGGTATTTTTATGATGACGCATCAAGTAAATGGGTGAAGGGTGATTCTGCTGAATCCAATATCTATCTTGTACAAGGTGACGGTACTCCTAGTCTGACTTTGCATGTGAAGGATCAGGAAACCGGTAAGTTTGTGGATGTTGTTCTGCCGACTGGTAAATTGATTACTAGTATTCAAGGAGTAGCAATTGACAACAACAACAAAATCACTACTGACGGAACGAAAGACGTTATATTAAAATACGGTAAATGTGCGTCAGCTTTCACGTTCCATGGGGTTGAATATAAAGAAAATCAACTATTGTTTGCTGCAGACAATGTAGTGAACGCTTTGATTAATCCGGTGAATATCGACTTTAGTGATGTTAGCAAATACACTATTCTTTTGAAGGACTCAAAAGGGGACGCACCATACATTATCTCTAAAATGGCGCAAAACAAGACAGTTGGCCCTTTAACTCGTACTGCAGAACCTTCTAAAAACCGTGGTATCTATGACCTGACTATCAATCCAAAAGGTGATCTAGCCACAGCACCTGCCGAAGCTGCGTATGCACTCTGCACATACGACGCATGGGGTAATGAGATTATCTCTGCTTATGATGTGAAGATTAAAGCGGAAGCAGTTTCTGGTTCTACTGTAACACTGGCGGATGCAGCAGTGTCTGCAGAAGTAGGTAAGGAGCTTGTTTTGGATGACTTGGCTGCTGCAGCTACCACTACTCCTATGGATTTGAGTACTGTCTACGCATATTATTATCAATTAGCGGACGGTGCTCCTGCAGATGTGAAATTAGGAACGAAAGATGGTAAACAGACTATTATTTCTCCCACAGGACAAGAAGCAGAGGTAGAAGTCTGCTATCTGACTACAGATGGTAAACCTTATGATGGAGTAGAGCGTGCGAGTGTAACCAATGCTGCAGCTAAACTGACTGTCACCTTCAAGCAAGTAGAAACAGTTACTTTGGCAGCACAGGATGTAACTTGGAACTCTGGCGAAAAGAGTGATATTGAGGTGTCAGCTGCTAATATTAAAGCAATCAAAGATGCTATTACTACTGCTAAAATTAGCAGTTCGAGTGCTACGGCCAACGCAACTGATAAAGTGAAGTTCAGTGGCATTGGTACTAGCAACACTAAATACGACGCCCTGAAACTGACAGTAGGCGCTGCATACTTGGGTTCTATGGATGCTGTATTGACAGTAGACGTTGATAATACGAAGCAAATTATATTCAAATTGCCGGTAACTGTCGGTTATCTCGTGCCTGTGTTTACACCTGCTCCAGGTATGTGGACTGAAGATGATAAGGTATCTCTCGTAATTAATGAAACAACGATTACCGTTTCTTCAGGTTCAAGTTCAGTTACTAAAATTCAGAGCATCAAACTTGAAAGAGAAATGAGTGCAATCTTTACTGGTTGGAGCGATATTACTGACGGAGTTACTGCAGGGAAATACACTAGTGTTACATACGCTATAGACAAGAATGGCGACGATCCTGTAGGAAGTGTAGCTAACGGTAAGTTCACAGTAGACATGGATCACGCTAAAGACAATATGGCATTGACCGTAAATGTAAATTGTAAACCTGATGGTGCTACTGATCTTTCTGTAATTGGTAACAAAAAGGTTCAATTCATATCATTGTCAGAACTGCTTAAATCAGAATTTGGTGCGGCAGTAGCAAAAACTGGCATTATAAAAGAGTATACGGCTAAAGCTAAAAATGAAGAGATCGATGTATTAACTGACCTCGTATGGAAAGACAGAAAAGGCAAGGCTATGTGGCCGACTGCAGATGAAAATACTTATGACACTAGTACTTTGACTTCTGCTGACAAAGTTCTTGCTCTCTATGGATATTCTATTAAGGTAGAACTAAGTGATAAAGTTAACTTCCAGTTTGATAATACAGGAAAGAAAGTGAAGCTTACATCTACTGGTCTGGCACTGAAAGGCCTTGTGAAAGATTTGGTAGTGACGGTTACTATTACTCCTAAAATCAGCTGGAGCGCAACATCTCCTACAGCTGTAGTGAAGACAGTAAAATTCCCTACTGCTCTCTTTGCTAATTAATTTGAAATCATTCAATGTTTTATCAGATAGCTCCTCTATGTTTATCCCTGATGGGATTGGGAGCTATCTCTTGAACGGATGATAAATAGATAAACCTTTCTTCGCCGTTATGGTGAAGAATACGCCGAGAAGTAACAGATGGAAGGTATTAGCTTGTGAAAGTCAATCCTTCCCTATCTGTACTTCTTTTAGAAAGGGATGCCTCCCTAATTTCCCACTGGCATCCCTTTTTCTTTACTCTAAGTGCATCTCTTTACAAGAATACTAGTATACTCTAAATGTTTTGCTAGTTCCCCATTTCCCTATAGATTAAGGAGATGTCTTGAGAGAATATAGAAAGCCCGAGCTTGCGGAAGTCCGGGCTTTTTATTTTTTTGCACATCCTCCTCCTCTTACTTTGTCGTCCTTAAATTATTTCTTGGTAAATGTGTAGAATAAATTGTTGAAAAGAATCTTTTAACTTGCCATGACAAAGAGTTCTATTAAAAATACATATCTTTGCAAGAAAGGCATTGATTTATAAAAGAAGAGAATATGAGCCATAAAATTTATCCGATCGGTATTCAGAATTTCGAAAGCCTTCGTCAGGATGGCTATTTTTATATTGATAAAACTGCATTGATGTATCAAATGGTAAAAACCGGGCGTTATTACTTCTTGAGCCGTCCGCGCCGTTTCGGAAAGAGTCTGCTCGTCTCCACCTTGGAGGCTTACTTTCAAGGAAAGAAAGAATTGTTTGAAGGGTTGGCTGTGGAAAAACTGGAAAAGGATTGGAGCAAATATCCTATATTACATCTGGATCTTAATATCGAGAAATATGATACACCTGAAAGTCTGGATAAAATACTAAATGATAATCTGGAATATTGGGAAAACCAATATGGAACCCGTCCGTCCGAAACTTCCTTTTCTCTACGTTTTGCCGGTATCATCCAGCGCGCCTGTGAGAAAACAGGACAGCGCGTGGTCATTCTGGTAGATGAATATGACAAGCCCATGTTGCAAGCTATCGGTAATGAGGAATTGCAGAAACAATTCCGTGATACTTTGAAACCTTTTTATGGAGCTTTGAAAACGAAGGATGGCTATATCAAGTTTGCATTTCTGACCGGAGTAACGAAGTTTGGGAAAGTCAGTGTTTTTAGTGACTTGAACAATCTGGATGATATATCGATGCGGAGAGATTATGTTGAAATCTGTGGTGTCAGCGATCAGGAACTTCATGATACGTTAGATACCGAACTTCATGAATTTGCCGATGCGCATGGTGTGACGTATGATAAACTCTGTGCAGAACTGAAAGAATGTTATGACGGCTATCACTTTACGCACAATTCAATCGGTATGTATAATCCGTTTAGCCTTCTTAATGCTTTCAAGTACAAGGAGTTCGGTAGTTATTGGTTTGAAACGGGTACGCCGACCTATCTGGTGAAATTGCTGCAAAAACATCATTATGACTTGGAGCGGATGGCGCGCGAAGAAACCGATGCCCAAGTATTGAATAGTATAGACTCCGAATCGACTAATCCTATTCCGGTGATTTATCAGAGTGGCTACCTTACCATTAAAGGGTATGATGAAGAGTTTGGAATGTATCGTTTAGGTTTCCCGAATCGTGAAGTGGAAGAAGGCTTTGTCCGTTTTCTGCTTCCTTATTATGCGAATGTAAATAAGGTAGAATCACCGTTTGAAATTCAGAAATTTGTTCGTGAAGTACGTTCCGGGGATTATAATTCTTTCTTCCGTCGTCTGCAAAGTTTCTTTGCAGATACCACCTACGAAGTGATTCGCGATCAGGAATTGCATTACGAGAATGTGCTTTTCATAGTCTTTAAACTGGTCGGCTTCTATGCCAAAGTGGAATATCATACAAGCGAAGGGCGCATCCATCTTGTCTTGCAGACAGACAAATTCATTTATATCATGGAATTTAAACTGAATGGTATGGCCGAAGAAGCCTTGCAGCAGATAAATGACAAGCATTATGCTCTTCCTTTCGAGATGGATGAACGGAAACTCTTTAAAATAGGAGTGAACTTCAGTGCGGAAACCCGTAATATTGAAAAATGGATAGTTGAAGAAAATAGATAAAACAAAAAGGCGACTCGTTTTGACCGGGCCGCCTTTTCTGTCTATTTGATTTCGATTTCTTCCTTCATATCGATTTCTTCTCCATGTGTATCATAGAACACATATTGCAGAAATGCGAGTTTTTGACTTGGAATAATCTTGATACCGAATCCGTATTTCATTTGCCACTTCCGTTTCAGAGAAACGAGTCCCTGATTGATATAAGCGGCAATATACGGATGGACGTGTAACGAGAATTTCTTAACCTTCAGTTTATTGACCAGGTAATCAATTTTACTCTCCAAAGTGTCCGTAAAAAGAATGGACGACTTGATAGTGCCTTTGCCGAAGCAAGTAGGGCAGGTTTCGGTCGTGTTGACGTCCATTGCCGGACGCACACGTTGGCGTGTAATCTGCATTAGCCCGAATTTGCTAAGCGGCAGAATATTATGCCGTGCCCTGTCTTTCTGCATATTGGCACACATTCGTTCATAAAGCTTTTGACGGTTTTCGGCTTCATTCATATCGATGAAGTCCACGACAATGATACCACCCATGTCTCTTAATCGCAGTTGGCGGGCCAGCTCGTCGGCGGCTCCCAGATTTACTTCGAGTGCGTTACCTTCCTGCCCGTTGGCATTCTTGGTGCGGTTACCGCTGTTCACGTCTACTACGTGAAGCGCCTCAGTGTGCTCAATAATCAGATAGGCACCACTCTTGTAAGAGACTGTTTTACCAAACGATGATTTAATCTGCTTGGTGATACCGAAATTGTCGTAAATGGGAAGTTGGCCTTTGTACAGTTTCACGATATTAGCCCGGTCGGGCGCAATCAGTGATACGTAATCCCTAATTTCATTGTACACAGCCTCGTCGTTGACGTGAATATTCTCAAATGATGGGTTGAAGAGGTCGCGCAACAAACCTACGGCGCGGCTGGTTTCTTCATAAATCAACGTCGGGTACTTGGTGGCTTTTTGTACTTTTACCATCGCATCTTCCCAATGCTTAACCAAAACTTTAAGCTCTCCGTCGAGTTCGGCTACGCGTTTGCCTTCGGCTACCGTGCGGACAATGACACCAAAGTTTTTAGGCTTGATGCTCATCAGCAGTTGTTTAAGGCGGGCGCGCTCTTCGCTCGATTTAATCTTTTGTGAAACAGAAACCTTATCATTGAAAGGGATCAGTACGAGATAGCGTCCGGCAAACGAAATTTCGGACGTCAGTCGCGGTCCCTTAGTGGAGATCGGTTCCTTAACGATTTGCACCACTACTTCTTGTCCTACTTTGAGGGTGTTGGATACAGTTCCATCCTTGTCAAGGTCGGGAAGCAGGGTTGCTTTGCTGATGGAGGTCAGCTTCTTTTTGTCGCTTAAAGTCTGCTTTACAAACTTTTCGAGTGAGTTAAATTGAGGACCCAGGTCAAGATAATGAAGAAAAGCGTCTTTCTCGTAACCGACGTCTACAAAGCATGCATTCAGTCCGGGCATCAATTTCTTGATACGTCCCAAATACATATTGCCCACTGAGAAAGAAATGTTTCTTCCTTCGCTTTGAAGTTCCACCAGACTCTTGTCTTCGAGAAGGGCGATGGAGACCTCTTTGGGCTGTACGTCTATTACAATTTCACTTGTCACTGTTTTGCTTTCTTATTATTGATTGAATCTCATTTATATGAACAACTTTTTTGACAAATTGTTCATTTTGGGTTAGCTACTTAAACAAAGAACAAACTTGAAAGACATTAGCTTCGCAAGTTTGTTCTTTATTTCTGTGTGATCCAGACTTAAAAATTATTTTTTGCTTTTATGTCTGTTCTTTCTTAGTCTTTTTTTACGCTTGTGCGTAGACATTTTATGTCTTTTTTTCTTTTTTCCGCTTGGCATAGCTTCACATTTTATGGGTTAATACTCTTGTTTATTATTTCTTTACTGAAATTGTAAATGTCTTAGCCGGTTTGAAAGCCGGAATGTTGTGCTCCGGAATAATGATCGTAGTGTTTTTAGAAATGTTACGAGCAGTTTTCTGTGCTCTTTTCTTTACTACGAAACTACCAAACCCACGCAGGTATACGTTCTCATCGTTAGACAGTGAATCCTTTACTGCATCCATAAATGCCTCAACTGTTGTAAGAACTGTCTGCTTATCAATCCCAGTTTTCTTTGTAATCTCGTTTACAATATCTGCTTTAGTCATTTTTCCTTAAAAAAAATATTATTACTATGTTATTGCTAATTTTTTGGACTGCAAATATATAGCTTTTTAAGCTCCTAAAAAAATATATTCTGCACATTTTTCTAAAAAAATAGTGGCATAGGGTTTTCTTAGAGCTAAAAGAGTTACTTTTGTGTGCCTTTTGAGTAGGATATACAAGATAAATGTTAGATAATACATTAGGAATGAGGATATGAACGAGTTTACGAAAACGATTGTAGAGTGGTATGAAGAGAATAAACGTGAACTGCCCTGGAGGGAGTCTGCCGATCCGTATCTGATCTGGATTTCGGAGATTATTCTTCAACAGACGCGGGTGGCGCAGGGGTATGATTATTTTCTTCGCTTTATCAAGCGTTTTCCCGATGTACAGACTTTGGCTGCTGCGGATGAGGACGAGGTGATGAAGTATTGGCAGGGGTTGGGGTATTATTCGCGTGCCCGCAATCTTCATGCTGCCGCCAAAAGCATGAATGGTGTTTTCCCGAAAACATATCCGGAAGTGCTGGCTCTGAAAGGAGTGGGGGGGTACACGGCGGCAGCTATCTGTTCGTTTGCTTACGGTATGCCTTATGCGGTGGTGGATGGTAATGTGTATCGGGTGCTTTCACGTTATTTCGGTATAGATACTCCGATTGATTCGACGGAAGGAAAGAAACTTTTTGCAGCATTGGCAGATGAGATGTTGGATAAGAAGCATCCGGCTGTTTACAATCAGGGGATAATGGATTTCGGAGCGATTCAGTGTACTCCGCAGTCGCCCAACTGTTTGTTTTGTCCCTTGGCAGGCGGTTGCTCGGCACTTTCGAAGGGGTTAGTGACAAAGCTTCCGGTGAAACAGCATAAAACAAAGACTACCAACCGTTACTTCAATTATATTTATGTACGTGTGGGCGCGTATACCTTTATAAATAAACGAACAGGAAATGATATTTGGAAGAATCTGTTCGAATTGCCATTGATAGAGACTCCGACGGCTCTTTCGGAGGAAGAGTTTCTTGCTTTGCCGGAATTCCGTACATTCTTTGCATCGGGGGAAGTGCCGGTGGTGCGTTCTGTTTGCAGGGAAGTGAAGCATGTGTTGTCTCACCGGGTGATTTATGCTAATCTGTATGAAGTAACATTATCTGAAAATTTGACTTCTTTCGGTGATTTCCAGAAAATAAAAGTGGAGGAACTGGAGCAGTACGCTATTTCAAGGCTGGTGCAAACTCTGCTGCAAGCACTAAATGGCAAGTATTAAGTTTTAATACTTAAAATTCTTGCATCCTATTGTTATTCTGTTTAATTTTGGCAGCAGATTTAATTTTAAGAATCATAAACTTGATACAGATATGTCAGTAAATAGAGTGATATTGGTAGGAAATGTAGGACAAGATCCTCGGGTGAAATACTTCGATACAGGTTCGGCAGTAGCAACTTTCCCATTGGCTACGACGGATCGTGGATATACGTTGGCTAATGGAACCCAGATTCCCGAAAGAACAGAGTGGCATAATATCGTTGCATCTAACCGTTTGGCGGAGATTGTAGATAAATATGTGCACAAAGGTGACAAGCTGTATCTGGAAGGGAAGATAAGAACGCGTTCTTACAGTGACCAGTCGGGTGCTATGCGCTATATCACCGAAATTTATGTGGATAATATGGAAATGTTGTCTCCGAAAGGAGCCAACCCGGGTGCGGGAGCTTCTGCTTCCGGACAGCCTGCTATGGGACAGCAGCAACAACCGGTTGCTGGCCAGCCGCAACAAACGCAGCAGTCGCAGGCGCAACCTGTACAAGATAATCCGGCAGATGATTTGCCGTTCTAAATAATGTGATAGTGTGCCAATCGATTTTTTCTAACTCATTGGCACATTATCTTTTGTTTAACTAAAATATAAACTCTTTGGACTCAGATGGTTATTTAAGCCAATTGGCTGATATTTTCAACGGTATTACCGTAAACACTCCTTCTATCTCTGCTATTATTGCCATAGCGCTGGCAGGTGTGCTCCTGCTTGCTTCCGGTTTTGCTTCGGCTTCCGAAATAGCTTTTTTCTCGCTATCTCCTTCTGATCGGAATGATATTGATGAGCGCAATCATCCTTCCGACGATAAAATAAGTGCTCTTCTTGGGGACACCGAACGTCTCTTGGCAACGATATTGATTACGAACAATTTTGTGAATGTGACCATTATCATGCTCTGCAATTTCTTCTTTATGAATGTGTTTGTTTTCCATTCTCCGTTGGCAGAGTTCCTGATACTGACCGTCATCCTGACCTTCCTCCTGTTGTTGTTCGGTGAAATTATGCCTAAGATTTATTCGGCACAGAAAACATTGGCCTTTTGCCGTTTTTCGGCACCGGGAATTTACTTTCTGGAAAAGGTATTCCGTCCGATAGCTACTGTGCTTGTGCGTTCGACAACTTTTCTGAATAAGCATTTTGTGAAGAAGAGTCACAATATTTCTGTGGATGAACTGTCGCACGCGTTGGAATTGACGGATAAAGCGGAGCTTTCTGAAGAGAATAATATTCTGGAGGGAATTATCCGTTTCGGTGGGGAAACCGTGAAGGAGGTGATGACATCACGTCTGGATATGGTCGATCTGGATATCCGTACATCTTTCAAGGAGGTGATGCAATGTATCATTGAAAATGCTTATTCACGTATTCCTATCTATTCCGGTTCACGGGACAATATTAAAGGGGTGCTGTATATTAAAGACCTTCTGCCTCATGTCAATAAGGGGGATAATTTCCGTTGGCAGTCATTGATTCGTCCGGCTTATTTTGTGCCGGAGACGAAGATGATTGATGATTTGCTGCGTGACTTCCAGGCGAATAAGATTCATATTGCTATTGTTGTGGATGAGTTTGGAGGAACTTCCGGACTGGTAACGATGGAGGATATTATCGAAGAGATTGTAGGTGAGATTCACGACGAATACGATGATGAAGAGCGTACATACGTTGTTTTGAATGACCATACCTGGATATTTGAAGCGAAAACGCAGTTGACGGATTTCTATAAGATTGCAAAAGTAGACGAAGACGAATTTGAAAAGGTGGTGGGTGATGCAGATACATTGGCAGGTATGTTGCTCGAAATTAAAGGTGAATTCCCGGCGCTGCATGAGAAAGTGACGTATCACAATTATGAGTTTGAAGTGCTCGAAATGGATAGTCGCCGTATATTGAAAGTTAAGTTTACAATTCTGCCGAAAGAAATGGAAGATGGCGTCGTTTCTGCAGTATAAGACGAATGGCATACAGTGGGCTGTCTGGAAGATGGAAGAGTCTTTGGATGCTTTATTGCTTCTTTTGCCCGGTGCGCGAAGAGCTTTCTGTGAGCAGGAATTGAATCGCTTTGTCTCCGAACGTCGTAAGATGGAATGGTTGTCGGTTCGTGTTCTGTTGTATTCCATGTTGCAGGAGGATAAGGAAATCGGTTACTCTCCCGAGGGGAAACCTTATCTCACAGATCATTCTTTTTTTATCAGTATTTCTCATACGAAAGGTTATGTGGCGGTGATGCTTGCTTCTTCGGTTCCGGTAGGCATTGACATTGAACAATATGCCCAACGGGTTCACAAGGTATGCGACCGCTATGTCCGTCCTGACGAGCAAGTAGAATCTTATCAGGGAGATATAACTTGGGGGCTGTTATTGCATTGGTCGGCAAAGGAAGCTGTTTTCAAGCGGATGGAAAATGCGGATGCTGATCTTCGTAAACTCCGGCTGACGCATTTTATTCCTCAAGAGGAGGGGACGTTTCAGGTTCAGGAGTTAGTTACGGCGCAGCAAGAACTTTATTCTGTCGGTTATCGTATTTGTCCGGACTTTGTATTGACGTGGACATTGAATTGAACGGACGAGGAAATGTGTGAGGTTCTTTTCTCGGTGTGTTATCATTGTCCGAATGTAGTGTCTTTCTAAAACGAAAAATGAGACTGCCTCATTTTTTTATTTTGAAGCAATCTCATTTTTATGAATTCAAAGCCTTTCAAGCGAAGTCTTTCACTATTGGGTTATTTCTCTTTTTTATTAAGTCGATAGCTCAATGCTCCTGACGGACATTTGCCGATTTGTGCAATTAATTCTTCTGTTGTCGCATTTTCAATCTGCACCCAGGGTCTTTCTTTGGGATGATAAACATTGGGTAGCATCTTTACACATATTCCGGCGTGCTGACATAATTCAGGCTGCCACACAATGGTCAGTTCACCATTGGTATATTCAATTTTTTTTCCCATATATGTATTTATTTAATATGAATACCACGCATTACAATTCGCTTCCATTCCGGATGTTTGTGAATATATCCGGCTACAAACGGGCAAAGCGGTACCAGGCGTAGACCTTGTCGCTCGATGTCTGCCAATGCTTTTTCCGCAAGTTGTGAGCCTACTCCCTTGCCGCCTAATGAGGCGGGTACTTCGGTATGTACAAGGTATATTTCTCCATTGCTTGATTTGATATAGTCTATTTCAGCTATTTTGCCATCGATCTGAAATTCATACCGATGTTTTTCTTCCTTGTCTATTTATTTATAATCTTCTGCCATAATTTTTACGTATTAAGTTCGATTATAATATAAACACTTGGGGAACACTTTTGTTTTACGCGAACAAATATTCTCCAAGTTTATAATCTTTCCAATTGAACTGTGAAGTGTCTCATTAAGGGAGCTTCCCAGGCGATACGTACTCCATGAGTGATGCTTTCTCTGCGTTCATATACATTTTTGAGGGCGGCAGCTATTACATTCATGTGATTGTCGGTATATACTCTGCGGGGGATTGCGAGACGAAGTAGGTCAAGGCCGTTAAAGCGATTTTCATGGGTCACCGGATCACGGTCGGCAAGGATATAACCGATTTCACATCCACGGATACCGGCTTCCAGGTAGAGCTCTATAGTTAGCGTCTGTGCCGGGAATTCTTCTCGAGGAACATGTGTCAGCACTTTAGGCGCATCAATGAAGATGGCGTGTCCTCCGGCTGGGCGTTGGTAAGGGATTCCGTATTCATCCAGTTTCTTTGCCAGGTATTCCACTTGTTTGATACGTGTTTCGAGGTTGTCGAATTCGGTGTTTTCGTCCAGTCCGATGGCGAGGGCGTTCATATCCCGTCCGTTCATGCCTCCGTAGGTGAGATAGCCTTCGTATTGTACACAGAAGCCTTTTGCGCCTTCATACCAGTCTGCACGTCGCGTGGCAATAAATCCGCCCATATTGACGATTCCGTCTTTCTTGGCGCTCATTGTCATGCCATCGGCAAGAGAGAACATTTCCCGTGTGATTTCTTTGATCGTTTTGTCTCGGTAACCTTCTTCGCGCATTTTGATGAAGTAGGCATTCTCGGCAAAACGTGCAGAGTCGAAAAGTACAGGTTTGCCATATTTGTCGGCGATGGCACGTACTTCGTACAGGTTTTGCATGGAGACGGGTTGTCCTCCGGCTGTATTGTTGGTGATGGTGACGATGATAAAAGGAATCCGTTCAGCGTATTCTGTGAGGGCTTTCTGTAATTTATCAGGGTCTACATTTCCTTTAAACGGTATTTCTAGTTGGGTTTGTTTGGCTGCATCGACGGTGCAGTCTAATGCGATGGCATGACGTCCCTCGATGTGCCCTTTGGTGGTGTCAAAATGTGAGTTGCCGGGCACAATGTCTCCTTCATGTACCAAATAAGAGAAAAGAACATTTTCAGCGGCACGTCCCTGATGGGTTGGTATGATGTATTCAAATCCTGTTAGTTTCGTAATCATCTCTTTCAACTTGAAGAATGAGGTCGCTCCGGCATAGCTTTCATCACCTAGCATCATTCCCGCCCATTGACGGTCACTCATCGCTCCGGTGCCGGAGTCGGTGATGAGATCGATATAAACTTGTTCTGATTTGAGTTGAAAGACATTATAATGTGCTTCTTTAATCCATTGCTCACGCTCTTCACGTGTGCTTTTCCGGATGGGTTCTACCATCTTGATTTTCCATGATTCAGCAAAAGGTAATTCCATTGTTGTAGATTTAATAGTTTTGAACGACGAATGTAGCTAAAATATGCGTGATTAACAAATATATGATGACTTTTTGTAAGTTTGGCTGATGCGGATGCCTTTTTGTGAAATAGTGGGAAATCAAAATATAGTGGGTGGAGAAATGAAAAGAGTCAGACTTCCATTGGGAATATCTGACTCTTTAAAATTATAGGATGATTTCTAATGTAGTACTATGTTTATTGAAAGGCTATAGTCGATGGGAACCAATAAGTACCAGTATAATCAATTACTTCTTTTTGAGTACCAGTGACTCCATTTGCTATGTAAATATTAGTATTTAAATAATGTGTCGACCATCCGTCTTCTGTATAGATAATGTATACATCTCCATTTCTGGGATCGACTTGAACACCTGCTCCATATACCGATTTATCAGCAGCAGGAGCAGAGAAGAATAGGGTAGCATTTTTTGTTTCTACATTATATTTATAAATGTTCTTGCCATATACACTGTAACCTTCTTCAAACATTTGTACTAAATATAATGCATTCTCTGTTATAGATGCACATAATCCTGTAGGAGTATAGGCCCACTGGTTATAAAAAACACTAAGTCCGTTAGGTAATTCAACTTCTTCATAATCTAATGTCTCTACATTGATTTTAATTAATTTGTTGCCATTTGCGCCCCATAATGTGCCATCCTTGGTTTGGGCGAATCCTGTTTTTATTTGGTAGGCTATGTCTTGTTTAAAGGAAAGATCATTAGTATTATATACTTTAATTGTGTTTTTGCTACTAATAAATATGTATTTGTCTGTTTTATATATATCTTCATTATCGCTACTAACTGCATCTAAACCTGATAACTTTTCACCTAATGTCAATTGCTTTAAATTAACTTTGAATGCTCCATTACTAGTTGTAAGAATACCAGTTTCATTATTAACAATGCAAAAGTTTTGTCCTTGTGCATTCTGGTCCAACCCGTCTTCTATCTTATTTACAATTTGGTTATTTTCCAAATTCATTTTAACAAGGAAAGGACTTTTTTTACTAACGATATACATATAACCGTTATTGATAATACCTACAGTTGAAGTTACTCCTAGTCCTTCTACTATATTATATTGCCATTGTTCCTGTTTGTATCTATTAACAGAACCTTTGCCTTGACCTTCATTAATAACATAGAATGGTGGTTTAACGACTATTATATTAATACTTTTTTCCTGCGCTTCATTGTTGGCTGTTACAGTTAGCGTTATCGTGTGAGTTCCTGTGACATCACTTTGAAAAGTATAAGTGCTTTGGGTAGAGACTTCCTTTCCAGCTGTTGACCATGAGTAATGAACTTCTCCTTGTGGGTTGCTTAATTGAGCTTCAAGTTGAATAATTTGTCCTGTTACTATAGTAGTTCCATCTTCTACACCTAAACTGGAAATTTCTACTTTTGTGCTATTGTCATCGTCATCACTACATGATGTTGAAACAAATGGCAGTGCGAATAATGCCAACAGATAAAGTTGGCTGATTAGGAATTTCATTTTCTTCATTTTTCTTGAATTAATAAATTATACATAGTTTATTTTCTTTCTATTTCTTGAAATGTAAATCTTCAACGGCCTGTAGCTCTGTGGAGATTTCTCCCATCCATCCACTATTTTGGTTGACTGCCGTATAGATTCTTACAAAATCGATTCCATCTAATACGACAGGATTTCCGTTCTTATCTACTGCCCAGTCTATTTTGAATTTACATTGTTCTTCTCCATTCGGATGATTATCGGCATATCCCCAGGCATAACAATAACCCACCCAATGTTCGGGCATATTTTCATGCGGTTCATTCACTGTATTATCTTTCAGACGACTTCCGTGGAATGTGATTTGATCTTCCTTTATCCATGCTGGGTAATAAGAATTTGTTGTATGGTAATCATTCCGATATACATATCCTTCATTACCTTTATTGTCAGTCCACTTAACATCTTCTTTCGGAGAGGATGGGCGATAATATGTGATTGTATAATTTTTGGTCGTAGCAGGAGAGTTATATTCACTTCCTGCCAGTTCATACCATTCATCATCTGCTAATCCATTTCCATTAGTGTCTTTGGACACTAATACAATACCAGGTTCAGAGCTTCCCCCGAGAGCACCGGTCAATGTTCCGAACATATCATAGTATGCGTTACCATATATCTTAAGATCGTATTCACCCGGGACATTAGGAACGGTATGATCGAATCCTACTGTGATATAACCACCATATGCTCCAAGACTAATCAAGCATAGGTCGGTATCTTTCAATTGTTCTTCTGCATATTTTCTAACCTCTTCAGCGGTATAATTCTCTTTATAAGCAGTGGTAACAGTATTCATATATTGACTGGGAGCCGGATTGTAGTCTAATACTTTATTGGCAAAAGCAGAGGGGGCATTCGGGTCGGATTCTTCTCCGTCACTATCCCCAGTCGATGCTTTTTGGCTAAATATGACACTGTTGGGATTGAGACCGATACGGTTTAATCTGAATAATAATTGACCGTTTGTATTGAAACATAATACATCTCCGGTTATCGTATAGCTATATGCTTCTGTGATATACACATTACCACTATAAGGGTTGACATTAATGCTATATGGAGTACTAATCTTAGTTCCATCTGTGATGAAATTCTCCCGTATCGTCTCTCCGGTTCTTAAGTTTAGTACTTTGATAGACGATGCTTCGGTATTGTAATTATAATTATATAGATAGGCTATGTTGTTATTATCGATGGCAAAGTTCATCACTTTTTCGTTATAAATGCGTTCTACTTCGTCCGTTTGGCTATTAATCTTCACAAAGTTAAAATCTCCGTCTGCAATATTGCTTCCATAAGTTGCCACATAGACCGCTTCGTCCGGTCCTGGTGAAATACAGCCGGGGTTAGGACCAACTTCTATCTTTTTTATTTCGGTGAAAGATTCGATGTCGATAACGGAGACTGTATTATCTACCCCTAATCCATCCGAATAGTCTAATCCTCCAGAGTTGGAGACATACAATTTCTTATTCTTAACACAAATGTTTTCCGGATTTCTTCCGGCTTTTGTGAAACTTTCTATTTGCAGCGAAGTCGTATCAATACGTGCTACTGTTCCATCAAACGAACATACATATGCTTTGTTTTCATAGAAAGCGATATGGCGTGGTTGTCTGGAACTTCCATTATCCGTAAACATGGGGATTTGTTTGATCGATATACCTGTTTGGAAGTCAATCACTTCAATGGTACTTGATACATTCACTACAATATACAGTTTACTTCCGTAGAGTGCAATGTCGTTGGCTGTATCACCTAGCCCACGCTTATTCAAGTCTTTAAAATAGTTTTTGACTAGTTTGTTGCTTTTGAATGAATATTTAGCTAATGAACTATTGTTCAAGTTGAACAAACCCTCACTTAATATGTATATTTCGGCTGTTCCGGTTTCTGTAATATTACCATCTATGGTTGTTGAAGTCGACTTGTCTTCTAAGTCATCGCAAGCTACGAAGAGTGACAGGAATGCGCAAAATAGTGTTTGATATATATATAATATTTTTGTTCTTATATTCATAATTTACCTACTTTTATTCTTAATATCTTATATTTAAAGTTGCTCTGACGGAGCGCCCTGGCATGGGGAAGTTTTTCACAATCTCATAGTTTTTGTTGGCTATGTTTAGTACTTCTACACTGACTGAAGTATGAGTTTTTAGAATGTGAAAACTGCGACTTATTGAAATACTATGATCGCTATAACCCTCCATACTATTCTCGGCTATATTTTCATTCTGCACATACCGTTTCCCAGAGAAGAGGAATGAATACGAAAAGTTGATCCACGGTGTTTCGATGCCGGCTTGTCCCGAACCGGATACACGAGGAGTATAAGCTATCTGATGTTTGTAAGTCCTCCCTGCTTCGGTAGTGGGGTCAGAATTAGTTATATCCAAAGCTTGTTGGTAGGTATAATTACTGGAGAGATTAATACGGATTCTTTCCCAGGGCTGAAGAGATAAACTACCCGTGGCGTCAATTCCTTTGATTTCAACCTCACCCAAATTTCTCATACTCCATACGGCAAGATTCTTAGTTGGGTAGGCGATGATTTTATCTGTCACCTTGTTGTAATATGCATCGATTGTGGCAGATAAATAAGGTAAGAACGGACATACGTTTTTGCTATATGTCAGACCTACGTTGTATTGTCGTGCGTTTTCCGGTCTTAATTTAGTGTTTCCCACTTCCTGATAATATAAATCATTGAAACTAGGTAAACGGAAAATGTCTTTATAAAAGAAGCGAATACGGAATTCTTCGTGATAAAATGGTTTGAATGAAGCACTTATATACGGTGTTAATTTACGATGGTTGCCGGCACTACCCCCTTCTTTTACATCCTCGTTGATAATTGTTGCTAAAGCTGATGCAGAGATTGTTAGCCAATCATTCATGTACTTCCCCGCAAAAGCTGTCAACCATGAATAACGTGTAGGTTGTGCAAACTCATTAAGATTAGCATTCATTGTATTGATGCTTCCATCTGTAGAAAGAGAGAATGAAAGATTGTCCAACATCCGGTAGAGGACAGAAGCAGAGAGGTAATACTCTTGTTGATAATAACTGTTTTCTGTCTTACCTTTAGAATTTGGAGTGTCTGGGTCCAGATAACGCTGATAACTCCAGTTCCATTTGGCAGAAGATTGGAATACCCATTGGCGGCTGAATTCTTTTTTGTATTGGCTTTGTACAAATGTATTTTTATCCCACAATTGTTGTAGAGAATGGTCATTGTAAAGAGTGGTGGCTTTGGGTAGTCCTCTGGAAGACTGAAAATAATATGCTTTAAGTCGGTACTGTTCTTTATCAGAAAAAATGCCATAAAGTCCCGCTTCAGCACGAAAAGTCTGCACGTCTGTATTCTTTCGCTTTTCACGAGAGGTCAGATCTTCTTTTGCATCTCCATAGTGTAGGGTATATGGATAATGTCCATCGGAAGACATCCATTCACCATTGGCTGATACCGTCCATTTGGAGTTTAATTGTTGTTCTAATAGTATGGAGGGATTGACCAGCCCCCATGAACCGGTTTTGAAAGATGCACTTATATTGGTTGTTTTTTCTTTCTCAAAGCGGGGAGTGAGTGTCTGGATATTCAAGATACCTGCTGCTGCAAAGAAGCGGGCGGGCTGGAAAATGTTGTCACTTTGACCATTGCTTAAAGAGAGTTGGTCAACATTATCAAGCGAGAAACGCCCGATGTCGATTTGTCCCGTTTGGCAATCGGTTAGGGTGATCCCGTCATAGCCAACAGCGGTATGTTGTGCTCCCAGGCTTCGTATGGATACTGTTTTTAGTCCGCCAATACCTCCGTAGTCTTTTACGGTCACTCCGGCAAAGTGTTTCACTGCGTCGGATACTTGCAGGGCGTGCAGGTTTTTCAGGGCGTCTTTGGAGAATACTTGCAGGGGAGCGGTAGAACGTACTTCGCGAGTCTGATAGATATCTGATACTGTTATTTCAGGAATAGAATATGTATGTGTCGTATCTACCTTTTGCTGTTGTGCAAAAAGTGGTATGGATAAGAATTGGCAGCAGAATACTGCAAAGATCATTTTCTTAAATGTTCTCTCTTTCATTTATTCCTTATTTCAGTCTGTTGCTATTTAAAAGTGTCCGGGCGAAATCCCTTCGACCGGACACGCATAAATAAACTTGGCAGAGTTTATTCGTTTTAACACACTTTCTCTGAATTAGAGTGATGAATGAAATGATAGACGACTTGTCCGGTTCATTAGACTCAACGCTTTTTCCTCGAAAGCAGTGAAACATAATTGCATGGTAGGTCTTCTGACTTATTCCTGTTACAAACGCCTTCCCAGATTATTCTCCAGTGGCAATGAGTGAATTGCTTGTAACATGCATGGAACTTACAGCAGCGGGACTGTTCAGGATTTACACCTGATTCCCTTTTAATTGCTTCCCCCGTAAGGGAGTCGCAAACCAATGCGGGACAAAGATAGGGAGTTTATTTGTTTTTTCCAAGTTGGGGGATATTCTTTTTCTTTCGTCCTGATACGAAAGAGAAAGAACCAACTTGTTTTCTTCGATATTTTCTGTATTTTTGTAAATGAGACTGTCACTTATTACAAAATTTACCAAATTAGCGGATTTTAGAGGCGGTTTTGAAGCAAATGATACTTTAGCAAACAAGTATTGAAACGGTAGCCCGTGA
>OGXL01000918.1_pt1 | contig 25530 bp, 28 predicted proteins | sample 1576311 | NCBI WGS metagenome assembly OGXL01 (sample SAMEA3541564, study PRJEB24748) | human gut metagenome | biome: human gut; feature: human-associated habitat; material: faeces | place: China | collected 2012 | reverse complement strand
CATGCATCCTCCGTGTCAATCAGCGGAGTGATTGACACGGGAGTGAACAGTAACTGGTTATGTTATTTCAGATGATCATATAAAAATCATAATTGACATTCAAAAATATGTAGTATATAATCGTTTTGTTCATCGGAGGGTGATTTGTTCGATCAGAAACAATAGCTGGATAAGATGGCAGACTGAAATGTCCGCTTTCTTATTCAGCTTTTTTTGTTATATGGAATCTGGCGACGTATCAAATAAATGTTTACCATTCATTTTCTTCGCTGTCTGATTTGACTGAATTTAAAAACATCAATTATACAAGGAGGAATTTCAGTACATGGAAAAAAACACATCATTTACCGAAGGAAAAATCATGCAGCCGTTACTTCTGTTTGCAGTTCCTGTATTGCTGGCACTCTTTCTACAGGCTATGTACGGTGCAGTAGATTTGCTTATTGTTGGTAAGTTTGCATCTTCTGCTGATGTATCTGCGGTATCTACCGGTTCACAGATCATGACCACACCGTATCATAATTCACCGGCTTATAAAATGCTTTTTCTCTGCTTTCATGGTCCATCGGCCGATTTCCCAGCAGCCACATGGTCTTCGCTGCAACCGCCTCCGGTGTCATATCGTAAGACTCCAGTACATTGCACAGTTTTTTCATTTCATGTCCAACTTCATAAACCGTCATATCACTTCCCTCATGGGCAACCTGCGTGCACAGGACGATCATTTTTTCCGGATATTTCTGACAAAGTTCATAAAACATATCCTTGATACTGGACGGAATCCCACCGACGCCAAAACTCTCCACGATAATCGCATCGTAATGTTCGAAAATTACCGGAAGAAGCACCGGCTGAATACCAGGGATTAATTTTAATAAGAAAACACTATCACTTAACTTCTCATAAAACCGCACCGGTTTTTCATATGGCAGCATCGGCAGATACCGCAGAATCCGGCGATCCTGTATCACAGCCAGATACGGAAAATCAATACTGGAAAACGCGTTATAGCTCTTGGTCCGCACTTTTTTTGCTCGTGTTCCCGCGATCACCTTTCCGTCAAACACGATCTGTACCCCCTGGGAAGCATCGTCACAGGCATAGTAAAAGCTGTCCGAAAGATTTGTTTTGGCATCGGTAATATCCAGATTGATCGGACGCTGTGCACCGGTGATGACAATGGGCTTCGGCGAATTCTGAATCATATAGGAAAGTGCAGCCGCCGTATAGGCCATCGTATCGGTGCCATGCGCTATGATAAATCCATCAAATGCATCATAATGTTCCCGTATAACCTTTACCAGCATGCTCCAGTTTTCCGGCACTACATTGGAGCTGTCCAGATTAAAGGGCTGCACGGCTGTAATCTCACAAATCTTCTCCACCTCCGGGATATAAGATATCAATTCTTCCGGCGTGATCTGCGGAGTCAGACCATTTTCTGTTTTTTTCGATGCAATCGTACCACCGGTTGCAACAAATAAGATTTTCTTCATTGTTTTCCACTCCTTATTTCTGTATAATCATCACTATAAACAATTCCCCTGATTAACTGTTATACTCTTTATTTTTCTTGCTTTATTTGCACATAATTCTTATAATAACCATAGGTTACACTTATACTTTACAATATCATAACCAATGGTTATGTTCAAGAGGTGATCACAGTGAAATTTCGTCCTGACCGTTTAATTCAATTAAGAACATCTATGAATATCAGCAAAGCCGAGGCCGCCCGCCAACTTAATATTTCCGCCATGACCTACGGCCGCTATGAAAAAGGAGAACGCGAACCCTCTTATCCGTCAGTATCTTATATTGCTCAGATTTTTCATTGCAATATTGACTTTTTATATGGAACTTCAGATGTCATGAATTGTGATTATATCGTTATTTCACGTTCCGAATCTCCGGAGTTATATTCTCTGGTAGAAACTCTTCAGCAAAATCACGACATAAAAGACCGGATCCTGGCTTATGCACGAGAACTGAACCGCAAAGAAAAAAGGGGATAAAAAAACAGTTTGTTTTTTATATAAAATATTTCCATTAAAACAAACTGTTCTTTAATTTCCACTAATTTTAATATGATTTTCCTATCATTTATCATTTCTTCTCGCTTAATTTTACCCATCTGTTTTAAAATAGCTCCACTCATTGTTTTGTCTAAATAGGCCGGATTTATTTTTCGTTTTGTATATGCCATATAACTGTCTTTTGTCTCTTCTATTAAAACTGCTGCAAAAAACTTTCCCAGCTGAAATATTCTCCACTTACTTTTTTCTTCCACAGCATTTCTTATATTTTTTTCCACTGCCACATGGACAGGGATCATTTGGATACACTTTCTTCTCTTTTACAATCGGCTGCTGAATCCCCATTCGTCCCATTCTGTCAGAATTTCATGTGTATCTTCATAGGTCTATACACTGCTGTACCATGTTCCGTAACGCCTGCGTATATCTTTTTTCATCATAGGGCTGATTTTCTTTCATTACATCATAAATTTCTTCTATTACAATCGCACCTATTTTTTCTTTCGCCTCTCTCGCAGAATATCCTGCATCGATCAGTTTGTCATAAGATTCCTTTGTTACAGGCGGATTATTTTCTCTTAACTGATTATCTACAACTTCCAATATCAGTTTCTTTAATCTTAAGTTTGCCATTTAATCTCCCTCTCCAAAATACTTCATCTTTTACTGTTATTTATACTCGCAATTTTCTTCACAAAAACATTGCCATATATAAATATCTCTGTATAACTCGTTATCTGTAAATTTATCATCCATAAAATAATGTGCCACCAAAAGTCCTGTATCTGCAATATAACTTTTCCCTACCCATATCAGCATATACATAAAAGGCACTTTAATTCAACTATTTTTTTCACAAAAAGGCAGTTACTTTGGTATGCTCTCTGAAAGGCATAATACCCCCGAGGATGTCAAGTCATTGCTACAAACTTTTTGACCTTTTTTCCTTCGATTTTCCCATAAAATCGTTGTTTTGGAACAGAGGACGTTATATTGTTGTCACAAAATCAGTGGGGAGGATGTAACGTCATTGTCATATTATCGCCACTTTCATTGCCGTTATCATCGCCATTGGCAATGGTAATGGCAATGACAATTCAACCTTTATAAAATAAGCTACATAAGCAAAACATTTTACAAAATACTCACCCGGTGGTTCATACCTCTGACAGTGCTCCATCACTCTCTATCATTTTGATCTCTTCAGCTGCATTCAAGACATTCAGCTGATATTCAGCAATCTCTTGTAATATTTTGAATCTTTCTCCTTTTTCTTTTCCTTCACGCAGCATCTGTGCATTATGTGATTCCAGATTGGATAGAACTGTTAATTCATTAATTGTTGCAAAATCTCTGACATTGTTTTTCTTTGCAAGTTCAGGATTTGCCTCTCTCCATGCTTTCGCCGTAAATCCAAATAATGCTACATTTAATATGTCTGCTTCTTCCTTTAACCGTTGAAATTCTTTTATCAGATATAGTTTAAATACTGGACTGATTGCAGATGCAAATTCAAATGCAATATCTTTGTGTGCATATGTGCCACCATATTTTCCACGTTTCACATATAATCCAATGGCATTTGTTTCATTTACCCATTCCGAAACACTAGGTGTAAAAGTCAATAACCCTGCTTGCTTTTTAAAGTGTTCGGATTCGAACACTTTAAAATTGGGATTATATATCTGTTCCCATACAGACAAATATTCCAAAGTACCACGATTTCTTAACCAATTTCTTACCACATCTGCTGCCCTGACAGAATCTGATTTAGCCTTAGCAATATCTGTAATGCAAATGTAATCATCTAACTTCTGTTTCGAAATTGAAATATGCACATTTTGTACTTCAATTACTTTATTCTTCATTCACATCTTCCTTTACAATAAGATCATCCATCTTTACTTTATACGCCAGCAAACGTAATACATAATCCGGCATCTTTCTGGTTCCTCGTTCCCACTCTGTTACTGTTCTGTATGGGATTTCAAAATATTTACAAAATTCCTTTCTGTTCATTCCGGTACTTTCTCGTAATTCTTTTATTTTATCTTTTATTTCCATTTTCTCTCCCCTTTTCATTTACACATTGTGTATGCATCGTAACATATTTTTTCATTTATTACAACATCTATCATCTTCATTTTGGTATGCTCTCTGAAAGGCATAATCTCCCATACCCCAACTCCCCATTCGGCCACCTCTCATACCCCGGAATCTGTCTCGCCCCTCTCCGCAAATATGCTTTCACTTTCTCTCCATACAGATACGGATCATTCCCTTTCACAATCCCCCACTCCATCAAAAGTGCCGCGCTTCCTGTAGCAAAGGGCGTTGCAAATGAAGTTCCGGTGAACTCTGCATATCCTCCGCCTGCTGCAGGAGCCATTACCCTCACACCCGGAGCAGCTAGATCAGGTTTGATTGCACTTTCCCCCTCGTATATCTGTGTCGGTCCTCGTCCGGAAAAGTCTGCATAGGAAAAGGTCAATGCATTATACGCTGCCACAGTAATAACAAGCGATGCAGTAGAAGGTATCGTGAGTGTTGTGGAACTGTCTGGTTTTAGAAATGCCGTACCGATATTAAGTGCATTCTGTACCGGAAGCCACATTTGCCACAACTTATCCACAACCCAGTCTGGCATCATCTGTATTTTCCACACTCCGGCTGTGACAAATTCATTTTGTGGTAGAAAACTAATATAAATTTCCTGGCGAACACTATATGGTTTTGGCTCTCCATAGTAAACCAGGAGTTCTGTTTCACCAATCTGTATTCTTTGTGTTCCTTCTCTTTCTTCCAGTCTGCCGGAATGATTTCCGGATGGATCGACAATTGTAATTGTGACTTCATCGACATAGGATTTCCAAATTTGCAAACTGAATGACTTCTCCCTCTGCTGTACTGCAAGTTGAACTTCCGTCATCATTCCTTTTCTATATTCACCTGCCGCATGTCCTGCTGTCGTTCCTTCATTTCCGCTTCCTACACAAATCACATTCTTCCAACGTTCAGATACTGTATTCAAATATCTTTCCAAAAGACTTGTTCCATCATGGGAACCATATGTATTCCCAAAACTGATATTGATTGCCACCGGCTTTTTTAACTCTTCCGCTTTTCTTACGATATAATCCACACCTCGCATCAGCTGGGTAGTTCTTGGGAATCCTGTTTCCCCTGCTCCCCCCATCTTTACAATCAGCAGACCTGCTTCGGGTGCAGCTCCTCGATATTTTCCATTCTTACTACCTCTTCCATTTCCAGCCGCAATCCCGGCTACTGCTGTTCCATGTCCACTGGTATCACGGCTTGGTACTATGCGATACCTTTCTTCCTTGACTTCTATGCGTAGTGCTTCATTTATCTGTTCTGAAGTGAACTCTGTTCCGATATGATATCCTTCCGGCGGTTTACCGTTTTGTATCGTCTGATCCCATAAAGCAAGAATTCTTGTCGTTCCATCTGTATTTCTAAAATCAGGATTTTCATAATCAATCCCACTGTCTACAATTCCGATCAATACGCCCTTTCCCAGCAGTGGAAACGACTGTTTTTTCTGCTGATTATCCTCTCCCCCCTCTTGCCCAATCGAAGAAAAAGAAGGCGCAGCCTGTACTTCATCAATACAGGACACACGCCTTCCATTCTCTACTTGAAAATATAAACTTTTTGGTTTTTCTATAAATTCTACTTCTGGAAATGCTGCCAGTTCTTTTATCTGACTTTCTTTTATTTGGATAATGGCATATCCACCTGTCAGTTCCGTCACATAAACAGCTCGTGTTCTTACTCGCTCTAACGTCTCGGAATACTTCACGATCAATTCCCATTCTTTTTCTTCCGGATCATACCCGATATCCAGACTCTCGCTTTTCTGACGTTCTTCTTCTGTGATATCTAATGCAAGATTCAATTGATTTTCTATTTTCTGGCTCATGAAAGCTGCAACCTTACTTCATCTCTTATTTCTATGTTTTATGAAGTAATTCAGCAGATTATTCCATTTCCATCTCTAAGACAACCACCTCACAGCTTTTCAGATTCAGCCTCTTCTTTGTATAATTTACTGTCTCGTCCTTCTGGTTCGACAACAATACCTTTTTCACATCACCTTTTAACTCAATGCCTGCTGCATCTGTTCCGAAATTAGCTGCAACAAGAATCCATTTCGCTGCGTCTTTTCGATAAAATGCCAGGATGTCATCCATTTCTTCATATTCCGGAATGAATTCTCCATATGTAAATACGGCTTTAAAGTCATCTGATTTGCGCAGTGCTACTAACTTTCGATAATAATTCAGAACAGAATCCGGATTGTTTTCCTGATCTTCGACATTGATCTCTTTGTAATCAGGATTTGTCTTTAGCCATGCCGTTCCTTTTGTAAACCCGGCATTCTCCCCGCTTGTCCATTGCATTGGTGTTCTCGCATTGTCACGGCTCATCCGATTACAAGCTTCCATTGCTTCCCGGTCAGATAGTCCAGCTTCACGGGCAATCTGATACTGGTCTTTTGTACTGATATCATCGAATTCGTCAATGCTGTTCCACTTCGCATTTTTCATGCCTATTTCCTGTCCCTGATAAATGAAAGGAATTCCTCTGAGAAGAAGATTAACCGTACCAAGCATCTTCGTTCCCGCCGGTGTCTGGGCATAAGCCGGAAGAAATCTTGACACTCCTCTCGGTTCGTCATGATTCTCTATAATATTTGCTTTAAATCCATACTTCTGTGTTTCCATCTGAGACTGGAAGATTGCTTTTCTCCATTTAGAAAATTCCATCTTCGGAGCATCATACCATCCATGTTCTCCATCACTGAGACAATGTGCACTAAAGTCAAATATTGTTGAGAAATGTCCGTTTTCTCCAATAAATTCCGGTAATTCATCCGCTTTCATATTGAAGACCTCTCCTACTGTAAATGCATCGTATTTTTGGAATGTATTTTTCTTTAAGTCTTCCAGAAGTTCTCCAACACCATCTACACTTTCAACCATTTTCCAGCAGCCGGCCATGCCATCTGCCCCATCCGGTTCAAAATCAGGAAATTTCAGATCTTTCTTGATATTAATGATCGCATCGATTCGAAAACCGGAAAGTCCCTTTTCCAGCCACCAGTTGATCATATCATAGAGTTTCTGTCTTAATTTCGGATTCTCCCAGTTCAGATCCGGCTGTTCCTTTGCGAACATATGAAAATAATATTTATCAGTTCCCGGCACCGGTTCCCAGCAGCTTCCGCCAAAATAAGAACGATAATTACTCGGCGGATTTCCATTCTTTCCTTCTCGGAAATAGAAGTAATCCGCATATTCTCCTTCCGGATCCGCTAATGCTTTCTGAAACCATTCATGTTTGTCAGAACAATGATTGATTACCAGATCCATGATAATATGCATGTCTCGCTTTTTCGCTTCCGCCAGCAATTCATCAAATTCTTCCATCGTTCCAAATTCTTCTGCGATTGCATAATAATCTGCAATATCATAGCCCTGATCTACAAATGGTGATTTATAGATTGGTGATAACCATATAATATCAATTCCAAGCTTTTTTAAATAATCCAGTTTCGATATGATACCTCTCAAATCTCCGATTCCATCTCCATTTGTATCAAGAAAACTCTTCGGATATATCTGATATGCTACCTTGTCATGCCACCACTTTTTTTCCATATTATCAACCTCTTTCACATCATTTTATCTTCCATATAGTATAACGTCACGATCCCATATGCTTTCGTATTGCCAGATCCCGCCGCCTGTATTATACTGCTATTATATGATTGTATTCGCATGAATTCTTGCATTATTTTTTCATTATATAACACAATACTGCTATTTTAGGAGGGGATTCGTATGAACGTTCCACATTCACTCATATTAGAGCAAAAAGAAAATGCAAAACATGGAGAAGTATTCTTTCCGATCCAAAAATATATTACAAAACTCAACTTAACTTCCCCGGTCATTATGACTCACTGGCACGAAGAAGCGGAACTCACTTTGATAACAAAAGGTTCCTGTATTTATCAAATTGATTTAGTTGAGTATGAAGTAAATGAAGGTGATCTGTTGTTCATTCCACCACTGCTTTTACATTCAATCCGCCTGAATGGAACTGATGACTTCTGCTCAGAAACCTATGTGTTTCATGTTAACTTTTTAGGGGGAAATGCAACAGATATATGCTCCACCCGTTATCTTACACCTATGATAAATCATGAATTGACCTTGCCTTATCATATTTCATCCACACACCCTGCACATCATTCTCTTCATGGATGCTTTATAAAAATGGCTTCACTCTATACGGAACAAACATTTGGATATGAAATTGCCCTGAAATCAGTCCTATTGCAGGCACTGTTTCTCCTACTTCAATATAGCACCACGGAGTCTGCAACTATTTCTGCTTCTTCAGATAAGCTGAAAAATGTACTCGATTATGTCGATCTCCACTATGCCGAGCCTCTCACAATTTCCGAACTCGCAGAGCTTTGCTATTTCAGTGAATATCATTTTATGCGTTTTTTCAAAAAGCATATGAACATGACTTGCATCCAGTATATTAATAATGTCAGACTCGAGAAAGCAGTAGAATTATTTGAACATGGAGAAACTTCCATCCTGGAAGTCTCACTCTCCGTTGGCTTTCATAATCTTTCTTATTTTCACAGAGCCTTTAAAGCCAAATATCACATGACACCATTATCTTTTATCAAAAGACTGAATTAATGTTTTGCTTTAAGAAAAGCAGCGGCTGAAACTTCCATTTTCAGCCGCTGCTCCTATAAATTCAATCTTCTATTTTTTCTTTCTTCGTCTCTTCTTGATTAACTTTCGAATCAATACTACCAACAGAATAATGATCAGAATAAGAACCAGAACGATACCAACAATCATCACTGAAAACTTATTCGGATTCTTCACGAGATCGATCACATTTCTGCTTTCATCTACAACTTTACGTCCATGTGTCGTCTCATAATACTCCGGCACATTTGAAATGCCGTTGCCATCTGTATCATCAAAAGACTTCATATATCTTGCGATCGCATCCCATGCTTTCAGCTCCTTATCGCCTTCCATGATTGCCTGATCTTCCAGATTCTCGATTGGATTACCATCCTTATCCTTCGGCTCGATCTTCAACAGACCATAAGACATTTCCATTACAGAGCCAAGCATCTGCCCGGTATAAAGATCCGTCACGACACGATACAGCTGATTATCCTGAATCTCGATCCTCTCTCCATCTTCTCTTGTCAGATAACAGTCTGTTACTTTGTTCAGGATCATTCGATGCGGATTGAATGTGAAATTCAGTCCGCTGCAATATAATCTTGCAGTTGTCATAAAATCGGAAACCGAAGCGTCTACTTCTGCTGCCAGCTTCAGTTCTTTTCCTGTCAGGTAAACATCGATCAGCGGATATCCTGCCAGTCCGTCTTTTCCTATTCCCAGTGAAAATGAATTATATACATCTTCTACAGTGATATCTCCTTTCGTATATGTATCGCGCACACAGCCGCTTGGAACAACAGCTACATCCACCGGCGTTCCATTATAGTCTTCTGAATGCTCTACAGAATAGATATACGAATCAGACATAATATCTCCAAGATTCAGTTCTTCATGCTTCGTCTCCATTTCTTCGAGACTGTTGAATTCGACATCATTCTCGGCAAGAACTTCATCTCTTGTATATCCGAAATTCGTCAGGTAATTAGTATCTACTGTATCCATCAGCGCATCGATCCGCTCTTGTGTCGCCTGATCCGGCTCAATATCTTCAGATACCGGAATCAACTCGTAGGAAGTCATCTCCCAACGACCATCCTCCTTCTGTGACATTGAAAGTGATCCAAGATTTCTTGCGTATTCTCCACAGGATACAATGTAAGTATTTCCGTGCTGAATAGGCTCTTTTAACTCGGAATGTGTATGTCCGCTGATGATCAGATCAAGATCCGGTACTTCCTTTGCAAGGATCTCATCTTCTGATTTTTTCTCATCCTCCCAGGTTCCGCTGTGAGACACACAGGCAATCATATCTACCTTTTCATTCTTCTTAATCTCTTCTACCGTTTTCTTAACTGACTCAACCGGATCTTTAAATAATAATTCACAGGTTGGTGCACATTTCAGGGCATCTACTCCAAACACGCCCACTACGGCGATTTTTACATCACCTTTCTCAACAACCACATAATCCTTTACGCCATAGTTTTCAAATGCTGACTGGATCTGTTTTTGCCCTTCACTTAATCCGTTCTTTTCCATGCTGTCCCAATCAACATTACACACGACAAGACTCGGAACTGTTTCACCTGAATTCTTTGCAACCGTCAACATGTCTGCCAGTCCCTTGGAACGATAATCAAATTCGTGATTTCCAAAGGTTGACACATCGCATCCCAGATATCCGAGCATCCTAAGTTCTGCTGCCTCGGTATCATAAACGGTCTGGATCAGCGTCCCCATTGAAAAATCACCACCGTCCAGTATCAGTGTATCCGGATTCTCTTTCTTCTTCTCGTCAATCAGAGTCTTTAGCTTCGCAAATCCGCCGACTTCTTTCTGTTCTCCATCTACAATTGTTAAAAAGCTGTTTAAATGAGAGTGTGTGTCATGCGTAAACAATGCATCTAACTGTTTGCTTTTTCCTGCCGCTTCTGCCGGAATATTCATTACAAATGGAAGGAGCATTGTAATGATCAGAAAGAGCGCCAGAATCTTTTTTCCTCTTTTCATAAGTTCTTTCCTCCTCTCAAAACTCGTGGTCACTGGGCTTAAAGCCCCGAAACTACGGTATTTATTTCAGCGACTACATATAGTCGCTGTAGTTACTTATATTCTGTCAGTTCCTCATAATCAAGATCTTCAAAATTAATTGCAATAATCTGCTCTTCGTCCACGCCATGCTGTTTTAGATAATCCTGATAAATCTCCAATAGTATTGATTTTCCACATCGTCTCACCTATGATAATGTAAAAAGCAATAATATTCAATAGTTTTTGCATCGCGATGTAAAAACTATATAATTTTTATTGTTTTTTTGCATTCTATTAGCTTTTATAGATTCTATTATTATTTCTAAAATTTTATAATTTTATTACTAGACTAAGGCAAATCGATTTTATTTTCTCTTAATTGCATTCCTTTGTATTCAGTGTTAGAATTTATATTATTGCTCTAAAATTTTTTACTGCAAAAATAAACAGGGATAAAAGGATAAAGATACTATGTTTCAGATTTTTGTTGACTCGGCAGCCAATCTGCCGGCTGTAACTGCAAAACAATACGATATTAACGTGATTTCTTTCGTCAATCTTGTTGACGGCAAAGAGATTACCTGTTTTGACCCGGATCTTTCACCAGAGGAAGAACGTCAGAAAGGAACCGAATACTATCAGGCTATGAGCAGGGGCTGCGAAATCAAAACCGGACTGATCAGCACTGCTGCCTTTGAGGAAGCATTTCGAAGCGCACTCGAAGCAGACCAGGATGTATTATATTTCTCACTGAGTAAAAATATCAGTGGTACTTACAATTCCGCAAGATTAGCTTCGGAAGAACTGTTAGATGAATTCGGAGATAAACACAAGATTCGTCTGGTCGACTCTCTCAATGCCTCACTTGCCCAGGGAATCCTTGCCGTCTATGCAAGCGAGATGCGTACCAAAGGAATGTCTGTGGATGAGGTCGCTGATACTCTGGAATATTATGTTGGAAAAATGAACGGAGTCTTCACTGTCGGGGATTTAAAATATCTTTCTCGCACCGGAAGAATCAAAGGAAGCGTTGCCACCATCGGAAATGTTCTTAAGATCAAACCTATCTTACGTGGAAACAAAGATGGCTATATCGTTTCTTACAAGAACTGTCGCGGACGTAAATCCGCACTGAACGAACTGGTCAATCTGGTCTGTAACAACATTGTAGAGCCAGAAAAGCAGATTCTCGGGATCGCACATGCAGATGCATATGAAGATTCGCTTTACGTCATGGACAAGATCCAACAGAAAATCAAAGTGCGTGATTTTATAAATACTTCTTATGATTTCTGTACCGGAAGCCATGTCGGACCGGATACGATTGCACTTTTCTTTATTGGGAAGGACAGGGAACTTTCATAAATTCAAGAATGCCCCTGCATTCTTGCTGCGAGGTGCGCGTCATGCAATTGCATGACATACTTCTACTGCGCACCTCCGCAATCCTAAGTCATCTCAATATATTTTATTCTTTGGTGATGTATTTAACCATCTTAGCTAATTTAATTCTGCAATTCTAGATACTCCAACATATATTTCTGAGATTTTATACCATGTTTTATAATCAACAATTCCAGTCACTGGAAGACCGAAGATTAACTGGAATTTTCGTACAGCAGCTTCAGTGGCAGGACCGAAGATTCCATCTGCATCAATCTTAGGAATTGCTGGATAGGCATCAGATATAACAAGGAGTTGCTCCTGCATCTGGCGCACCTTGTCACCGGTGGAACCGATACTTAAGTCGTAACCCGGCCAGGACGATGGAATACCGGAAATTGCACTGGCAGTGTTAATATACATGTCATCACCGTAGTAGTAACGCAGAATTTGGATGGGAGTATAGCCTTGCTCACCTAAGGTCTTTGAACCCCACTGTGTCATCCAATTTGGACATTGAACCTGTCTTCCATCGCAATACTGTGTAAGTATCGGCTGTCTTACATTTGGTCTTGCAAGATAGTCGGCAAATAATTCATCTACGATGATTGAAATAGAATCGTAAATATTCCGTTCAGGAATCCATTTATGGTCAAATGCAGTGGAAGATGTAATAGTAAAATCATAGCCCTGGTTCCGGTACCCCATCGTAATTGGTCATTCTGGGTTGGGGACAAAAGTGGTCTAAATCCACTTTGAAATGAATTACAACTGTATCATCTGTGATATCAATCCGTTCAATCAATTTATTTACAAGTACCCGTTTTGTTGCAACATCTGCATTCATAAAGATATCTTGCCACGTTGGCAAATTATGATATAAATTTTCCCAATCCTCCTGACTAACGGAAAGATTTTTTATATTTGTTTCCAATTCCTCAACAACTGTTTTCTGTTTCGATGCTTTGTCTTTTTGCCTTTCAATACTCTTTGCAAGGTCTTCCAACGACAATGGGTATGTACCTGTAATTGCATTTGGAATTGCATCATTCAGAATATCAATATTTTTTTCGATTTCCTGTAAGTTTCTTTTTTCACGTACAAGAATCTGTTCCTGTTGACTCTTTTCAAAAGACTGATTTTCTAAAATCTGTTCAAATATATTTTCATCTTCCTGTAATCGTCCGACATACTCAGATAATTTTTTAAATACGATTGGTTCTATTTTATCCGCACGAATCTGCTTCATTTTTTCATGTGGAACACCCTGCCATACATTTTGACACTTATAAATACTTTTCTGAGAACTCCTGCGTTCCCCTGTTCCTTTAATTGTCCAATAATCATACTTTGTACCGTTAGTCAGTTTTCGCCCACAGTAACCACAATAAGCGACATCAATCAAAGCCAGTTGTCCGTCATTTCGTGAAATAACAGTTGCCTTTTCATTCCATGGCTGTTTTTGATACTTTGTCCCTCGTTTCTGACGACTGATTTGAACTTTTTCCCACATATCACGATCAATAATAGTAATTTCATCATTTGGCTTTTCAGCAATAATCCAATCCTCTTGTGATAGAGAACGATATCTACCAGCAGTATGTTGTCTCCTTCCATATGCAGTATATCCAGCATAAATCGGATTAGTAAGAATACTTGTAATTGTACCACTTTTCCACACATCATTGGGCGCTAAATTCTTATATCTATTATCTAAATTTAATGTTGTTGCTATTTTCCCTGAACCATACTCTTTATATAATGAAAGTTTATAGATATATTTCACTACTTCTGCATGTTCTGGAACAATAACTAAATGTTTTAATGCCCTCTGATGCTTACTATATTCTCCCGAATATTCTAGTTTATATCCATAAGGAGCTTTACCACCCATAAATTTCCCTTGTTGCACAAGTTTTTTCGCAGTGTCCTTTACTCGCATACCAGTATCAGAACTACTTTTTTCTGCCATTCCATATTGCATGGCTAACTTTAGCATCCCCATAACATCTCCAAGGTCAGGAGTCAATAGTCCATCTTTGACGGTATACACATCTACTCCAAACTGTTTTAAAGACATAATATACATTGGAATCTCCAACATTCTTCTCCCCAGTCGGTCATCTTTATATGCCAACAGAATATCATATTCTCTATTTTCTGCATCACGTAAAGCTTCCTGTAAAACATTTCTGTCGGTTACTGAATCTTTATCCCCCACGTTATTTCCTACAATATATTCTTTTGAGTCTAAAATCCAATTTTGATGTTTCTTTACCTCCTCTATAATAAGCTCACGCTGAATAGATAAACTTTCATCCATCTCTGACTGATAGGTTGAATTTGCACGAAGTAAAATTCTTGCTGTTTTTTTAGTGTTTTCTTTCATATTTTTCATTTGATTATCCTCCTTAGATATCTGAGTACAGTAATCTGTATTTCTTTATAAATCTGTTACATTTTCTGTGTTGTCTGTTCCTTTAGAAGCGTTAACATAATTTGTTTTACTTCTTGCAATTGTGTTTCTTCCATCTCGCAATTGCTTTGTTGAGGGAAATCCAATATAACTTTAAAACCATTTGCTTCTGTTTCAAAACATTTACGTGACACGTTCTTCAATTTTGCCTCCATAAATAGATTACTTGTTACATCTTTATTTTCAGCAGACTTGTCACATTCCTTAGATGTAAATGTGTTTATTATATGTTCTTTCCCAGAGTGATTAAAAGATGGGAATTTAGAAATTTCCTGTTTCATATAGGTACCTCCAATAAATTCATATTGTTGATGCCTTTATTTTTCGAGAAAAGTTTCCTCACGGAGAAAGACAATCTGAATAATCCGCTTCATCTTTTGAATCATCGTAAAAGTGAATACCATTCGGAATTTTTTAATCTTGTAATATATATCTATCTGAAATCACTTTGTTTTTTTCTTACGTTTAAAAGCAGTATCATAATATTCAAGTAAATTATTTTCGGGATTCGGACTAGTCTTTACATCTTTCCTGTCTGAACTGTAGTCAACGACCTCGTCATAGTCATCCTTTGAAAATTTATATTCATGATGTTTCATTATTTTTAATTCTTGTAATTTGTACCAATTTTGTCTTAATGCATTTAGCTGTCGATTAAAACGAATGGTTTTGGGATAAAAAGTAATACCAATAATTGGCTCTCTGCCATCAGAAAAGCTACGAAAAAACTGTCCACAGCAGTGGCAAAGATAAAAGTAATTACCATCCAGTAAAAAATCTTTATTTAAAATTCCACACACAGGACATATTTCAACGTCGATATACATTATTCTTTTCATACACACTCACTCTCCAATCGGAAAATATTTGTTGAATTTCTTTCTCGAGCTGTCGTTGCCTTCCTGAAAATTGACTTATAAACTCCATGAAGTCGGATTTCATTTCTGAAAAGAACGGATAAGATGCCAGTGAGTAAAATGACAACCACCCCCTTATCACTTGGCAAATTTTTCCTATCTTTTCTTTTTCACTAGAAATAGATTCGTCCAATAAAATGTCTTTTGCCTTTTTCTTCAGCGATTCAATCGCCTTAGGAGCAGGAAAACATTTTATCTCTCCATTTTGTTTACAGATTCTCCATCCCAGAAAAACAAATCCATCCGTAACTTTGCACAGGGCTGTTTTTCCTTTTGAGAGCTTCAACCCTCTGGTAGAAAGAAAATCATCAATTTCCGGAAGCAACTTTGCTCGCAGGACAAAAGTCGCATATACATTAGTAGTAAAGAGAAAATCATCAGCATAGCGTATAAGAATCCCCCGTACATCAGAACCAATAGGCACAATATCTGCACCGAAAGGCTCAGCATCTATGCCGAAAGGAACATCAATGCCGAAAGGAACATCAATGCCCGAAAGGGCACTTTTGCGGTTACTAACGCCGCATAAAGCTTTCCATTGATAAAGTCTTTCTCGACAAACACCCTCAATACCATCCAATGTCCAATTGCATAAACAACTGGATACACTGCCACCTTGCGGTATTCCTTTCTTTGAGGTATGGTAAGAGTTATCTTTTATGAATCCTGATTTCAAAAATTTCCGAAGAAGTTCTGGCTTTATTGGAAAATTTTCCAATAACCATTCGTGACCAATGTTATCGAAACAAGATTCTATATCTGATTTCAATACATATTCACAATCAGGATTTTTAGATAAATACTCTGTTAGCTTTGACACTGCACTTTTAACACTACGTCCTTTTCGGAAACCATACGAATGTTCATCGGCATGTAATTCAACAATTGGCTCTATTGCGAATTTATAAAGAACTTGCATTGCACGATCTTTATAAGTCGGAATTCCAAGAGTTCGATACTTTCCATTTGGCTTTTTGATATAAACTCGTTTCAGTGGACGTGGTTTATATCCTCGTAAACGTAAACTGAAAATTGCATTGAATTTATCAGTATCCGTCAGCCATAGAACATTATCTACACCTGCTGTTTTTTTGCCTTTTCTTGAACATACATGCTTGACAGCACAGGCTCTTGCATAGAACGAGTGAAACATGAATTCGGTCAAAGTTTTCCATTTACGGGTGTTGCCTTGTACATAAGCGACGTAAATTCGTCTTTGCAGCTTTTTAACTGACTTTTCCGCAAAAGCGAAATCAATTTCGCTCCAACAGGTAGGTCTGTTAGTAGAAGCATACGTTTTAGCGTTCATTTTGCTATCTCCTTTCAAAAGTTCTACAAGTACGAAAATCTGAGATTAAATATTTTATGGCATAGTTATCACCTCCTTTGCTCGGGATATATTTAGTTGTAGTTTTATGAGATGTTTTTGTATCTCATGTAATATATAACCAGAGAAATAAAATTGTTCACTTTAAGAACTGCATCCGGGTTGAGCATTTTATGGCATAATTTTCCGCCCCCTTTGCTTGAGATATATTTAGTTGTAGTTTTTAAGAGATGTTTTTTGTATCTCTTGTAATATATAACCCGAGAAATAAAATTGTTCACTTTAGGAACTTCTGGGTTGAGCATTTTATGGCATAGTTTTTCACCTCCTTTGTCTGAGCTTTATTTAGTTGTAGTTTTATGAGATGTTTTTGCATCTCATGTAATATATAACCCGAGAAATAAAATTGTTCACTTTAAGAACCAATTGATGTATAATGCAATTATCAAGAGTTTTGCAAATGCAAACAGGCTGATGCTTGAATATTTTAAGACATAGTTTGCCCCGCCCCTCTTAGGGGATATTTTGTAAGATATTTGTTTTTTACTCTATAAAGATTTAATACAAATCATTCACTTTAAAAACCTGCCAATGTATGGTTGGCTTACCAAAAGTTCTGCAAGTGCAAGCAATCGGATTTGGGATATTTTAAGGCATAATTTGCCCCGCCCCTCTTGAGGGATATTTTTTGGTGTTTTGTAAGATATTTATTTTTTATATATACTCTATAAAGATTAAGCGAAAATCATTCACTTTAAGAACTTATCAGTGTTTACTGCAATTACGAAAGAAAGTTGAGGATATAATATGGACTGGACTGAATTTAATAAACGTTTTCCAACGGAAGAAAGTTGTAGAAATTATCTTTTCAAAAAGAAATGGACAGATGGCTTTTGTTGCCCTAAATGTGAATGTAAAAAATATTGGCTACTTGATCCATATAAATACAAATGTCAACAATGTGGATATCAGTCAACAATAACTACAGGAACTGTTTTTGAGCATACACATTTATCTATGCGTCAGTGGTTTGCCGCAATTGAATATGTCGGCTTATGTGGTAATTCTGCAACAGCTTCTGGTTTAAATACAGAATTGAAAAATATAGATTTGGAAATAGGCAGTAATCGTACTCGTTTAAATATAATGAAGACGATTAAACCTGAACTATTTACACACGATAAGAAGCAAATAAATCGCCCGCTTCGTGGAAAGATTGATATATATGTTGATAAAAACACCAATATTATAACAGCAGTAGAGGTTTATGACGGAAAAATCGACCATATTCGTTTATGTGAATTACCAGAATATACGAAAAAATATTATGACGAATTCATTCTGAGTAATATCAAAAAAGGGAGTATTCTAAAACGTGCATGTGGACTTTATACCGTTAATTCCCAAATAGACGGATATATCACAAAATTTCGTGGAATTGAAAGCTATAATGCAATTTATGCTCGAATGGTTTATGAACATTTTCAGACAGTAACACATGAGAAACCAAATGAACCATCGCATTACATTGAAAATTACTGTAACTATATCAACGCTTTTACGGATTCCATCAGTTTCGATGAACTATTTGACAATATGTTAAACTGCAAGCCTAGAAAAAATCCACGAAAAGCAATAATAAAACAAATTAGACTAACAAACGGCAGAATGGGAAAATAGCCATAGTGAGAGAAAGAATTACCATTGATTTTACAAATTTTGTTATCTAATGCATATAATTTCCCCCTAAAAAAGCGGAGAGCAAAAATCTCTCCGCCTGATATCTGATTAACATACCACTCATTATTTATTGCACCGTATCAACAGAATACACAGTTCCATCAATGGTTACAGACAACGTTCCATCCTCTTGTTTCTCAAAGCTCATATCATGCCCTGTCGTATCATAAAGAATCCCTAAAATCTGTTCTATATCTTGTGTAGAAAATATAGCTTTTTTTCTTTTGTCTAGTTCCTGAGTTGAATAAATCCTGGATTTGACTCTTTTCATAAATAACATCTTCCTTTCCTGATGTAAATTGATTATATTCTCAATCATATAAATAGAAGGTATTTCAGAAAATTTATGAAAATCTGACATCTAAGGTGGCTGACTGGTTCATTGCACCATTTTACCAATAGACTGGTAAAAGAAATGGAGAAGACCTTTGTCCTCTCCAAAAACCTATACATCATTTAAACTGTATCATGATTTCTATATTTCTTCTTTTCTTTTTTGATTTACCAACATAAATACTTTGCTCTGTTCATTGCAGATATACTGTTGTTCTTCGCTTAAAGAACGGAATACTCGCAACAGCTCATTTTCCTGACGGGTAGAACATTCTTTTACTGAATGGTCTAACAGATAATCTGTAGAAACATCAAAAAAATTTGCAAACATTTTCAATGTGGCAAAATCAGGTTCACGCACATTCTGGACATAACTCCCCAATGTAGATGGTGCAATGTTTAATTTCTTTGCAAGTTCTTTTTGGGTAATGTCTCTTTCTTCAATTAAAGCACGTAGGTTATCTCCAAAACTCATAGTATTCTTCCTCCATATTCCAATACTATATGAAGAAGTCTTTCTATTTCTTATAATACACAAATAGAGTTGACAATACTCATAATGCGTTTTAAACTTAGCTTATACATATACAGAGAAAGGTGGATTGTAATGTCTTACAGTAACCAAACCGTAGTCCATGCCGTTGATGCAATAGAGCATTATTTGAATAACAAATTACCTGAAACAAAACTATGGGAACACTCATTTGTTAAGAAACAGATTGACAGGCGAGAACATCAGGAGACTTTCACTATTGAAGACCACATTCGTGGAATGGTTTATTCCATGTTAAGTTCAGGTGCTAAATGGGATAGAGTTGTTGATGGAATAGATGATTCAACCGGAAAAATCACACCTATAGATGAACTGTTTCATAATTATGATATGGAATATATTTTATCCGGTTCATCTGATTTTTTTACTGAAAGAATAAAAGAAATCTGTGGAGCAACACAAAGTACAAGAAAACAGATGGAGGCTTTAATTAAGAACAATATTCCCTTATTGTCTAAGATTGAAAAACAGTATGGCAGTATTGATTCTTGTTATAAAAAATATATAGATGAAGATTCGACTATGAAAAGGTTAATTGAAGAATTATCTTCTCCAGAATCTTTTTTGAAGATGAATCAAATGGGAGAGGCACTCAATGCAGAGTATTTAAGAAATGTCGGGTATGATATTGCAAAACCTGACAGACATATTAGACGGATTCTTGGAAGTAAAGTCTTAGGCTGTTCAGTATGGGAAACTGTTCCTATTTATGAAGCAATGGATATTGTTCAATCAATAGCTGAATCAATGGGGAAACATTGTGCAGAGATTGACTATCTCCTATGGATGTATTGTGCAAACGGGTATGGAGAAATTTGTACTATAAGAAATCCCAAATGTGATATATGCGTAATCAGAGAATTTTGTATTCAAAAGAAAGAAGGATAAGTATGTATTGTAAAAACTGCGGATATAAGCTTGGGGAAAATGCAAAGTTCTGTCGAAATTGCGGTGCAAGAGTTCAAGAGACAGAAGAACATATTACAACCAAAAATCTAAAAAGAGTTAAAGCCACATATATAAAGGACAGCGGAGAGCTGAAAATTACATATAATGAAAAGAAGTTTGATACTTCACGGATAAAAAATATCTCTATTGAACAATGGGCGTATCCATTTTTAAATAAGGGAATCAAATGGAACGGATTATATGAAGAATTAAAAGATTTTACTGGTTGCACTGAATTTATTTTACAATTTGACAGTGATGAAGAGTCTTTTGCAATTATAAAAAACGCCTTAGCATCGCAGCCTGTAAAATTAGTCGGAACAAATAATACAGTTACTATTGTTTATTCGGAAAATCCATTTACTACTAGAATTACAATAAATGGAAAAGTTTTTGATACAACATTGTTGCAAAATCGCTGTATTGATGAATGGATACAACCATTTCAAGTACGGGAAGTACATTGGAATGGAATTTTCAAAGAACTGGAAGACTATATCGGTACGGATAAATATACAGTGTATTTTATGGGCGATCAAAAGTTAATGTCATATTTGATTGATGCTTGCCCTGAAACAGTATCCATATTTTATAAAGCTTTTAACGTCCATCAAAAATCAAAACCACTACCGAATATAGGGAATATAAATACAGAAAAAATCAATATGGATAATCTTACGGATATGGCTCAAAAAACAGTAAATTCATTAAAGAAGAAAATCAATAACACCGCTGAGTCTGCTACTAAAACAAGTTCTACAGAAACAAATAATCAAGAATTATCTATGAAATGGTATGATTTCCTTTCAAAATACGGAATGATTTTCTATATGATTTCAAGTTGTTTAGGAGTAGTTTTTTGTATCATTATGATGTCAATGGTTGGATTTGGAACAGATTATCTTATTTATGCACTTTGCTATGTCGCATCAGCAATTGTTGCATTAAAGATAAGAAAACGTTTGCTTAATTTCCAGAAAGATACAAATAAAATTTTGACAATTTATTTTAGTGTATGTGTTGCTGTAATGGCGATAGCTAATAACACTACGTTAAGAGTTGCAAGAGGTCCCTTTATTCCTTGGCTGCTTTCTCAGATTGTAGTAATTATACTAATATACTTAAATTACACTTATTTCAAAAAGAGAGAACATTTATTTTGTAATTAGTAAGGAGAAGAGTATATGTATTGTCCAAATTGCGGTGCAGAGTTAGAAAACGATGCACAAGAATGTCCTGTTTGTGGTTATCAGTTAGATGATGAATATGAACATAATGATTTTTCAGATATAAATGACGAAAAAATGTGTCCTGTTTGTGGAACTATACTGGAAAAAGAAGATACAGTGTGTCCTGTTTGTGGTATGGAAATTGAACCATCTACCATTAAAAACAATCAAACTGAACCTGTATTGCCTAAAGAGCCATTAAAAAAGAAATCATCTTCTAATAATAAAAAAAGAATGCTATGTATTATAATTGGAATAATATGCCTTTCGGCAGTCATAATTATATTATTTGCTTTTAAAGATAAGCTGTTTGCGATTAAAGAAAATGAACCTAAGACAAAAAGTATAGAAAAAACAGTAGATATTGATAAAAAGGAATCTCCAAAAGATACGGATTCAAATATTACAAAGACGGAAGAACCTGATAATGTTGTAGATGCAACTGTTTATCAAGGCTATTGGAACATAAAAGGAAATCAAGACCGTGAATTAACGATTCAAAGCATAACTAACAAAACGGTTACTTTTTCGCTTTGGTATTATAGACTTGATGCGGTTGGCAATATTAGTGCAACACTTGATGGAAATAAAGCTGATTTTATGTCTGATGTTGATGGCTTAACTTTTAAAGGAACTTTGACTTTTGAAAATGATACAATTTCTGTCAGCATTACTGAATCAGAAAGATTATATATGCCGATAGAAACAATGAAATTTGAAGAAAAACATGCGACTTCATGGGAACTTGCAAATGATTATGCAGATACATACAATAGTACAGACAATGATTCTGTAAATGATTCGGAATATGATTATAACAGTTCTGATTCCTATATTCTTTCAGATAGTTCATCAAGAGAATTAACCATTGCTGATATTTCGGGTTTATCCCATGACCAACTGGAATTAGCAAGAAACGAAATTTATGCACGACATGGAAGAAAATTTACAAATCCAACCTTGCAGAACTATTTCGATTCACAGGCATGGTACACAGGCACAATAGAACCAGAAGACTTTACGGATGATATGTTAAGTGATATCGAGAAAAGCAATATACAATTTATAAAAGACCATGAATAATACATAGTATAACGGGAACTGTTGCCAATCCAACGATGTTCTTGTATGTTTAAAGATATTACTATCTGTAATAATATTCTTGTATTAAATTGTACCAAAGACAAAATATCAAAAAATTCTTTACAAAGCATTTTTTATTTGTGTATACTGAATTTATAATTTTGCCAAAGAGGAGATATCATCAATTATGAACAAAATTGTCACTTCAGAAAACATTCAAGCAATACTAGCAGCCGGTGAAAGCGATACAGTAGAATTTAAAACCAAAGTCAGAAGTTCAATTCATGTTTTGCCTAAAATTATTAGTGCATTTGCAAATACAAACGGTGGAATCCTAATTTTAGGATATGATGAAATGGCTCGAAAGATAACAGGTACTTCTAATGCTGAAATTGAAATTATTCAAAGTGCTATTTCAAATAATAATCTTGATGATATTTGTAGCGTCTATTCTCTTGTATATAATGAAAAAACATTAATCATTGTTCAGGTAAAAAAATCGACTTCATTAGTTATAGCAGGTGGCGGTGCATATGTAAGAAAAGGCGACAATAATATTATCACTTTATCAAGCAAGGAAGTTGTAAATAAAATTGCGTCTACTACTAGCAATTACAACAGTGTAACATCCCAAGAGCTTCTTGAACGTTTAGAAAAGAAAACAGAACAAATTTATGAAGAATTGATACGTTCTCAAAAAGAACATGAAGAAGAATTGAAAGCACAAAAATTAGAACATGACAAAGAATTGAAATCTGCCAAGCGATCCAATTGGTTTTTTTGCATATTAAGTGCGGTGATAGGTTATGGATTAGGAAAATTTTTTTAATAATCGGATATATCATTAAAATGCTATCTTTTTTGAATTTATTTCTAAATTTATCGAAAACATAAAATTAATCTCTATAAAAGAAAACATCTCTTTTCCTTTATGGTTATTTCCATTCAAAAAATATCTGTAATCCAATGTGATTATGGATATTTTTTGCATATATCATAAAAGAAATTCAACCCACCGTTTCTTTTATGGTTTAGGTTGAACAGCAAATTATTACGAAATTATTAACGGATTTCAGAGGGGTTGAATGTAACATAGTATCATCTTACAATATAAATAATCAATCGACGTCGAAAGAGAAAACACAAAGGAGATGATTTCTATGAATGAAAACTTATTTTTGCTTTATAACCATTATGGAATAAAAGAAACTTTCACAGATTCGCAAATTATTTTCCATGCAGTTAATCGTTCCTATCGTGACTTTTGGCGACAGATACACTTTCATGGCAAGAATGTGTTTAATCAGGATACCAAAAACGAGTATAAATCAGAATTTTTTCTTTCTGAAAATCTGCCACGTTTGTTTGAATCAGAAACCCAACAGGATTTTGATAAAACACATTATGCTTTATGTAATACACTCATTCATATGTACGATGGAATATGCAAATGGTCATATGGCATTGCTCAAAGACTAATCAATCAGACACTTGTTCATCTGATAGTAATTGAGTCCAATCTCCAAACAAGATACTGGGATATCAATTCTGCAAGAAGATTTTTCCATGTACCTGTAGAAACATATACGTTACAAATGGCTACTGCTTACGGAAGAGATACTTACAAACATGTATTACATTTAAAATGTGCACCTCTTGAAGATGTAACCAACCGCTACCATATGAACTACTATAATATTGAAAAAGTATTGCCTTTTGAGAAATGGGAGTTTCCAGAATATATAGAATATCAGACAGCATTACGAAAGACGATAGAAGAATCTTCCTATGCTGACCCTGTTGATTGGTGGTTTCAGGCGTTTGCAGAGGTTGCCGGTATAAGATTTACACACAGCTCAAGGAGTGAATGCAAATGATATACGGATACGCAAGATGTTCCACTAATGAGGATTTACAGGATATTGAACGACAGGTAAGAGAACTAAAACAGCAAGGTGCTACTGATGAAACAATCTACAAAGAATATGAAAGTGGAACAAAAACCAATCGTGCAGAATTAGATAAACTCTTAAATATCGTGCAATCAGGCGATACAATTATTGCTACTGAGGTCAGCCGATTTACACGAAGCACCATGCAATTATGCGAAATCATAGAATTTGTCAAAAAAAATCATATCAAATTGGTGCTTGGAACTTTTGAAGTAGACTGTAGCAAAGAACTTGATCCAATGACTGAGGGAATGTTAAAAATGATGGGTGTATTTGCAGAACTGGAACGTAACATGATAAGCCAACGTGTAAAAAGCGGAATGGAAAATGCCAAAGCAAAAGGTAAGACAATCGGAAGACCTGTAACAACCATTGATAATATTCCATCTGTTTTTTATCATTACTATCCTCAATACAAAAATAAACAAATAAACAAATCTGAGTTAGCACGCCTTTGTTCTCTTTCAATTCCAACGGTGTACAAGTATTTGAAAATTATTGAAGAGCAATATTAACATTATAAATGGTGTCGCACCTAGTTAATTCCACGAAAGAGAGGTTATTTTCATGCAGGTAAGTATTTATTCCAGACAGGCAATTGAAACGCTTATCAAAGGGGATTTCCCTAAAAATTCAGCAGTTATCAGTTTTCTTGACCCACCCGATAATTATCACAATAAAAACTCTGCCCCTGTTGATTATAAAAATAAGACATTTCCTTGCTTCTCTGCTTTTTGCTGCTCATATTTTGCTGCCTCCTCTTCTTC
>OGXL01000901.1_pt1 | contig 25806 bp, 25 predicted proteins | sample 1576311 | NCBI WGS metagenome assembly OGXL01 (sample SAMEA3541564, study PRJEB24748) | human gut metagenome | biome: human gut; feature: human-associated habitat; material: faeces | place: China | collected 2012 | reverse complement strand
TTACGATAACAAGTTTGTTTTGCCCGTTCTCCAATTTTAGTCCACCTCCAAAGTACAGATGTGTGCGTGATAAATACAAGTTTACCACTTTTGTCCCCTTTTGTCAAGTGACCTGACCGCAGATATTCAACTAATTTTTCAAATTCAGGGTAAAATAAAATGTGTATTCTGACTAAAATCATTACACATAGAGCAATTTGTCCAAAGAAAAGTCATATAGATAGTGCAAAGTATATAAATAGTATGGCTTTGTACCCCTTCAAACTTGCTATTTAAGACAAAAAGGTGTACAATTAATGTTATGAAACTATCCTGCCTGAAAGGGGAGAATAATATGGATATGATAGCAGAAATACTGCAAACAGATAAAGCCGCTGCAGGCAAGCTTGAAAAAGCAGATATGGAAAGCGGCGAACTGCTGGAGCGCACAGTGAAAGAAGCGCAGGAGCTGAAAGAAAACGCCCTGAAAGAAGCCGAAGCCTATAAAACGCAGAAAGCCAAAGAGGTCACAGAGCGTATAAATACCGAAAGCGAAAAGATAACTTCCGCACAGAACGAGAAAACAACGGTTCTCGATAAGATATTTGAAGAAAAACATACTCAGTGGGAGAATGAGATATTTGATAATATCATCTCTCCGAAGTAGAGCAAAAATTCTCCGTGAAAGGGGCTGAAAAAATATGCTTGACAGTTGGTCTGCCAACGGAACAGTGGCGAAAATAAAATATATCCACGGCAGAATGTTTACTAAAGAGAACTATCATGAAATGCTCATGCGAAGAACAGTCCCCGAAGCCGCAGACTATCTTGCACATTCAGCCAGATATAAAGACGCTTTCCGTGACGTTGACCCTAATACTGTCCATAGAGGTTTTGTGGAGGCGCTTCTCCAAAGAGAGAATTTCAATACCTATATGCGCCTGTGCAGATTTCAGGAGCTTGATAAACTGCCTTTTTATGACTTCCTTATAAAAAGCAAGGAGATAGAATGTATTCTGTCCATGATAAACAATATAAATTCAGGGCTTGATAATTCTTACCTTAACGACCTTCCCGGCTATGTCATAAAACATTCAAAGGTGAGCCTTCTTGAAATGAGCCGAGCCGAGAACTATGAACAGCTTCTTAAAATACTAAGAAATACACCGTATTATAAGATACTGGTGAAAATACCGCCTTTGGAGGACGGCTCAGCGGATTATACCGAGTGCGAGCTAAGGCTGAGAACAGTCTATTATGCTGAGCTTTTAAATACCGCAAAGCATGATTTTTCCGAAATGCAAAGCAAACAGCTCTCAGAAATGATAAGCCGAGAGATAGATTGCCTTAACATAATAAACGCCTACCGTATGAAAGCCTTTTTTGGCTACTCCTCCGAGGAGATAAAAAAACGGCAGATAAGAATAAAAACAGGCACAGGCTCAGTTAAAAGACTTGATAAGTATTATGAGCTTGAAAGCCCCGAAGATATGCTCGAATGGGTGAAAAGATCAAAGTATTCAAAGGGTTGCAAACAGACCTCTGAATATATCGAAAGCATAGTCCGAAGTTCACAGTTTGCCTATCTTTCTCATATTCTCGCCCAAAGCACCGCCGCACCGGTTTCACTCTATGCCTTTATGAAACTGTGCAGTACGGAAGCCTTGAACATCGTGCATATAATCGAAGCGATAAGATATAATGCCGACCCTTCGGCAGTTGAAAAGGATCTTATCATCACCGCCTGAGCGGTAAATTCTCAGGAAAGGAGATAATGTGATTGGCTATAGAAAAAATGTCCCTTGTGAATATAGCAGGTCTTATGGACGAGCTTGACGCCACCTTGAAAAGGTGCTGTGAAAGCGGCTGTTTTCATATCGAGCCTGCGGGCAATTCTCCCGACAGCGCAATGAAGCCCCTCAGCGAGAAAAACGAGTATGACCGACCTCTGAAAGAGCTTGCCCAGCTTTCCGCACAGCTTGGTATAACTCTAAAGGAAACTGATTTTACCGACTGTGACCTGTCAGCTCCGCAGGATTTTAATTCCCTGTTTGAAAAGTATAATACCCCTTTCAGCGAGCTTAATACAAAGCGGCTGGAGCTTACTCAGCGTATCTCAGAGCTTGGAGGGGCGGTCAGACAAATAGACCACCTGAAAGGTATGCACAGCGACTTTCAGCAGCTTTTCTCAATGAAGTATGTTTCCGTCCGTATCGGAAAGCTGCCTGTGGATAACCTGCCGAAGCTTGACTATTATAACGAGAATTTCTTCTTTGTCCCCTTTGAAACAGGAAAAAGCTTCTGCTGGGGAATGTATTTCGTCCCTGAACGTGATAAACAGCGTGTTGATGATATCTTCCACTCAATGTATTTTGAAAGGATACGGATACCGTCCTATGTATCAGGCGACGCAGACGAAGCCTTGGAAAAGCTAAAACAAACTATAGACGCAGATACAGTTGAGAACGCAAAGATAAACGAGCAGATAAACGAGCTTGCCGCAAAAGCAGAGCCTGAACTGCAAAAGGCTTTTTCAAAACTAAGGTTTATCCACGATACCTTTGACCTGCGGCGAAATGCCGCCGCACTAAACGATAAGTTTTATCTTAAAGGCTTTATCCCCGAAAAGGAAAAAGACCGCTTTGATAAGCTTTTCGAGGATATGCGTTCAGTGTCAGTGGTCTATCTCCCACCTGACGCAGACGCCTCATGTGAGCCGCCTACGGTGCTGAAAAACAATTTCCTGACCCGACCTTTCACAATGCTTGTGGAAATGTATGGTCTGCCTGAGTATAAAGGCTATAACCCGACCGCTTTTGTGGCAATAACCTATACTCTGCTTTTCGGCATAATGTTTGGCGACTTGGGACAAGGACTTCTTATCGTCCTAGGCGGACTTGCCTTAAAGAAAAAGCTGGGTGCTAAAATAAGCGGCTTGGTCACACGTCTTGGCATATCAAGTATGATATTCGGCACTCTCTATGGCTCGTTCTTCGGTTATGAAGAGCTTTTAGACCCCGTGTTTGAGAATATAGGACTTGACTTCCTGCCCCTAAAGGTTTTCAAGCAAACGAATTTTATCCTCATAACTGCCGTTGCCATAGGTGTGGCACTTATTGTTATCTCAATGATACTCAATATCTATATCGGCTTTAAAAATAAGGATTACGAAAAAGCCATTTTCGGCTGTAACGGCATTGCAGGACTTGTGTTCTACAGCTCCGTTGCGGCAGGACTTGTTGGAACGCTCATGTTCGATGTGAAAGTCATGTCCACTCCGTTCGTCATTTTCCTTATCGTAATACCATTGGTGTGCATATTCTGCCGAACGCCGTTCTCTATCGCCGTGAAGTATAAACAGTGGCGCTTGTCTGAGGACGAGGAAAAAATGACCGTGGGCAACTTTATCGTTGAAAATTTCTTTGAGATGTTCGAGTTCCTGCTCAGCTATGTTTCAAATACCATGTCATTTCTCCGTGTGGGCGGATTTGTCCTCTCACACGCAGGCATGATGCTGGTGGTAATGACCCTTATGGAAATGTGTTCCGCCGCCGCACAGCCATTCGTGCTTGTGCTTGGCAACCTGTTTGTAATGGTAATGGAGGGCATGATAGTTGCCATTCAGATAATCAGACTTGAGTTTTATGAGATATTCTCCCGCTTCTATGAGGGCGGCGGAAAACCATTCGAGCCTGTTGGTGTAAAATTTACCGCACAAACAGAATGATATTAAATTTGTGGTATTGTTTTGTAGGGGTGAACATCGTTCAGTCACTCGCCGTGACGGGCATTTTACCCCGACCATTATCCATACCCGTACAATGTAATTCGTAAAATCTAAAGTAAAAATAATTTTTTTGGAGGAATCAACTATGCTTATCTATTTCCTGCTTCCACTTATAGCAGTCGCACTTCTTTGTGTACCATTCATTTTCACCGCAAAGAAAATAAAGAACGGAAAATCGCCAAAGGGTGCTTTTATCGGTAATCTCTGTACATTTGCAGGCATAATGCTCTGCGCTCTTATCGTCCCTGTAGGTAATTTTGTTTCAGCCGCAAGCGAGGAGGGCGTTAAGGCCGCCCTTTCAACAGGCGCAGGCCTTGGCTACCTTGCAGCAGCCCTTGCCGTTGGACTTTCCTGCGTAGGTTCAGGCATAGCCGTTGCCGCAGGCGCACCGGCCGCTATCGGTGCAACCTCAGAAGACCCTAAGAACTTTGTAAAGGCTCTTATCTTCGTTGTTCTTGGCGAAGGTATCGCCCTCTATGGACTTCTTATCGCTATCCTTATAATCTCAAACGTAGGCACTGCATTGGGCATTTAACATGAGATTTTATCTTATCAGCGATAATATAGATACCCAAATGGGCATGAGACTTTCAGGTATCGAGGGCGTTGTGGTGCATACCTCCGAGGAGGTGTCAAACGCACTTGATAAGGCTATGGAAATGAAGGACGTGGGCGTTGTGCTTATGACAGAGCTTGCAGTCAAGCAGTGCAGAGAAAAGGTCTATGACTATAAGCTCACAAGAGAAACGCCCCTCATAGTTGAAATACCAGACCGCCATGCCACATCAAAGATATCTGATACCATTTCCCACTATCTCGCAGAAGCAGTGGGAATAAAGCTGTGATTTTGATAGGAGTTTAGTAATGGAAAATCAGACGATAAAACTTGAACGCTTCAAGCAGGCTGTCTTTGAGGACGCTGAAAAGCAGGCAAAGCTCATAACCGAATCCGCTGATAAACAGCGAGAAAACGAGCTTGCTCAGGCGAAAATAGAAGCACAAAGCCTCGCAGACTCAAAAAAAGCCGCCGCAGATAAGACCGAGGAGGCAAGAGCCGTAAGGGAAATATCTTCAAAACAGCTTGAAGCTAAAAGAAACGTGCTTTGCCATAGAGAAAAGCTTATAGACAGCGTTTTTGACAACGTAAAAAGCAGGCTTGCGACTTTCAAAGCAAGCAGAGATTATAAGTCTTGGCTAAAAGAAAAAGCCGAAAAATGCAAACAGACCTATCCTGAGCATAAGGGCGTTATCTACCTCTCACCTGAGGATATGAAATACGCCTCTGATCTTGCAGACTTTGAAGTAAAAAGCCGAGATTCCATAGAGCTTGGCGGTATGCTCATGGTCTATGAGGATATGGGTATAGCCCTTGACTATACCTTTGATTCAGCATTTGAGGGGCAGCGTTCAGCCTTTACTGAAAAAGCCGAGCTTGTGCTTGGGTAATAAGGAGTTTTTTATGGATAAAATATATTCGGTAAACGGACCTGTAGTAAAGGTTGCAGATACGAAAAGCTTTGCCATGCAGGAAATGGTTTATGTGGGCAAAAAGCGTCTTATCGGCGAGGTCATAAGAGTGCAGTCCGATTTTACTACCATTCAGGTCTATGAGGGAACAACAGGACTTATGCCTGGCGAGCCTGTTACCTCAACAGGCGCACCGATGTCCGCAACCCTCGGCCCCGGTATAATAAATAACATCTTCGACGGCATAGAAAGACCGCTTAAAAAGCTTGAAGAAGTCTCAGGTGCTTTTATCGCCGACGGTGCAGACGTAAGCTCACTTGATACAGAGAAAAAGTATCCCGTTACAATGACAGTGAAAACAGGCGATAAGCTTTCCGCAGGGGATATTTATTGCACCTGCCCCGAAACGCCACTTATCACACATAAGTGTATGCTTTCCCCTCTGTCAAAAGGCGGAGAGGTCATATGGACTGCCGAAAACGGCGACTATACAATAAATGACGTTGTGGCAAAAATAAAAGCCCCTAACGGAGCAGTAGAGGAGCTTACCCTCTGTCAGAAATGGCCTATCAGAACATCAAGACCATGCAAAAACCGTCTGCCTATTACAAAGCCGTTGGTAACAGGTCAGCGTATCGTTGATACTATTCTGCCGGTTGCAAAAGGCGGAACAGCCGCTATCCCTGGGGGCTTCGGCACAGGCAAGACCATGACCCAGCACCAGCTTGCAAAGTGGTGTGACGCAGATATAATCGTCTATATAGGCTGCGGAGAACGTGGAAACGAAATGACGCAGGTGCTTGAGGAGTTCTCCGAACTTATCGACCCGAAAACACAAAGACCGCTTACCGACCGAACAGTGCTTATCGCAAATACCTCAAATATGCCTGTCGCCGCCCGTGAAGCCTCTATCTATACGGGCATAACCCTTGCCGAGTATTACCGTGATATGGGTTATCATATCGCAATTATGGCAGACTCTACTTCACGTTGGGCAGAAGCTCTCCGTGAGATATCAGGCAGACTTGAAGAAATGCCTGCCGAGGAAGGTTTTCCTGCATATCTGCCGTCACGAATTTCCGAGTTCTATGAGCGTGCAGGCTATGTTGAAACTCTAAATGGCAAGGAAGGCTCTGTTACTATAATCGGAGCAGTTTCGCCCCAAGGATCTGACTTTTCCGAGCCTGTCACACAGAATACAAAGCGTTTTGTACGTTGCTTCTGGGCACTGGATAAATCTCTCGCCTATGCAAGACATTATCCTGCAATAAACTGGAACACAAGCTATTCCGAGTATACAGAAGACCTTGCAGATTATTATAATAAAAACGTCAATGAGAACTTCATGAAAATAAGACAGGAGATATCAAATATCCTCGTTGAGGAAAATACTCTTATGGAGATAGTCAAACTCATGGGTACTGACGTCCTCCCTGACGATCAGAAGCTTCTTATAGAAACCGCAAGAGCCGTAAGAGTGGGCTTTTTACAGCAAAATGCCTATCATAAGGACGATACCTACGTCCCCCTTGATAAGCAGTACCGCATGATGAAGCTTATCACAGATTTCTATGTCCTTGCAAAGAAAGCACTTTCACAGGGCGTGAACGTTGATAAAATAATAGGCTGCGGCTGGATAGAAAAGCTTATCAAAGTCAAATATGATATACCGAACGATAAAACAGAGCTTTTTGACGAATACGAAAAGAATATGAAAGCCGATATGGAGGCTTTGACAGGAGGTGCAGGAGCGTGAACGTAAAATATATCGGTCTTAGCGAAATAAACGGCCCGCTCGTTGCACTCGACCATGTAAGCGGCATTTCCTATGACGAAATGGCAGAAATAAAACTTGATGACGGCACACGCCGCCTTGCAAGAGTTGTAGAGGTGGAAAAAGACAGAGCCGTTTTGCAGGTTTTCGAGGGAACAAAAGGACTTTCCCTTGTTAATACCACCACAAGCTTTCAGGGCAAGCCTATGGAGCTTGCATTGTCTACCGAAATGCTGGGCAGGATATTCAGCGGAGCAGGCAAGCCTATCGACGGTCTGGGAGAGATCTTCCCCGAAAAGTACCGTGACATAAACGGCTCGCCCCTTAACCCTGTTTCAAGAACATATCCTAGAAACTATATAAATACAGGAATATCCTCCATAGACGCCCTTACTACCCTTATAAGAGGTCAGAAACTCCCTATCTTCTCAGGTTCGGGACTTTCTCATAACAAGCTTGCCGTGCAGATAGTAAGGCAAGCGAAAATCGCCGACGAAAACGGACAGGATTTCGCAATAGTTTTCGGAGCAATGGGCGTAAAAAACGACGTTGCAGATTATTTCAAACGCTGTTTCGAGGAAACAGGCGTTTTGCAGAGAGTCGCAATGTTTTTGAATCTTTCAAACGACCCTATCATAGAGCGTATCCTCACTCCAAGATGCGCCCTCACTTGTGCCGAATATCTTGCCTTTGAACATGATATGCACATTCTCGTTATCCTCACAGATATGACTTCCTATGCCGAAGCCTTGCGAGAGTTCTCCTCATCAAAGGGGGAGATACCGGGAAGAAAAGGCTATCCGGGCTATCTCTATTCCGACCTTGCCTCTATCTATGAAAGAGCAGGCATCGTAAAGGGAGCAAAAGGTTCTGTTACGCAGATACCGATACTCACCATGCCGAATGACGATATTACCCACCCTGTCCCTGACCTTACAGGCTATATAACCGAGGGGCAGATAGTTCTTGACAGAAACCTCGACCAAACAGGCGTTTATCCTGCTGTGTCTATCCTGCCGAGCCTTTCAAGACTTATGAAAGACGGCATAGGCGAGGGCTATACAAGGGAAGACCACCAAATGGTGTCGAACCAGCTTTTTGCAGCCTATGCAAAGGTGCAGGACGCAAGAAGCCTTGCCTCCGTTATCGGTGAGGAGGAGCTTTCCGATACCGATAAAGCCTATCTTAAATTTGGCACGCTTTTTGAAAAGCATTTTATCGACCAAGGCTTTGACGTGAACCGTTCCATAGATGAAACTCTCGACCTAGGCTGGAGCTTGCTCTCCACCCTGCCGAAATCAGAGCTTGACCGAGTTGACGAAGAACATCTGGAGCATTATTACAGTGCCGAAAAAGCTAAGGCACTTTTTGCAGAGGACTAAATTTCAGCACCGCATAAAACAATTATGATAAAAAATCGGGTAAACGATGTTCGCCTCTACTTGATCTTTAGACCATACTAGATTTTTTTATGATACAGTGATATAATAGAAAGAGGGTGTGACCAATGGCTGAACAGCAGGTCTTTGCCACAAAGGGAAATCTGATACTTTATAAAAAGGCTCTGAAGCTTGCCGCATTGGGCTATGAGCTTCTGGACAGAAAAAGAAATATCCTTATAAGAGAGCTTATGAGCCTTGTTGACAAAGCAGGGGAGCTTAGAGGAAGCATTGAGGACACCTACAAGGAAGCCTACAGCGCACTCCAGCTTGCAAATATCTCCATGGGTCTTGTTACACCTTATGCAAATTGTATCCCTGTTGAAACAGGCGTTGAGATAAGCACAAGAAGCGTCATGGGCGTTGAGCTGCCAAAGGTCACCCTTAAAGAACACCCTCTGAAAGTCACATACGGCTTTTCTCAGACCGATTCTCAGCTTGACAGAGCCTATCTTGCCTTTGAAAAGGTAAAACAGACCACAGCAGTCCTTGCAGAGGTGGAAAACAGTATCTACAGACTGTCCGTAGCCATAAAAAAGACACAGCGCAGAGCAAACGCCCTGCAAAACATAATCATTCCAAGAAATGAACGCATAGTGAAATTCATTACAGACTCTCTTGAAGAAAAGGACAGAGAGGAGTTTTCACGAATGAAAGTAATAAAGGCGGCAAAGCTAAAGTCGGCAAAATGATATTTGTAATGGCTGGCGCCCTCGACAGCCCGCTTTTCAACGTTGTTTTGTTTATTGTGGGGGCGGTCACTCTCCGTGACGGGTATTTCACGCTGTGCATTTATTAAAGCAACACCCTTGTACTGCACAAATAAATTGTAGGAGCGACCTGAGGTCGCACGTCCAGTCGCCAGCTTGCAGCATTATAAAAACATGAAAGGAAAGATAAAAATGGAATATATCAAAAAAGTATTCAGAAGCTATTGGGTATTGTCTATATTCTGCGTAGTGCTGGGCATCGCACTCATAATCGACCCTAATTTCTTTACCGACGCCATAGGCTATGTTATCGGCGGGCTTTTCACCGCTTTCGGTGCAGTGGAGCTTATAAGATACTTCGCCATGGGCAAAGACGACCAGAGCTATTCTTCAAGCCTTGTAAGAGGGATAATCCTCGCCGCCATAGGCATTTTCATTATCATAAGACCTGACTTTATCCCTAAAGTCATTGCCGTTGTCTGCGGACTTTATATGCTCATAAGCGGCATCGTGAACATTCAGGACTCCCTTAACCTCAGACGTGCAGGTGTAGAAAGCTGGAACGTAAGCTGTATATCAGCTGCTGTTACCACTCTCGTTGGTATACTCCTCCTCTTTGACCCTCTTATTTTAGGCGAAACCGCAATGATAGTCCTTGGTATCGCTCTGCTCGTTTCAGGTGTGACGAATATCTTCGGCTGTTTTACCGCAGGCTCAAAGCTCAAAAAGGTAAAGAAGCTTATGAAAAAAGAGTTCAAAGACAGACCTGATAAGGATCATTATATAGATATTTAGGATATTATCGTAGGGGCGACCTAGGGTCGCCCACTTTTTTTCACTGTTTTAGCAGTTTGAAGTATTTCTTTACAAAAATATGTGCATTTTATTGAAATGAGATGTGATTTCACAAGTTTCAACAAATATTTTTGCGTCGATTTGTAAAAGTCTATAAAAATTAAAAAAAGCCTTGACAAATGAGGTCAAAAGGTATATACTCATAACTGTAAACAGCAAAGGCGCTGTGAACCGATCAGGTTCGCAGTGTCTTTTTTTATTTTTTTAGACTATAATTTATAATAGGAGGAATTCAATATGGCAAACGTTCCTGAATATTTCGGCTCAGACGTATTCAATGAATCAGTGATGAAAGAAAGACTTCCAAAGGCTACATACAAGGCTTTGAAGAAGACTATCGACAACGGCGATCCACTTGATATCGAGGTTGCAAACATCGTTGCTAATGCAATGAAGGATTGGGCAGTTGAAAAGGGCTGCACACATTACACTCACTGGTTCCAGCCAATGACAGGTCTTACAGCAGAAAAGCTCGACAGCTTTATCTCACCAACTGAGGACGGTCACGTTATCATGGAGTTCTCAGGCAAGGAGCTTGTTAAGGGCGAACCTGACGCTTCTTCTTTCCCTTCAGGCGGATTGAGAGCAACATTCGAGGCAAGAGGCTATACAGCTTGGGACCCAACTTCATACGCATTCATTAAGGAAAAAGCACTTTGTATTCCTACTGCTTTCTGTTCATATAATGGCGAAGCGCTTGATAAGAAAACTCCGCTTCTCCGTTCAATGGAAGCTATCAATAAGTCAGCTCTCAGAATTCTGAAGATGTTCGGCTCAGACGCAACAAGAGTTACAGCAAACGTTGGTCCTGAGCAGGAATACTTCCTTGTAGACAGAGAGATGTATGCAAAGAGAGAGGACCTTATCCTTGCAGGCAGATCGCTTTACGGCGCACCTGCTCCAAAGGGTCAGGAACTTGAAGATCACTATTTCGGTACTATCAAGACAAGAGTTCAGGCTTACATGAAAGATCTTGACGAGCAGCTCTGGAAGCTTGGCATCTATGCTAAAACAAAGCATAACGAGGTTGCACCTGCTCAGCACGAGCTTGCTCCTATCTATGGCACAACAAATATTGCCACCGACCACAACCAGCTCACAATGGAGATCATGAAGAGAACAGCCAGAAAGCACGGCTTCAAGTGCCTGCTTCATGAGAAGCCATTCGCTGGCATCAATGGTTCCGGTAAGCACAACAACTGGTCTATCTCAACAAACACAGGTGTAAACCTCCTCGATCCTGGTAAAACACCTGCTGAGAACGCTCAGTTCCTCCTGTTCCTTACAGCAGTTATCAAGGCTGTAAATGATTATCAGGATATCCTGAGAGCTTCAGTTGCTTCTGCCGGTAACGACCATAGACTTGGCGCTAACGAAGCTCCTCCGGCTATTATTTCTATCTTCCTTGGCGACGAGCTTACAGGCGTTCTCGATGCTATCGTAAACGGCGTTAAGTATGAGGACAAGAGAGTTGAGATGGAGATCGGTGTTGACGTTCTGCCACACTTCCCTAAGGATACAACAGATCGTAACAGAACTTCACCATTTGCATTCACAGGCAATAAGTTTGAGTTCAGAATGCCTGGTTCAAAGCTTTCAGTAGCAGGTCCTAACACAGTCCTCAATACTATCGTAGCAGACGTTCTCGACCAGTTCGCTGACGAACTTGAAAAGGCTGACAACTTCCAGGACGCTCTTGACGATCTTATCAAGAGAACTATCAAGGAAAATCAGAACATCATCTTCAACGGCAATGGTTATTCAGACGAGTGGCCTGTTGAAGCAGAAAAGAGAGGACTTCTTAACCTTAAGTCAACTCCTGAGGCTGTTCCTACATTCCTTGCACAAAAGAATGTTGACGTATTCTCTAAGTACGGTGTTTATACAGAAGCTGAGCTTCAGTCAAGAGTTGAGATCCTTCTCGACGAGTATTGCAAGACGCTCAATATCGAGGCTCTTACAATGATCGACATGGCTAAGAAGGAGATCCTTCCTGCTGCCGCTAAGTATATCAAGGATATCGCAAAGACTGCTGAGCTTGCAAAGAGCTGCGGTGCTGAAACTGTATTTGAGGAAGAAACCGTTAAGGAAATCTCAGCTCTCGTAACTGAGATGTACAAGGCACTTGGCACACTGGAAGCTGATGTACAGAAAGTACACTCTATCGAGGACACACAGGAAATGGCAAACTACTTCCACGATACTATCTTTGCAGATATGGGCGCTCTCAGAGTTCCGGCTGATAAGATCGAAACACTGGTAGGCAAGGAGTACTGGCCTTATCCAACATACAGCGACCTGCTGTTCTACGTTAAGTAAGGGACAATTCAAATTTTCAATATAACATGGACTTTATAACAAACTAACCACAGATCTACTACTTTGTTCCCCTACAGCCACAATAATATACAGAATGCACAATGAAGTGTATGACAGACCGAGCCGAATGGCTTTGGTCGTCATACACTTTTTTGTATTTTAGGAGGAAAAAAGATATGACAAACACTGTAACAGTATTGGCTGAAAGCACAGGCTTCAGTGCCGTCAATACTATATGGGTACTGTTGGGAGCTGCACTTGTATTCTTTATGCAGGCAGGCTTCGCAATGGTTGAAACTGGCTTCACCCGTGCGAAAAACGCAGGTAACATAATCATGAAAAACCTGATGGACTTTTGTATCGGAACTCCGCTGTTCTGGCTCTTTGGTTTCGGTTTAATGTTTGGCGACGGAAAGTTCATCGGAGCTTATAAGGGCATCGCTGATTCTACATATGCATCAGTTTCTCCTGACGGAGTTCCATTCTTTGCTTTCCTTATCTTCCAGACAGTTTTCTGTGCAACAGCAGCAACTATCGTTTCCGGAGCTATGGCAGAAAGAACAAAGTTCATTTCTTATTGTATCTATTCAGCAGTTATAAGCCTTCTGGTCTATCCTATCGAGGCTCACTGGATCTGGGGCGGCGGCTGGCTCGCAGACCTCGGCTTCCATGATTTCGCAGGTTCAACTTGCGTTCATATGGCAGGCGGCGTTGCAGCATTCGTTGGCGCAGCTATCCTTGGTCCTCGTATCGGTAAGTATGACAAGAACGGCAAGGCAAAGGCTATCCCAGGTCACTCGCTTACACTTGGCGCACTTGGCTGCTTTATCCTTTGGTTCTGCTGGTTCGGATTCAACGGTGCTTCAACAACTTCAATGGAAGGCGACGCTATCCCGCTTGCAGGTAAAGTTTTCGTAACAACAAACCTTGCAGCAGCAGTTGCAACGATCACAACAATGATTTTTACTTGGATCAAGTATAAGAAGCCTGATGTTTCAATGACACTTAACGCTTCACTTGCAGGTCTGGTAGCTATCACAGCTCCATGCGACACAGTTTCACCAGTATCAGCAGCTATAATCGGTATCGTTGCAGGTATCCTCGTAGTTGTAGGTGTAGAGTTTATAGATCAGGTACTCAAGATAGATGACCCGGTTGGTGCTTGCGGAGTTCATATGCTCAACGGTATGTGGGGTACTATCGCAGTGGGTCTTTTCTCAGACGGTACTTGCGGTGAAAAGGGACTCTTCACAGGCGGTGGAGCACATCTCCTTGGTATCCAGCTTCTCGGTATGGTATCAGTTATCGCTTGGGTAGCTATCACAATGACTATCGTATTCCAGATCATCAAGCACACGATCGGTCTTAGAGCTTCCGAGCAGGAAGAGATCCTTGGTCTTGACGTTACAGAGCATGGTCTTGTATCTTCTTACGCTGACTTCGCACCAGCAATGTCACAGGCAATGCTCAGCTATACAAAGGACGACGCAAAGAGCGTTGTAAAGGTAGACAAGTCAACAGAGCCTGTAGTTCCTGTTGAGAAGGCCATCAAGGTAGAATCTTATGCAACAGACGCACCGTCTGCTGACGGCACACCTAAGATGACAAAGGTCGCTATCATCTGCAAGCAGCAGAAGCTCAACGATCTTATCACAGCTTTGGAGGACATCGACGTAACAGGTGTTACAGTAACGAACGTTCTTGGCTGCGGAATGCAAAAAGGACAGCCTGAGTATTACCGTGGTGCAGTTGTTGAAACAAATCTGCTGCCAAAGGTAAAGGTCGAGGTCGTTATTTGCAAGGTACCAACAAGAGCAGTTATTGATGCTGCAAAGGCAGCCCTTTATACAGGTCATATCGGAGACGGAAAGATCTTTATATACAACATTGAGAACGTAGTAAAGATCAGAACGAATGAAGAGGGTTATGACGCACTTCAGGACGATTAAGCCTTAAAGATGACGGGTGACTACCCAATAAAATTGCCCCCATCCCACTTATAAATTATAGCTTGGAACCCGTGGTCGGAGAAATTCGGCTGCGGGTTTCAAGTTTCTATGAGGGGGAGTATAAGTGAGGAATGAGGAGTGAGGAATGGGCAAAGCCGACCATAGTAAAGAACAAGCACAAAGTAAAAGTCAGTACCGAGCGGAGCGATTTTGCGGCGGAAGAACTTGCCCGAATAAGATGTAGGGGATAGTTTTTGCGGTTATCGGACAATGTTGTCATCGTGGCTTGTTACTTCGACGGGCGAACGGTGTTCGCCCCTACATATACATTGTGCAGTTCATTAGAATTTGTGCAATAAAACAAAAACAGGACAGCCCTCATGAGCTGCCCTGTTTGCGTTAATGCGAATTATTCTTCTGTTTCTGTGGTCTTGATGTGAAGCTCTTCAAGCTGCTTCTCGTCTACTGTGGACGGACAAGCACTCATAAGCTCGCTGGCGTTCTGTACCTTTGGGAAGGCTATTACATCTCTCAGACTGTCTGCATTGCAGATTATCATGGAAAGTCTGTCAAGACCTATGCCCATGCCGCCATGCGGTGGTGCGGCATAACGATAAGCGTCTACGAGGAAGCCGAACTTTGCTTCTATCTCTTCGTCTGTCATGCCCAGTGCTTCAAACATTTTCTGCTGAAGCTCAAAGTCTGTTATTCTCATTGAGCCTGATGAAAGCTCTGTGCCGTTGAGGACAAGATCCCACGCCTTTGCACGAACGTTTGCAGGGTCGGTGTCAAGATAATCAAGACACTCCTCCATTGGCATTGTGAATGGGTGGTGTGCTGCTACCCATGTGTCGTTCTCGTCATCATACTCAAAGAAAGGCATTTCTGTTATCCATACAAAATTGAACTTGCCCTCCGGGATAACGCCAAGACGCTTTCCGCAGATAAGTCTGAGTGCGCCCAAAGTTGGAAGAACTACCTTGTTCTTGTCTGCACAGATGAGGATAAGGTCGCCCTTTTCTGCTCCAACGGCTGCGTTTATCTTCTCAAGGTCGCCATCGCCGAGGAACTTCTTGAATGAGCAGTTTGGCTCGTCTGCCCAGCGGATATACGCAAGGCCCTTTGCACCTATGCCCTTTGCGTGTTCAACAAGCTTGTCGATCTCTTTTCTTGTGTATGTGGCTGCACCGCCCTTGACGTTTATTGCACGAACTGAGCCGCCTGCTTCGATAGCTGACTTGAATACCACAAAGTCAATATCCTTAACGGTGTCTGTGATATCCTGTATCTCCATGCCGAAACGTGTATCAGGCTTGTCAGAGCCATAACGGCTCATAGCGTCTGCAAATGTAAGTCTTGGCAGTGGGAGAGTTACCTCTACACCGAGTATCTCTTTGAAAAGCTTTTCGATGTAGCCCTCAATACAAGCCTGGATATCCTCCTGATCGACAAAGGACATCTCAAGGTCTATCTGTGTGAACTCAGGCTGTCTGTCAGCTCTCAGGTCCTCGTCACGGAAACATCTTGCAAGCTGGATATACCTGTCATAACCTGATATCATAAGGAGCTGCTTGTATATCTGCGGTGACTGTGGAAGTGCATAGAACTTGCCTGCGTGAACTCTTGAAGGAACGAGGTAATCTCTTGCACCCTCTGGGGTGGACTTCATCATCATAGGAGTTTCTATTTCAAGGAAACCATTGTCATAGAAATACTCTCTTGTTATCTGAGCTATCTTATGGCGGGTGATGATATTCTTCTGAAGCTTTGGATTTCTAAGGTCAAGGTAGCGGTATTTGAGCTTCAGCTCATCGTTTACCTTATCTGAGTTTGTTACCTCAAACGGTGTTGTTTCAGCCTTTGAGAGAATTCTAAGGTCTGTTACGGCAACTTCTATCTTGCCTGTTTTCAGTTTTTCGTTTACGCTCTCACGAGGACGTACCATACCCTTTGCCATGAGGACATACTCGCCTTTTACAAGCTGAGCCTTTTCAAAAACGGCTCTGTCAGTTTCGTCATTGAATGCAAGCTGTACAAGTCCTGTTCTGTCACGGAGGTTGATGAAGATAAGGTTGCCCATATCTCTTACTCTGTCAGCAAAGCCGCATACAACGACTTCCTGCTCTGTTTCAGGCACTTCGCCGCAGTAATGGGTCCTGCGTAAGCCCTTCATTGTATCAAGTTTCATTTTACATTACTTCCTTTTCTTTGGGTTTATATTGATAAAATTATTCGTCGCTTTCGTCTGTTTTGCCCACGGCTGGCGGAAAGCTGTCAAGATATGCTCTGACGAACTTCTTTTTGTTGTCCCAGAACATGAGGAACAATCCCACGAGCCATATTGCGGCAAAGCATACTGCGCCTGTTTTCTCTTCCAGTGCCACAAGCATAAGGGTGAGGAAAAGCACAAGCACCGTCCATATGACGCCCACAACATAGGCATAGATAGGCTTTCTGAACTTGCCGTATATCCTAGAGCCGTTGGGGGTCTTTTCTACCTTGCCATAAAAGCCTGTTGAGCCTCCGTCACGCTTTTTGGCGGTGTGGTGGAAGATCTGAAAGCTTTCGGCGTCTGTGCGGTAGCCATAAAAAATGGTATCGTCACGGTGATTCTTCATGAACTTGCTTTGGGAGAGAATGTTTATGGTGGGTCTATGCTCGATAAGGTCGCCGTCAAGCTTTCTGAGAACTCTTTTGGGCGAAAGTGAGGTCTCTACCTCATAGGTCATGGGTCTTATTGCAAGCATTATTTATCTTCCTTTTTATCGGGATAATCAGCAGGGTCAAAGACCTTGTCGTTTATCTTTATCTGTCCGCCTGTGTGGGTGTTGCAGAGCATACCATAGATAGTGCCGCATTTTGTACACCTGAACTGGTGGAAAAGCTTTTCAGCATACCACTTGTTGTCGTTATCCATTATCTTATCAAGTGGGCAGGTCTGATAGGTCATTTCAACTTCCCCTGCCAGCAGCATTCTTGCAAGAGAACCTATGCAGAGCATATATTCCTGCGGAGTGTGTATTTCTACCAGAGGTATTTTCTCGCACTGTTCACATCTCATTGCTTAGTTCTCCTTTCCGATAAATTTCTCTATATCAGCGTCGATATCCTTGAACATATCCGCCATAAGTGCATTTGAAAAGTTCTCGGCAATGGTGTTGTCAAGCCTGATATCTGTCTGCTCGCCTGTTGCCATGTTTTTGAGCTTTGCAACGCCTGATTCTATCTCGTTGTCGCCAAGCACCATAACAAACTTTGCACCTATTTTATTTGCATACTTCATCTGAGCGTTAAGTCCTTTGCCTATAAGGTCATATTCTACGAAACAGCCCTCTTCTCTAAGCTCGGAGGCTATGCCCATTGCCTTTTTAAGGGCGTCCTCGCCCATTGGTACGATATAAAGGTCGCAGGTCTTTGGCTCCATATAGTCGCAGCCCTGAGCGTCCATTACCATAAGAAGTCTTTCAAGTCCCAGACCGAAGCCGAGGGCAGGGGTTGGCTTGCCGCCAAGCTGCTCGATAAGTCCGTCATAACGTCCGCCGCCGCAGACTGTACCCTGTGCGCCTATTTCATCGGTGATGAACTCGAAAACTGTTCTTGTATAGTAGTCAAGACCTCTTACTATCTTAGGGTTGATGTCAAAGTCGATGCCCATTACGGAGAGGTACTCCTGAAGCTTCTCAAAGTGTTCTTTGCAATCATCACAGAGATAATCGAGGATAACAGGGGCGTCCTTGCCAAGCTCCTGACAGTGTTTGACTTTACAATCAAGTATTCTCATTGGATTTTTGTCAAGTCTGTCCCGACAAGTCTCGCAAAGCTGGTCTTTTCTTGCGGCAAAATACTCTTTCAGAGCCTTGCGATACTCTGCACGGCAGGTTGGACAGCCTATAGAGTTGATGTTGAGCTTGATGTTTCTGAGCCCTGCTCTGTCAAGAACGCTTTTTGCAAGAGAAATGACTTCTGCGTCTGCTCTTGGGCTTTCTGAGCCGACCATTTCACAGCCGAACTGGTGGAACTCTCTGAGTCTGCCCTTTTGTGTGTTTTCGTGTCTGAAACATGAGAGGATATAATAGACCTTCTGTGGCAGACCCTCGTTCATAATGCCGTTTTCAAGGACAGCTCTCATTGTGCCTGATGTTCCCTCCGGACGGAGTGCGAACTTTGAGTCGCCTGCTGCGGAAACTGAATACATCTCTTTCTGAACAACGTCTGTTGTTTCGCCAACAGAACGCACGAACAGACCTGTTTCCTCAAAAGTTGGTACTCTTATTTCTTTGAAGCCGTATATTTCGGCAGCTTCGGAAACTATCTTCTCTACAGTGTGCCACTTATAGACCTTTGAGGGAACGATGTCCTCTGTGCCTTTTGGCTTTTTAACTATCAATGCCATATAATAACGATCCTTTCTGTATTTTGTCTTGAACTTTTGAATACCGATATCGTTTAAATAGCTGTGATATCGGGACGTTGTAAGAAATGGCGAACACTGTTCACCGCTACATTAAAGAGCCTTGGTGCTGTAATTACAACGTTTCAAATTTCAAAATCGTCAATAAAACCTTTTTTTATATAATAACCGAATTTAAGACATTCGTCAAGTGCTGTTGTGCTGCCTTTTTCGGTCATTGACCAATTATTTCGCTGAGTGCTGCCACGGCTGGCGGGGCAGGGAATGATTGTTTGTGTAAAAAAATGCTCTGCAAGCTTTTTTGCGCGGCGCATATGATATGCGGTGGTGACTATAATAATGCTTTTGCAGTTTGGAAAATGCTTTTTTACAAGCTCGGCTGCGTTTTGCAGATTTTCCACGGTATCAAGAGAGTGTGTTTCCACAGTTATGGCGGAGGTCGGTATGCCGTATTTTTCGGCGGATATGAGCATGGCTTTATATTCTGCCATGTCACCAAGGGAAGTCTTTTGCACTTTTCCGCCGCAAAATATGAGATGTGGGGCTTTTCCCTCGTGAAAAAGCTTTGCCGCAAGGGGAACACGATAGTCGCAGGCTTTGCGGCTTCCCAGAACTATTATAACGTCGGCAGTTTCGCCTTTATAGTCAAGACCCTCGAAAAGAAGCTTGTCTACTATTTCGGGGGTGATGTTTTCTTTTGTTAGCTGGCTGGCTTTCATTGTTATACCGCCTTTGCTTTTTGGTGTGCTGAGATAAGGTATTCGAGAGTGAGTGAGGAGCGAAAAAGCGGGACGTCGCATTTCTGTGAAGCAGAAATTGAGCCGCTCCCCTACGGGTGGTGGATAAAAAAATAAAGCCGTCCCCTAGTAAGGGACGACTTTTACCGTGATACCACCCTAATTATCCGAACATCTTCGTGCCGGATCACTCTGACGCTTTAACGCAGCTATACGTCCGTTCTTGAACAAACGGAAGCTCCAAGGTGTCCTTCTTCCTGCCCTTTGTGTGAACCCTCTCACCAACGGCTCTCGCTGAAACATAAGAACGGAATACTCTCCCTTTCATCGCTTTTGTATATGAAATTTCAATTATATCTTTGTAGGATTAACGATATCTCTCCAGTCAAGATCGCCTCGCTCAAGTGCGTGGATAAGCGCTTCGGCAGTGGCAATGTTTGTGGCTACCGGAATGTTGTGTACATCGCAAAGTCTGAGGAGATTCATATCATTAGGTTCGTGTGGCTTCACTGAGATAGGATCTCTGAAAAACAGAAGCAGGTCTATCTCGTTGCAGGATATTCTCGCTGCGATCTGTTGGTCGCCGCCCTGTGAACCGCTGAGATAACGCTGAACGTTAAGGCCTGTTGCTTCGGCTACCATTTTTCCCGTAGTACCTGTGGCACAAAGATTGTGCTTGCTGAGTACACCGCAATAGGCGATACAGAACTGTACCATGAGTTCCTTTTTTGTGTCATGAGCAATAAGTGCAATATTCAATGGAAACCCCCCGTTTATATATTAGTATATTAATGGATAAATAAGTTTCGTGATATAAAACAGCCGCACTATGCGCAGATATTCTCACGCACACGGCTGATAATATACTCAGACCTTGATGGAGAGGGGTATATGCTCGCCCTTTATTCTTCTTGAAATAGCAGAGAATGCAAGGAAGCCCATAGAGCTTGATGAAAGCGGTGCACCCTTTCCTGTTGCAAGAGGGATAGCACTGTCCTCAGGGATAACACCCAGAAGCTGAACGCCGACTGTGTCGATGATAGCGTCAAGGTCGTCCATTTCGTCAAACTCGAATATTCTCTTGTTTGCCTTGTTGATAACAAGTCTTTGCTTCTGATTTCCTCTCTTATAGAACTCGTCTGACATCATTCTCGCATCTCTTACGCATACAGGGTCAGGAGTTGTAACTATAAGAATAAGGTCGGAATTAGTAACTATATCAAATACAGAACCGTTGATACCTGCAGAGGTGTCAATGATTATGTATTCAAAATACTTTCTCATTTCCTGTGTGATCTTTTCGATATCCTCAGCCTTGAGCTGAACGAACGGGTCGGACGGAGCACAGAGAACGCTCAGGTTTGAAGCAAGCTTAACAGTTGTTGTTGCCTTGTATACGTCGCAAGTACCCTCAAGAACGTCACCAAGATCGTATGTAATATTACCCTGCATACCAAGCATGATATCCATACATCTCAGACCAAAGTCAAGCTCAATTATAAGTGTACGATTTCCCTGCTTGGCAAGGGCATAACCCAGACAGGCGCTTATAGAAGATTTGCCTGTTCCGCCTTTACCGGAAGTAACTGCAATAATTTTTGACATAAAACTCATTGCTCCTTTCATATATCAATCCTGCGGCTGACCGCAGAACGCATCAGCAATAATAACTTGCCCCTTCACAGCCGTGAAAAGGCAGATTTAAGAAAACGTTTCAGTACCCTCCGCAGGCAATGCGGAGAAGCATAGCGTTACCTAATAATATTGTACCACATATTTTGAAATTGTCAAAGACATTTGTACAAAAAAATACAAAATCGTTAATTCACATTAATTTTCACTTTTGTTTTTGTCAATTTTGCACAATGTCATATCAGTGCTACAGAGTTTGTAATAATAAATCATAGCAAACCGATAAATTTTATTATACGATAATATTATTAATGCTATAAAAATTATTTTTGAAAATTATATAACAAAATAAAAAAATCGGACAGGTAGTTATAATTTTGGGGACAACACATATAAATGTACAAACTTTGAAAACAGAAAGCGAGGAAAAGGGTATGTTTATCAAGACAATAAAAGTAAAAAAGCCAACATTTGCGGTGATCGGGGCGGTTCTGGCGGCGTTGGCACTGTTGGCGGTGATAATAGTGACAGTGGTGAGGATATCGTCGCCTGCGGTGTACGAGATGAAAAGCGAAGCACAAAGACAGGCGTTTTTGAAAGAAATGGGCTGGGAGGTGTCTGACGAATACGATGAATGCAAAGCGGTGACCATACCGAAAGAATTCAATGAGGTGTATGAAAAGTATAATAAGCTTCAGAAGCAGCAGGGCTTTGACTTGGAGGACTATAAAGGGAAAACCGCTGAGGTGTATACATATGCTGTGAAGAATTATGGGAATAAGAAGCAGGAGGTCAGGGCTAATCTTATCGTCTGTGAGGGACAGCTTGTGGGAGGAGATGTATGCTCGGCGGAGCTGGACGGATTTATGCAGGGGCTGAGAAAAAAGTAGGCGTCTGAGCGTGGAACGTCGGCATTATGAACAAGGGTAAACCAATGCTTCATAGGTCGAAAAAACCGATACAAATAGTAATAAAACGCCTGTGGAGCATATCTGCAGGCGTTTGCTTTTGGTCTAGTTTTTTTACATATTTGACTTTTGGCAGTATCGTATGCTATAATCTTTATAAGAAAATTGTCAGAAAGGCTTTTGCTATGAGACTTGATAAATTTGTTTCTTCACAGCGTAATGATATTTCCCGAAGCATGGTGAGAGAGCTTTGCAGAAAAGGTCAGGTGACTGTAAACGGAAAGGTCGCCAAGGCGGCTGATACTAAGGTCAGCGAAAACGATATTGTTGCTGTAAAGGGCGTGGAGATATGCTATAAAAAGTTTGTCTACATAATGATGAACAAGCCGCAGGGTGTGGTTTGCTCCACTCGTGACGGAGAGTCGAAAACTGTCCTTGAGCTAGTTCCTCCTGAGATGTTCAGGGAGGGACTTTTCCCTGCGGGCAGGCTCGATAAGGATACTGAGGGCTTTGTGCTTCTCACTGATGACGGAGCTCTTGCCCACAGAATGTTGTCCCCTAAGACCCATGTTCCGAAAACCTATTTCGTCAGACTTCGTGACCCTTGGCAGGAAAATTATGCTCAGGCATTCGCTGAGGGCATGACTATCGACGGCGGAGAGAAATGTTTGCCTGCGGAATTTTCCGCAAGTATGAACTGTCCCGATGAATGTACTGTTGTGCTTCATGAGGGCAAGTATCATCAGGTCAAGAGAATGTTTGAAAAGCTGGGAAATAAAGTTGTTTTTCTTAAGCGGATAAAGATCGGAGAGCTGCCTTTAGATCCGGATCTGCCCCTTGGAAGCTGTTTAGAAATAATGCACAAAGATGTTGAAAGATTATTGACAGCGAAATCGTTTAAATGTAAGTAATTACCTATTCTATGTGAATTTTCGTCAATATTCATAATGAGATATAATAAAGTTTAGTAAAAAAAACTCTTGCGGGTATGTTAAAAATTTGTTATGATAATAGCATAGCTAATTAGGATATTAGTAAAATTCAAATAGGGAGGTCCTTTTTTAATGGCAAGTGTATCATTAAGGGAAATTTATAAGAAGTACGCAGGCGGCGTTATCGCTGTTTCAGACTTCAACATTGAGATCAAGGATAAGGAGTTTATCATCCTCGTAGGTCCTTCTGGTTGTGGTAAGTCTACAACACTTAGAATGATCGCAGGTCTTGAAGAGATCAGCGAAGGTGAACTTTACATCGGCGACAGACTTGTAAACGACATCGCTCCTAAGGATAGAGATATCGCAATGGTATTCCAGAACTACGCTCTGTATCCTCACATGACAGTATTTGAGAACATGGCATTCGGTCTGAAGCTCAGAAAGGTACCAAAGGACGAGATCGCAAGAAAGGTAGAGGAAGCAGCAAGAATACTTGACATCGCTCACCTTCTTGACAGAAAGCCAAAGGCTCTCTCCGGTGGTCAGAGACAGCGTGTAGCCCTCGGTAGAGCTATCGTTCGTGAGCCACAGGTATTCCTTCTTGACGAGCCTCTTTCAAACCTCGATGCTAAACTGAGAGCACAGATGAGAACTGAGATCTCTAAGCTCCATAAGAAGCTCGGTACTACATTCATCTATGTAACTCATGACCAGACAGAGGCTATGACAATGGGTGACCGTATTGTAGTTATGAAGGACGGTTACATCCAGCAGATCGACACACCAACAAATCTTTACAACGATCCAGTAAACCAGTTCGTTGCAGGATTCATTGGTTCACCACAGATGAACTTTATCGACGCTAAGCTTCTCAAGGTAGACGGCAAGTATGTTGTTGAGTTCGGTTCTGAGGATACAAAGACAACTAGAGGCGTTAAGTATCAGGTAGCAGTTCCGGAGTCTAAGGTAGACCCTGAAGTTCTCGAGCCACTGGTTGATCAGGAAGTTGTTCTTGGTGTTCGTCCAGAGTGTATCCACGATGAGCCTGCATTCCTCGCTCAGGCTACAACAGGCGTTATCAACACAACTGTTGAAGTAACTGAAATGATGGGTGCTGAAACATATCTGTACCTCAACTGCGAGGGTATCCAGCTCACAGCTAGAGTTTCACCTCGTTCTGACGTTCGTCCACAGGATGAGCTTAAGGTCGCTATCGATCCTAACAGAATCCATATCTTCGATAAGGAAACTGAGAAGGCAGTTCTTAACTAATAAGAATTTTTATCATATTGATATAACCCAAAAGTACGGCTTTGTCCGTACTTTTTGTGTTATATGCGGTATGAAACCGATTTCGTTATCATAGATTAGAAAGGTACAAATAATGAATACAAAAAAATTGTTGGCAGTGCTTGTGAGTGTTGCTATGTGCGGAGCGGCTTTTGCAGGCTGCGGAAATAATGCGGACAGCTCAAAGGCTGAAAGCAAAGCGGAGTCTTCAAGCTCGCAGGTCGAAAAAATGCCTGAAACTGACGAGGAGTGGACGCAGGCTATGTATGACAAGGCTATGGTGTCATACGGCAACACTTCTATGATGCAGAATGTTATAAAGAAAGCACAGTCAGGCGAAAAGGTCACTGTGGCGTATCTTGGCGGCTCTATCACTGAGGGTATTTCTGCCGGTGCAGACGGCTGTTATGCTAAGCTCACTTATGATTATTTTGCGCAGAAATTCGGTACGGGGGATAACGTTCAGTATGTGAACGCAGGTCTTAGCGGTACGCCGTCTAAGCTTGGGATACTCAGGCTTGACAGAGATGTGCTGGCTTATGAGCCTGACATATGCTTTATCGAATTTGCAGTAAATGACGGCACAGAGACTGACTATCAGAACGCTTACGAGTCAATAGTCAGAACGCTTTTGCAGAAGAATATCACTCCTGTTCTGCTGTTCTCGGTGACAGAAAGCGACCATTCTGCTCAGGATTACATGAAGCAGATAGGCGAGTTTTATCACCTGCCGATGATATCATACTGTGACGCGCTGAGATATCTTTTCGCAAACAACAGAATGACTTGGAAAGATTTCTCTGACGATCAGTCACACCCTAACGATGAGGGTCACAAGCTTGTGGCTTCAATGGTAGACTACTATTTTGACACGGTTATGGACGTTGCGCCAGAAGGCGATTATGTTATGCCCACAGACACTGTTTTCTCTCCGCGAGAGGTGGACGCTCATATGTATGAGGGCGACTCGGTATATCCTCTCAACTCTTCCCAATTGTGGAAGGAAATAACAGGAGCGTGTATTGGCTGTTTATCTTCTGCCTCTTTTCGGATGAAGGATTTATTCCGGTATATATCCCAGTATTTTTTCGGCATACTAAATGGCAGGTGAGGTTTGATATACCCGACTGCCAAAAAGAAAGGCTGCTTGGATTTGGATAATTTATCCAATCTCTTTAGAGCTTCTGCGGTAACTTTGCCATCCAGAAAAGAAGTGTCCGGTTGATCGGCAATTTCAATTGTTGCCGCTTTATTCCCTTGTCTGTTTTGCATCAACGTATATTCTTCTTTCTTAATAGATAAGTTGTATATGGGGGGGCGGGTCCAGGAAATCGTATCTTGTGTCCGGGTACTGCCATGATAGATTTTACCGATACCGATAGTTTCATATCCGTTATTTTTGAAAAGTTGCGGCAGAGTGGTAATATACGGACATTTTTCTCTGAAATGGGTGTTTAGATCGGTAACTCCGATTTCATCCGGACGCAATCCTGTCAGTAGGGATGCCCGTGAAGGTGACCTCCACGCCTTCCCTGGCCTTTTTTGCAAGCTCAGCCACAATACGGCGTCCAAGGGAGTCGTTTCTTAAAATATAGTACTCCATATGGATAAAGG
>OGXL01000900.1_pt1 | contig 25812 bp, 26 predicted proteins | sample 1576311 | NCBI WGS metagenome assembly OGXL01 (sample SAMEA3541564, study PRJEB24748) | human gut metagenome | biome: human gut; feature: human-associated habitat; material: faeces | place: China | collected 2012 | reverse complement strand
TTTTCAGACAGATGGCAATCTGTCTTTTTATGCTGCTTGAACACAGACAAACTTTCTTCTAAAAAGGAAAACAATAGGCAGAGCTAGGAATCCCTAATCTCTGCCTAAAAGAGAGTTATCATTTCAGTGCCTTAACTAAATGACATTGCCGGGGGTGGGCGCCCTTTTCATGTAAAAAATAGTGCAAAATAGTTTAGAAAATATGAAATATATATTGCAATTTCGACAATGGAGGAGTACAATCCTATTAATAAATTCATAACAATCAATAGATGTTATCTATGAGTAAGGAGGAGAGATTGTGGATACTTTAAACAACATTGTACTGACCATCCAGCACTATCTGGCCGACTACATCCTGATCGTGGCGCTCTTCTGCGCGGGCATCTGGTTTTCCATCCAGACGAAGTTCATCCAGGTGCGCGGCTTCAAGCGCGGCATCAAGCAGGTGTTCGGCGGACTTTTCAGCAAGAAGGGAGACGCCGGCAATGACGGCATGAGCTCCTTCCAGGCCCTGGCCACCGCCATCGCGGCGCAGGTCGGAACGGGCAATATCGCCGGTGCGGCGACGGCCATCGCCCTGGGCGGACCGGGCGCCATCTTCTGGATGTGGGTTGCCGCCTTCCTCGGCATGGCGACCATCTACTCCGAGGCGCTGATGGCCCAGAAGTACAAGAGAGTGGGAGCGGACGGCGTGGTGACCGGCGGACCGGTGTACTACATCCGGGCAGCCTTCCAGGGCGCCTTCGGCAAGATCCTGGCCGGCATCTTCGCGGTGCTGCTCATCTTTGCCCTTGGCTTCATGGGCAACGCGGTGCAGTCCAACTCCATCGCGGTATCCTTCCACACAGCCTTCGGCATCCCCCAGTGGATCATGGGCCTTGTGGTGGCAGTGCTGGCCCTGTTTATCTTCTCGGGCGGCATGAAGCGGATCGCCAAGGTGACCGAGACGATAGTGCCTCTGATGGCGGCCCTCTACATCATCGGTTCCCTGATCGTGATCATCTACAACTGGAGAAACATCCCGCTGGCGTTCTATGAGATCTTTGTGGGCGCCTTCGCACCCCAGTCCATCGCAGGCGGCGCGGTAGGAGCGACCATCAAGCTGGCCCTCACAAAGGGCGTGGCGAGAGGCCTTTTCTCCAACGAGGCGGGCATGGGCTCCACACCCCACGCCCACGCGGTTGCCAAGGTAGAGCATCCGGTCATCCAGGGCCACGCGGCCATGATCGGCGTGTTCATCGACACCTTTATCGTGCTGACCATGACGGCCCTCGTCATCGTGACGAGCCGTGCCCTTCCCCTGTCCTATGACGTGGTGGACGGCGGCTACACGGGAGCGGAGCTGAGCCAGTTCGCCTACTCCACCCTGTACGGGAAAGGCGGCGAGATCTTCATCGCTGTGTGCATGTTCTTCTTCGCCTTCTCCACGATCGTGGGCTGGTACTTCTTCGGGCAGGCCAACATCAAGTACCTGTTCGGCTCCAAGGCGGTGCCCATCTACTCCGCCCTGGTGTGCGTGTGCGTGTTCCTCGGCTCCCTGGCCCAGGTGGACCTTGTGTGGAACATGGCGGACTGCTTCAACAGCATGATGGTCATCCCGAACATCATCGGTCTGCTGGCGCTCACCGGCATGGTGAAGAAAGTGCATGATGACTATTTCACAAATTTCCTGCCCGCACAGAAAAAATCTTCAAAAAAATAGACAAAAGACTTGAAAAAACAGGGCGGTTAAGGTACTATAAACGTGAAATAGATATCCCTTATAAATTTTGAAAAGCTATAGATTTTTTCGATAAAACATATAACTGAATAAGGGTTGATTTTTCCCACGAGAGAGCTGCAAATGAGCGGCCGCCGAAGAGGCAAGCGGGAGAGGCTGCGCTGGTCTTCACGTGAAACTTTCAGGCAAAAGGATTGGGGAAAGGACTGAATTCTGAATCTTGTAAAGACGGCAGTGCATGATGTCCTGTCGGAGCGACAGACAAAAGACAGAAGAGAGCGACAGACACAAAAGAACGTGTCTTGTCGCTCTTTTTACATCTTGCTATAGGAATAGGAAGGACAGACGAGATGGCGTCATACAGTATTTTGACAAACAATCCTCTTGTTGCAGATAAATTAAAAGGAAAGAAGACGGTAGAGTACGTCCCGGTCTCCTACGAGGAGATACTGAAGATGGCCAGGGACCGGGTCTACCAGGGGTACAAGCTTTTATCACACCCGCTGTCCGGGAGTGTTAAACCAAAAGAAACGCCATATAAATCCATTATGGTCAGTACAAGAAAGGAGGAGGTGGAGGCGCAGTCAGTGCGGATCATCGAGGAGGCCGTCATGGCCTGCGGAAAGTTCACGGACCGGCGGGACAGCTACGGGCCGGACGTCAGGAAGGACTTTCAGATGATCGACTGGACACTGCTCGAGAGCGCATTTGCGTCAGCGGATGCCTGGTAAATGTCATTGGGAGGCTTAAGCTGAAAACAAAATATCATGTATCACAAGGAGGGAAACAACAGTGAGATTAGAAATGGGGCACATATACATTAAGGAGATCCAGTTTGCAGACACCTGCAAGATCGAAGACGGAACCCTTTATGTATCAGCAGAAGAGTTGAAGAAAGTTGCGTTGGAAGACGAGAAGATCAAGAGCGTGTCATTTGACATCGCGCGCCCGGGCGAGTCTGTCCGCATCACACCGGTGAAGGACGTGATCGAGCCCAGGGTGAAGGTAGAAGGAAAGGGCGGCGTGTTCCCGGGCGTCATCTCCAAGGTTGACACAGTGGGGAGCGGCAAGACCTACGCCCTCAAGGGCATGGCCGTTGTCACGGCAGGCCGCATCGTAGGATTCCAGGAAGGCATCATCGACATGACCGGTCCGGGAGCAGACTACACCCCCTTCTCCAAGACGCTCAACCTTGTTATGGTCTGCGAGCCCATCGACGGGATCGAGCCGCACGACTATGAGAGAGCTGTCCGGTTCGCAGGCTTCCGTGTAGCCACCTACATCGGAGAGCTGGCAAGGGATCTGACACCGGATGAGACGAAGGTATATGAGACATGTACGATCAAGGAAGGCCTAGAGAAATATCCGGATCTGCCGCGCGTCGCTTACGTGCAGATGCTGCAGAGCCAGGGACTTCTCCATGATACATACGTGTACGGCGTGGACGCTAAGCGGATCGTTCCCACGATCCTCTCCCCGACGGAGATCATGGACGGCGCCATCGTATCCGGCAACTGTGTGTCCGCCTGTGACAAGAACCCCACATACGTACACCAGAACAATCCGGTCGTACACGACCTGTTTGAAGAGCACGGCAAGACGATCAACTTCGTATGCCAGATCATCACAAACGAGAACGTGTACCTGGCTGACAAGCAGCGCTCCTCCGACTGGACCGCAAAGCTTTGCAAGATGCTGGATCTGGACGGCGTGATCGTATCCCAGGAAGGCTTCGGCAACCCGGATACAGACCTGATCATGAACTGTAAGAAGATCGAGGCTGAGGGCGTGAAGACGGTCATCATCACAGACGAGTACGCCGGCCGCGACGGCAAGTCCCAGTCCCTGGCGGACGCGGACGCGGCTGCAGACGCAGTGGTAACAGGCGGAAACGCGAACGAGGTCATCATCCTGCCGAAACTCGACAAGGTGATCGGAACACTGGACTATGTGACAAAGATCGCCGGCGCCAGCGAGGAGACCCTCCGCGAGGACGGATCCCTCGAAGTGGAGCTCCAGGTCATCACAGGCGCGACCAACGAGACAGGCTTCGGCAAGCTGAGCGCAAGGTAGAAGGGAGGATATACGAGAAATGAGTAAGATCAAAGTCGTACATTATATCAATCAGTTCTTCGCCAACATCGGCGGGGAGGAGAAGGCGGATTACCCGGCAGAGCTCCGCGTAGGAGAGGTAGTCGGACCGGGTATGGCGCTCAAGATGAACTTTGGGGACGAGGCGGAGATCGTGGCTACGATCGTCTGCGGCGACTCCTACTTCAATGAGAACCTGGACAAGGCCAAGGCAGACATCCTGGCTATGGTCAAAGAGCAGGCTCCGGATGTATTCATCGCCGGACCGGCCTTCAACGCCGGCCGTTACGGCGTGGCCTGCGGCACCATCGCGGCGGCTGTGCAGGAGGAGCTTGGCATCCCGGCTGTGACCGGCATGTATGTGGAGAACCCCGGCGCGGACATGTTCAAGGACAAGGTGTACATGGTGTCCACAAAGAACAGCGCGGCAGGCATGAGAGGGGCTGTCTCCAAGATGGCGCCCCTGGCCCTAAAGCTGGCCAAAGGCGAGAAGATCGGCGCATCCTGCGAGGAGGGGTACATCCCCAACGGCGTGCGTGTGAACTTCTTTGAACAGGAGAGAGGCTCCCAGCGCGCGGTGAAGATGCTCCTCAAGAAGCTGGCCGACAAGCCCTTCGAGACCGAGTATCCGATGCCCAGCTTTGACAAGGTGGCTCCGAACCCGGCAGTCAAGGATCTGGCCCATGCAAAGATCGCCCTCGTGACAAGCGGCGGCATCGTTCCCAAGGGAAATCCGGACCACATCGAGAGCTCCAGTGCTTCCCACTACGGCGAGTACGACATTGCGGGCGTTATGGACCTGACAAGCGAGACATACGAGACGGCTCACGGCGGATATGACCCGGTTTACGCCAACGAAGATGCGGACCGCGTTCTGCCGGTAGACGTTTTAAGAGATATGGAGAAAGAAGGAAAGATCGGTGAGCTCCATCATCTTTTCTACACAACGACAGGAAACGGCACGGCTGTCGCCTCCGCAAAGGCATTCGCAGCCGAGTTCTCCCAGAAGCTTCTGGCAGACGGAGTTGACGCTGTTATCCTGACCTCCACCTGAGGCACCTGTACTCGTTGCGGTGCAACGATGGTGAAAGAGATCGAGAGAGCAGGGATCCCGGTTGTACATATCTGTACAGTAACCCCGATCTCCATGACGGTGGGCGCGAACAGGATCGTTCCCGCGATCGCTATCCCCCATCCTCTCGGAAATCCGGCGCTTAACCACGAGGAGGAAAAGAAACTCCGCCGCCATATCGTGGAGAAAGCTCTGGACGCCCTCACAACAGAGGTGGACGGTCAGACAATTTTCGATTAGAATAAAAGAAAAAGAGAAAAGGAGATGTTACCGATGAGCAAAGTTTATGACGTGATCATCCTGGGCGCCGGCCCCGGCGGGCTGGCTGCAGGGCTCTATGCCGGCAGGAGCCGTCTGTCCACACTGGTCATCGAGAAGGGCCAGGACGGCGGACAGATCGCCATCACGGACGACATCGAGAACTACCCGGGACAGATCGTGGAGGGCGAGTCAGGTCCCTCCCTGATCGCCAGAATGACACAGCAGGTCGAGAAGTTCGGCGCAGAGCGCGTGTCCGACACGATCAACTCCGTTGATTTCAGCGGGGAGATCAAGATCCTGCGCAGCGCGAAGAACGAGTATCAGGCCAAAAATGTCATCATCGCCACGGGCGCTTACGCCCGGCCGATCGGCTGCAAGGGCGAGGCGGAGTTCCGCGGCAAGGGCGTATCCTACTGCGCGACCTGCGACGCCAACTTCTTCGAGGACATGGAAGTCTTCGTGGTGGGCGGGGGCGACTCCGCTGTAGAGGAGGCCATGTACCTGACCAAGTTCGCCAGAAAGGTTACGATCATCCACAGAAGGGACGAGCTGCGCGCAGCCAAGTCCATTCAGGAGAAAGCGTTCAAGAACCCCAAGATCGAGTTCTTCTGGGACAGCGTTGTGGAGGAGCTTGGAGGAGACGACATCCTCCAGTGGATGAAAGTGAAGAACGTAAAGACAGGCGAGGTAAAGACTGTCGAGGCGGACGAGGAAGACGGCATGTTCGGCGTGTTCGGATTTATCGGGACCGTTCCGAACTCCAAACTCTTCGAGGGCATCATTGACATGGACGAGAGAGGCTACATCAGGACGGATGAGAACATGCACACGAATGTTCCCAATGTCTACGCGGTGGGCGACGTCCGCATCAAGAGCCTTCGCCAGGTCGTGACGGCGGCCGCAGACGGCGCCATCGCAGCTGTGCAGGTGGAGAGAAGCCTGTCCGATTATTTCTAGAAAGTAAAGAAAAGGAGAGTTGAAGACCAATGATCGATGTAGATAAGACCACATTTGAAGAAGAAGTACTGAAAGCAGACGGCTACGTGTTCGTAGATTTCTACGGGGACGGCTGCGTACCCTGCCAGGCACTGATGCCGAAGGTGCATGAGTTCGCAGACACATACGGGGACAAGATCAAATTCACATCCCTGAACACGACAAAGGCGCGCCGCCTTGCTATCGCCCAGAAGGTTCTGGGCCTCCCGGTTATGGCTATCTATAAGGATGGAGAGAAAGTGGAGGAGCTCGTAAAAGACGACTGCACACCGGAGAGCATTGAAGCGATGATTAAGAAATATCTTTAATCATAAGCGGGGCATCTGCCCCAAAACTAAAAGCAACAAAACGAAATGAAAGGAGAAACGCATAATTATGGCTATTTTGAAAGACAAAAAAGTGATAATTATCGGAGACCGTGATGGAATACCCGGACCGGCGATCGCTGAGTGCGTGAAGACAGCCGGCGGCGACATCGTATTCGCATCCACGGAGTGCTTCGTCTGAACGAGCGCAGGCGCAATGGATCTGGAAAACCAGAAGAGAGTAAAGGAGTTTGCTGACGAGTACGGCCCGGAGAACCTTGTTGTAGTTCTCGGAGCCGCAGAGGGCGAGGCTGCAGGTCTTGCAGCTGAGACTGTTACAGCAGGAGATCCTACTTTCGCAGGTCCATTGACAGGAGTCCAGCTTGGACTTCAGGTTTATCACGTATGCGAGCCGGAGATGAAGGAAGAATTTGATGAGGCTGTCTATGATGAGCAGATCAGCATGATGGAGATGGTTCTCGATGTAGATGATATCATTTCCGAGATGACAGCTATCAGAGAGCAATATTGTAAATTCTAGGAGGGCGGGGCGGTGTCACCCCGCCGCTCTGCTTATTACGATAAAAAAAGAAGAAAGGGGAAAAACCCATGAACAGTGTGATCAAAGGGGCAAGCTATATTTTAGTACATACACCGGATATGGTTTTGTATAACGGAACAACACAGACGACAGAGCGCATCGTCAATCCTGAGTCGGAGTATCTGAAGGAAGTGCCGGAAAAACTCCGCTCATATGAGGAGGCGGTATCCTACTGGCCGAACCAGACCTATATCGGCAACGTCCATCCGGAGGAGCTGGCGGAAGTGGAATTCCCCTGGTACGACAAGAAGATGGAAGGGGCGGACCGCTACGGAAAATTTGGCGAGATCATGCCTGAGGAAGAGTTCCTCCTCCTTGTGCAGGCCAGCGACATGTTCGAGGTGGTAAGACTGGAGAAGGGATTTGTCGCAGCCCATAAGGAAGCGCTGGCAAAAGATCCGGTGATCACAGAAGAGATCCTGGAAAGAGTGCACGAGGGTGTGGAGCTTTCCGAGATCGAGCAGTTTGTAAATGAAGAGCATGCAGAAGGACTGTATTTCGATGGAAAACTGGTGGGCTGTGTGAAGGCCGCCCACGACATTGACCAGAATCTGTCCGCTCATGTCATGCATGAGAACCTGATGAGCAAGGCATCCAGCGTGCTGGCGCTCCTCTACGCGGTCCGCAACGCGGGCATCAAAAAGGAGGACGTGGAGTACGTCATCGACTGTGCGGAGGAGGCCTGCGGCGATATGAACCAGAGAGGCGGCGGCAACTTCGCAAAGGCGGCAGCAGAGGTGGCAGGACTTGTGAACGCCACAGGCTCTGACGCCAGAGGCTTCTGTGCGGCGCCTACCCATGCTGTCATTGAGGCGGCGGCTCTGGTGAAATCCGGCGCATACAAGACTGTTGTCGTGACCAGCGGCGGCTGCACGGCCAAGCTTGGTATGAACGGCAAGGACCATGTGAAGAAGGGCCTCCCCATCCTGGAGGACTGCCTGGGCGGATTTGCCGTTGTCATCACAGAGAACGACGGCGTAAGCCCGGAGATCGACCTTGGCATGCTGGGACGCCACACAGTGGGCACAGGTTCTGCTCCCCAGGCTGTCATCGGCAGTCTTGTAGCGGATCCTCTGGACAGAGCGGGCATGAAGATCCCGGATATCGACAAGTATTCACCGGAGATGCAGAACCCGGATATCACCAAACCGGCGGGAGCCGGAGATGTGCCTCTTGCCAACTACAAGATGATCGGCGCTCTGGCTGTGAAGAGAGGAGAGCTGGACCGCAAGGAGCTGGCAGACTTTACAAAGAAGCACGGACTGACCGGCTGGGCGCCCACCCAGGGACATATTCCCTCCGGTGTGCCTTACATCGGCGTTGCCAGGGAGGATATCCTGGAAGGAAAGATCAAGAATGCCATGATCATCGGAAAGGGAAGCCTCTTTCTTGGCCGTATGACCAATCTTTTTGACGGTGTGTCTTTTGTCATCCACGGAAACACGGCAGAGCAGGAGAAGAAAGAGAGCGGCGTCTCCGAAGAGGAAGTAAAAGGGCTGATCGCAAAAGCTATGAAAGAATTTGCAGCAGCGCTTCTGGCAGAGTAAAGGAGGGTGGAACATGGCTGATCACATTGAAAAAATAATCGCCTCCACCTTTATGGAAATGGCAGAGGGGCTGGAGAGCGGCCGGTTCGGGAAAAAGCCCAAGATCGCTCTCACCGGTATGGGAAGCGAACACGGTGAGGAGAACGCTATGGAGGCAGCTGTGGCCGCCGCAAAGGAGGGGATCGATGTCTTCTACATCGGCACTCTTGAGGCGGAAGGCGTGACCACTGTCAAAGTGGCTGACGAGGAGGAAGGACACAAAAAGATGGAGGAGCTCCTGAAGAACAAGGAAGTGGACGGGGCTGTCACCATGCATTTTCCTTTCCCTATCGGCGTCTCCACTGTGGGCCGGGCCGTCACCCCCGCGAAGGGAAGGGAGATGTTTGTGGCCACCACTACAGGCACCTCCAGCGCGGACCGCATTGAAGGGATGATCAAAAATGCCATTTACGGCATCATTGCAGCAAAAGCCTGCGGAAAGAAGCATCCCACAGTCGGGATTCTGAATGTGGACGGGGCGCGCCAGACGGAGATCGCCCTGAAACAGCTGAAAGAGAACGGATATGATATTACATTTGCCGAGTCGGCGAGGGCAGACGGCGGGTGCGTCATGAGGGGAAATGACGTGCTCCAGGGATCTGCGGATATTATGGTATGTGACTCGCTGTCCGGAAATATCCTGATCAAGATGCTCTCCTCCTTCACAACAGGAGGAAGCTATGAGGCATCCGGATTTGGATATGGCCCTGGTATTGGGGAAAATTATGAGCAGCTGGTGCTGATCATTTCCAGGGCTTCCGGGGCGCCCCTCATCAAGGGTGCGCTGAATTATGCGGCTGATCTTTTGAGAGGAAAAGTCTTTGACATTGCGAAGGAAGAGTTTGCGGCAGCAGAAAAAGCGGGCCTGAAAGAGATACTGGCAGCGAGAAAAGCGTCTGCAAAGCCTGCGGAGCAGGAGGAAGTGAAGGCGCCGGCCAAGGAACCGGTGACATCACAGATCGCAGGGATCGAGATCATGGATCTGGAGGACGGCGTGCGGGCTCTCTGGAAGCTGGGGATTTATGCGGAGAGCGGCATGGGCTGTACAGGGCCTATCATCCTGGTGTCCGATGCCAACCTGGGCAGAGCTCAGGAGGAGCTGAAGAAGGCCGGATATATCAACTAAAAGTATAAAGAGAGGAGGCAGCGTCTGGTATGCCGGGACGCCGCCTCCTCTTTTGCTATTGTTTTTGTGTAAGAACAGTCCAAAATCCCTCTGTCATTTTTGAAAGGATGGTGTTATAATAGGCTGAACTTGTAAATGGAAGGATCAGATAGAGGGACGAAAAGGATGGAAATTCAACAGGTTACACTGCAGAAGACTGCATTTCTCGACTTACTGATGCTGGCAGATCCCCAGGAGGACATGATAGAGAAGTATCTGGACTCCGGGGATATGTTTGCGTTATACGACGACCAGGGGCAGGTGCAGTCTGTCTGTGTTGTCTGTCAGATTGGGAAAAGAAAATGTGAGCTGAAGAACCTGGCCACCAGGGAGGAGGCTCAGGGCAGGGGGTATGGCACGGCCCTTGTCCACTATGTGTGCGAGAAATACAGCTATCAGTGCGACACCATGTATGTGGGGACCGGGAACACGGAGAAGACAATCCGCTTTTACCAGCACTGCGGCTTTGTCCACTCCCACATTGTGCCCGGATTTTTTACAGCCAATTACAGGGAGCCCATCTGGGATGAGGGGGTGCTGCTGACGGACATGATCTACCTGAAAAAGGACCTGAAGACAGAGGCAGATCCCAAGAAGGTGCTGGATCTGGCCCTGGAGGCGGGGCGCATCCTTTTGAAAAACGGCGGTGAGATTTTCCGTGTGGAGGAGACGATCAAATACATATGCGGGCGCTTTCACGTGGATGATGTGGACACGTTTACACTCAGTCATGCCATTATTGTCAGCATCAAGATCGGCGACGGGGACACCTACACCCGGGTAAAGCATATCCCTTTGTCCTCCTCCCACCTTGGGATCGTGGCGGAGGTGAATGCTCTCTCTCGGGAGATCTCCGCCGGCCTTGTGGGGATAGATGAGGCCTTTGAGCGCCTGAAGGAGATTGAAGAGATCCCGCCCACGAAGGGCTATCTGCAGATCCTTGCGGCAGGCATGGGAAGCGGGTGCTTCGGGTTCCTTCTGGGGGCGGGCGTGATGGACAGCCTGGCTGCCTTTCTCATAGGCTGCTTCCTGTATGTGTGGGTCCTGGCCTCCAAAAGGCTCCGTATATCCAAGATCATCGTCAACATCGTGGGAGGTGCCCTTATCACCTTCCTGGCCCTCCTGTTCCGGCATTTCTTCCCGTCTGTCCTTCACCTGGACGGCATGATCATCAGCGGCATCATGCCCCTGGTGCCGGGAATGGCTTTTACCAATGCCATCCGGGACATTGCGGACAGCGACTTCCTGTCCGGGACTGTGCGTATGATAGACGCGCTCCTGGTCTTTGTCTATATTGCTATCGGCGTCGGCTTTACGCTGGGAGCCTACACGAACATCATGGGAGGAGTGGGTATATGATGAGTGCTGTTCAGGATATACTGCTGAATTTTTTCTGCGCCTTTTTCGGGACCATAGGGTTCGCCGTCATGTTCAATGTGCCGAAACGCTTCTATATCAGCTGCGGGATGACAGGGGCTATGGGATGGATGGTATACTGCCTGGCTGTGGAATATACCTCGGCGGCTGTATCCTCATTTTTCGGAGCCCTGGTGGTGGTACTCATCTCCCGGATCCTGACCGTTCGTCTGAAGTGCCCTATCACGATCTTCATGATCTCGGGTATTTTCCCCCTCGTGCCCGGGGCGGGCGTGTATTACACGGCCTACTACCTGGTGACAGGTCAGCTTGGGGAGGCGGCCCAGAGAGGGATCGGCGCGGTGAAGGTTGCCTTTGCCATTGTGCTCGGCATCGTGTTTATCGTCTCCATCCCGAGAGAGTTTTTCCAGCCCCGGTACTGGAAAAAGCGGTGGAGTCTGCACAAGGCATCTAAAGAGGCTTGATTGTCATAAATTGCATGTGGTACAATAAAAAATAACAAGATCCTTTTGGGTCGTGGATCACAGAAGGTGAGAAGGAGGCGGAGACTATGTCGGGTATTGCGGGAACCATTTACGAGATGCTCAAAGAGAGCAGATACACGGTCGTGCTGAGCGGGCGGGCCATGTTGGAGGAGAGCGGCTATCCGGTCGTCAGGGACGGGGGAGAGTCCTATGCCATTGAGGAAAAGTATGGGTACTCCGCCGAGGAGAGCTTTTCCAGCTCCTTTTTTTCTACCCGGAAGCAGCAGTTTTATGATTTTTATCGGAATGAACTCCTCCAGGCGGTGGACATACCGCCGGGAAAGGGGTATTATGAAATGGCCAGGCTGGAGGAGTCAGGCATCTTTCAGACCATCATAACAAGGAGGCTGTTCCACCTTCCAAGCAGGGCGGGATGCAGGAATGTCATAGAGCTTCACGGAAGCATTTTCAGGAATTACTGTCCCCACTGCGGGCGGGAGTATCCGATAGAGTACATAAGGAACACCGACAAGATTCCGCTGTGTCAGTCATGCGGGCAGGCGGTGCGGCCGGATGTCATTCTTTTCGGGGAGATGGTGGACAACCAGGTGATTACCCGGGCCGCCACCGAGATGCATAAGGCGGATGTGCTCCTCGTTCTGGGGACGAACCTGAAATCCTTCCTGTGCAGCCAGCTTACCGGCTACTATGAAGGGGATAAACTGATTGTCATAGACGAAGAAGACCACTTCTCCAATAAGGACGCGGACATCTTCTGGCAGAGCCGGGTGGATGACGCACTGGGGGAAATCATTATAGAAATGGAGAGAGACAATGAGTAAAGTAAGAACAAGATTTGCACCAAGCCCCACAGGCAGGATGCATGTGGGCAATCTGAGAACTGCGCTGTACGCGTATCTGATCGCGAAACATGAGGGAGGAGATTTCATCCTCCGCATTGAGGATACAGATCAGGAGCGGTTCATGGAAGGGGCGCTGGAGATCATATACAGAACACTGGAGAAGACAGGACTTGTCCACGACGAGGGACCGGACAAGGACGGGGGCGTGGGCCCTTATGTCCAGAGTGAGAGAAATGCGACCGGCGTCTATCTGAAGTACGCGAAACAGCTCATCGAGCAGGGGGACGCCTACTACTGCTTCTGTGACAAGGAGAGACTGGAGTCTCTGCGCAGCAAGGTGTCTGAGACGGGAACAGAGATCGTGGTCTATGACAAGCACTGCCTCCATCTGAGCAAAGAGGAGATCGAGGCAAATCTGGCGGCCGGGAAGCCCTACGTGATCCGAATCAACATGCCGACAGAGGGGACTACCACTTTCCACGATGAGATCTACGGGGATATCACCGTACCCAACGAGGAGCTGGACGACATGATCCTGATCAAGTCCGACGGATATCCCACCTACAACTTTGCCAACGTGGTGGACGACCATCTGATGGGCATCACCCATGTGGTCCGGGGAAATGAGTACCTGTCCTCCGCCCCCAAATACAACCGCATTTACGAGGCTTTCGGCTGGGATGTGCCGGTGTACGTGCACTGTCCGCTGATCACAGATGAGAACCACAAAAAACTGAGCAAAAGGTGCGGACATTCCTCCTACGAGGATCTGCTGGAGCAGGGCTTTGTGTCAGAGGCCATCGTCAACTATGTGGCTCTTCTTGGCTGGTGCCCGGAGGGGACACAGGAGATCTTTTCCCTGGAGGAGCTGGTGGAGGCCTTTGACTACCGTCATATGAGCAAATCTCCGGCTGTATTCGACATTCAGAAGCTGAAATGGATGAACAGCGAGTACCTGAAGGCTATGGATTTTGACAGATTTTATGAGATGGCAGAGCCCTACATCAAAGAGGTCATCACAAAAGACATAGATCTTAAGAAGATTGCCGCTCTTGTGAAGACAAGGATCGAGATCTTCCCGGATATCAGGGAACACATTGATTTCTTTGAGGAGCTGCCGGAGTACGACACCTCCATGTACTGCCATAAGAAGATGAAGACCAATGAGGAGACATCTCTGGAAGTGCTGCGGGAGACGCTGCCGCTTCTTGAGAGCCAGGAGGATTACAGCAACGACGCGCTCTACAATACGCTGAAGTCCTACGTGGATGAGAAGGGCGTCAAGATCGGCTATGTGATGTGGCCGCTGCGGACAGCCGTGTCCGGCAAGCAGAGCACACCGGGAGGAGCCACGGAGATCATGGAAGTCCTGGGAAAAGAGGAGTCTCTTGCCCGCATCCGCAAAGGGATCGAAAAACTGGAAGAGAGGTAGAAGATGCAGCTTAACAAAGCGCAGCAGGAGGCCGCCTGCCACAAGGAGGGACCCTGTATGGTCCTGGCAGGGCCGGGCTCCGGCAAGACACTCACCATCGCGGCGAGGATCAAATATTTAATAGAGAGAGAAAAAGTAAGACCAGAAGAAATTCTGGTCATTACTTTTACCAGATATGCGGCCCGGCAGATGAAACAGAGGTTTGAGGGGCTCATGGGAGGAAGGGGCATGCCTGTCACGTTCGGCACCTTCCACGGGATCTACTACGGCATCCTGAAGTGGGCTTACGGCCTGACATCGGCCAATATCATGGCGGAGGAGGAGAAGAGGGAGCTGCTGCGCCAGATCCTTTCTCTGCCCCAGATGAGCCCGGACATGGAGATAGAGGACGAGAAGGACTATCTGGAGCGGCTCCTGTCCGAGATGGGGAAAGTAAAAAACAGCGGGATCAGGCTCTCAGAGTATGAGTCACAGGTCAGCCCCCGGCATTTCCAGGACATATGCACACTCTATGAGAAGAAAAAGAAGCAGATGAAAAAGATCGACTTTGACGATATGCTGCTCCTGTGCTGGAAGCTCTTTAAGACCAGATCGGACATATTGGAGAGATGGCAGGGGAAGTTCCGCTATATCCTTGTGGATGAGTTCCAGGATGTGAACCGGGTTCAGTACGAGGTGCTCAGGATGCTGGCTCTTCCGGAGAACAACCTCTTTGTGGTGGGAGATGACGACCAGTCCATCTACCAGTTCCGGGGTGCCAGACCCGGGATCATGCTGGGATTCCCCAAGGATTACCCCGGTGCCAGGCAGATCCTGCTGGATGTGAACTACCGGTGTACTTCCTACATCCTGAAGGGGGCAGTCCGGGTCATCGAGCACAATAAAAAACGGTATCCGAAAAAGCTGCGCGCGGTGAAGGACAAGGGGGCTCTGGTTCATGTCCAGGAGGTGAAAGACCCCACGGAGGAGGCAAAGTACATTATCTCCTCCATACAGAAGCGCATGGAAGAGGGGAAGGATCTCAAAGATATGGCAGTCCTCTTCCGGACCAATCTGGACGCGGGCATCCTGGCCGGACAGCTGATGGAACATCGCCTGCCCTTCTCCATGCGGGAGTATGTGCGCAACGTGTTCGAGCATTTTATCGGGCGAAATATCCGCAGCTACATGGAGTTGGCGTCCGGCCGGCGGGACAGAAAGTATTTCCTGGACATTGCCAACTGTCCCAGGCGGTATATCAGCCGGGAGAGCATGGAACATCCGGCGGTCTCTTTTGAGGAGCTGCGGAAGTTCTACTGTGACAAGGACTGGATGCAGGACCGCATCGATCAGTTTGAGTGGGATATCAAAATGATGGAGAACAAAACGCCCTTTGCGGCCCTGCAGTACATCCGCAAGCGGATCGGCTACGATGAGTACCTGCGGGAGTGGGCTAAGACGCGCCGTGTGGGGGAAGAGGATCTCTTTGAGATCCTGGAGCAGATCCAGGAGAGCACAAAGGATTTTCAGACAATGGAAGAGTGGTTCCGCTATACGGATGAGTACGGGAGAAATCTGCGGGAGCAGCAGAGAAGAAAAAGTGATGAGAACAGGGAGGGCATCTCCCTTATGACCATGCACAGTGCCAAGGGGCTGGAATTTGACACGGTCTTTATCCTGGGTGCCAACGAGGGCGTGACACCCTACAAGAAGGCAAAGCTGGAGGAGGAGATTGAGGAGGAGAGACGCATGTTCTATGTGGCCATGACGAGGGCCAAGGAGAAGCTGGTCATCACTTACGTGAAAACAAAAAACGGAAAGGATGCGGATCCTTCCCGGTTCGTGGAGGAGCTTCTGCTCCGGGGCAAAAAGAAGAAGGACGCCTAGAAGGCGTCCAGATCTTCCTCAAATTCCTGCTCATCCAGCCACTCGTCAAAAGCGTCGGCTGCGATCTCGTACTCCTCGTCGTCCTCGATGTTCTCAAGATCCGGATTTTCCGGGTCTGTCTCAATGTAGCGGTAGATGTATACATCCCCCTCTTCTTCCCCGTTTTCATCCAGCGGAAGGAGAGCGATGTACTGACGGCCGCCTGCCTCGTAGATGGTGAGGACGGCACACTCGAGCACTTCATCATTGTCCAGAGTCAGTGTTACCGTGATCTCTTCATTCTGCTGTTCTCTCATAGTCATTTTCTCCTTTTTTCTCTGTCATGTTTTAAGAGAGTTCCTCTTTCTTTACTCTACCAGAGAGCGGCGGTAAAAGCAAGACATATCGGGTCGCCATATTCCCCCGGCCATACGGGACTGGTCAAACGGTGTAAAATGTTGTAAAATACTAAATATGTATGAGATTATTTAGATGACATGAAGGAGGAACATATATGAGAAACCGAAAGTTCATGGCTGTCCTTGCCATGATCCTTATCTGCGTCCTGTCAGCGGCAGGCTGCAGCAAAAAGAACGTGGGCAGTCCGGAGGACAACCCGGTGCAGGAAGAAGACGAGGAGGGACAGGGAGAGGACGGACAGGCTGAGGGGGAAGGATATACATTCGGCTTCAGCGCCATCGATATGGAAAATCCTTATTTTATCACGCTGGAAAATTCTATCCGCGAAACCCTGACAGAGCAGGGCCATGAGCTGATCACTATGGATCCGGGGACCGATGCGGCTACCCAGGAGTCCCAGATCGAACAGATGATAGATTCCGGCATAGACGCTATTTTCCTGAGCCCTGTCAACTGGGAGAGCATTACGCCGTCCCTGCAGGCGCTTCAGGAGGCGGGCGTGAAGATCATCAACGTGGACACCCAGGTGAAGGAGATGGACTACGTGGATGCCTACGTGGGCTCTGACAATGTGGAGGCGGGCAGGATCTGCGGACAGGCTCTGATGGAGCGGTGCCCGGAAGGCGGAAAGGTGCTCATCCTTGAGTGCCCCACGCAGAATTCCATCAATGACCGGATCACCGGCTTTGAGGAGGTGATCTCAGATGCGGATCCAGGATTTGAGATCGTGGCCAGAGAGAACACAGACGGAAAGTTTGAGAAATCCCTGGAGGTGGCCCAGACAGCGCTGGAAGCGCACCCGGATGTGACTGCCATCATGTGCGGCAATGACCAGATCGCCGTGGGAGCACAGACAGCGGTCAATCTTCTCGGGATGGACGACGTGATCATCTATGGCGTGGACGGATCCCCGGATATCAAAAAGGAGCTTTTGAAATCTGACACACAGATTGCCGGCACTGCGGCCCAGTCTCCCATCAATATGGGGAAAACAGCTGTGGAAGTAGGACTGGCTATCCTGAATGGAGAGGACTACGAGAAGGAAAACTATGTGGAGATCATTGATATGATCACAAAGGACAATGTGGAAATGTATGGAGCAGACGGCTGGCAGTAGGAGCAGCAGGAAGGAAGAGTAATGACAAAAAAAGAGGGAAGGCCTACGCCTTTAGGTGCGGAAGTGAAAAGGGAGCAGGTGAATTTTGCAGTGGAGGCGCCCCAGGGGAAGACGTGTGAGCTTCTGCTGTACAGAAAAGGGGAGCCGGAGCCGGCATTTTGCTTTGATATGCCCTATAGAGAGGAGACCGGGGACGTGCGCTTTCTGGCCCTTGCAGATTTCCCGGCACAGGAGTACGAGTACAACTACCGGATCGGGGAGGAGATCTTCGTGGATCCCTATGCCAGGAAGCTGGCTGGTACGGAGAAGTTCCACGATATATGCGACGCCCGGGACTGCCAGGTCAGAGGAGTGCTTTACGTGGATGACTATGACTGGGAGGGGGACAGAAGACCCCGCATTCCCATGCACAGAGTGGTGGCTTACAGCCTCCATGTGAGAGGGTTTACAAAGCACACATCCTCCCGGGTAAAACACAAGGGAACATTTGCCGGCCTTGTGGAGAAGATCCCCTATATGCTGGAACTGGGGATCAATCAGATCCACTGTATGCCGGTGTACGAGTTTGCCCCGTCTCCCAAGTACGTGAATTACTGGGGATACGGGCCGGGATATTATTTTGCGCCGAAGGCGGCCTACGCGGCGGCAGATCCGGTCACGGAGCTGAAGGACATGGTCAAAGCCTGCCATAAGGCCGGGATTGAGGTGATCCTGGAAATGCCCTTTGAGGGGACCACGCCCAGGATCTATATGGAGGCCTGCCTGCGCCATTATATGCTGGAGTACCACGTGGACGGGTTTATCCTGAATCCCGATGTGACGCCTGTGGACGGGGTGTACAGGGATCCCATGCTGCAGGGGATGAAGCTTCTGAAGCATCAGACCGGGTTCCAGAATGTGATGCGCCGTTTCCTGAAAGGGGACGAGGGCATGGTGGGGGATGTGATCTACTGGCTCCGCCGCCAGGCAGGCGCAGAAGGATACTACAACTATATTGCAAACCAGAACGGATTTACACTGAATGACCTTGTCTCCTACGACGCCAAGCACAATGAGGCAAACGGGGAGAACAACCAGGACGGGCCGGACTACAACTACAGCTGGAACTGCGGGGCAGAGGGACCCAGCCGGAAGAAGGCGGTGGTGGCCTTAAGAGAGGGGCAGAGAAGAAATGCCTTCTTTCTGGTGCTGCTGGCACAGGGGACGCCCTGCATCCTGGCGGGCGATGAATTTGGCAACACCCAGAAGGGAAACAACAATGCCTACTGCCAGGACAATCCGACAGGGTGGCTGGACTGGAGCCGCCTGGAGCGCGAGAAGAAGCTGTTCGCTTTTGTGAAAGATCTGATCGCCCTGCGAAAAGCCCATCCGGTGCTGGCGCAGGAGAAGGAGCTGCTTGGCATGGACCAGATCAGCTGCGGTGTGCCTGATGTGTCCTACCATGGCGCCTGTGCGTGGCAGACCCCCTCGGAAGTGTCCAGCCGTCAGCTGGGTGTCTATTACTGTGGGAAGATGGCGGAGGATGAGGACTGCTTTGTCGCCTACAACATGCACTGGCTGGAGCACGGCTTTGCTCTCCCGGCTCTGCCCAAGGGAAAGAAGTGGTATCTGGCCGCTGACACAAAAGAGGGCATCCTTCCGGAGACAGTGCTTCTGGACAGCCAGAGGGAAGCTGTGCTTAAAGACAGGACCATTGCCGTCTTCATAGGCAGGTAGGGGATGAGCGGGACAAAGATCGGAGAACTGCTTAGGAGAGCCTCCGTATTTGACGCATTTTCTCTGAAGTGCCTTGCCATTCTCTGTATGGCGGCAGACCATGCAGGGCGGATCCTCTTCCCGGAGGAGCTGAACCTGGTCAGGATCGGGAGACTTGCCTTTCCCATATTCGCCTTTCTCCTGACGGAGGGGTTCTTCCATACAAGAGACATATACAGGTACCTTGCAAGGCTGGGAATCTTTGCGATTCTGTCGGAAATCCCTTTTGACCTGGCCCTTCATCAGAGTATCTGGTATCCCCGGAGCCAGAATGTATTTTTTACGCTTTTTATCAGCGTGGCTCTGATGGCGGCGCTGGAGCGCTGCAGGGAGTGGCCGGAGCGCATTCTTGAGATCTTTATTGCTATGTGGTTTGCAGAGGCCCTGGGCAGTGATTATGGTTTCCGCGGAGTCCTTCTGGTGCTGATCTTCTATGTAGGGCGTGCGCGTCCCTGGGCAGGGCTGACCTTAGGAGGACTGTGGAACTTTCTGTGGCAGTCCCCGGTGCAGCGCTTTGGAGTCCTGTACGTTATACCTGTGGGGCTCTACAATGGGAAAAAGGGAAGGAGTATGAAATACTTTTTCTATGTGTTTTACCCGGCCCATCTGCTTCTGCTCTGGGCGATAAAATATCTGTGCGGATAAGGCGGCAGAGGGCAGAATAGGTATAGAAAAGGAATGAATTTGAGAAGGAAGTATAAAAAGATGAAGGCATGGAAACATTTTTGCACAATTACTCATCACAAGATCCTTGTCATGAAGGGCTGCTTTAAGCTGGGGCTCTACCGTCAGGGGCTGCTCCACGATATGTCCAAGTATTCGCCGGTGGAGTTTTTTGTGGGCTGCAAGTACTATCAGGGGACGAGAAGTCCCAACAATGCAGAGCGGGAGGCGAAGGGATATTCCTCTGCCTGGCTTCACCACAAGGGCCGGAACAAGCATCACTATGAATACTGGATCGATTACGGGATGCACAAAGAGGACGGGATCATCGGCATGAAGATGCCTGCCCGGTATGTGGCAGAAATGTTTGTGGACCGGATCTCCGCTTCCAAGACATACCAGAAGGACAAATACGAGGACTGGCATCCCCTCCAGTACTACGAGAAGGGTGCAGCCATGCTGGGAAAGATGATCCACCCCGAGACAGCGCAGCTTCTCCACGACCTGCTGAAGCGGCTGGCCCGGGACGGAGAGGAGAAAACCTATGCCTACATCCGTAACGTGGTGCTGAAGAAAGACTTTCCCTACAATAGAAAGTGGGAGCCTGAGAAGTCAGGGGAACACAAAAGTCATCCGCAGAAAAATGAAAAGAGCTGGAATTGGTAAAAGGGACCCTTTCTGAGTCCCTTTTTTCGCTGTGTGCAGGATTTTTTTATTCCGGATAGACAAGCCGCTCTTTTGTGATCCCCTCCAGCACCTCTTTTAAGTATCTCTCTGCCAGGTATTTTGCCATGGGAAGGTTCATATCCAGATAATTGCCGCAGTCTTTTGGTGACGCGCCCGGAACTTCCCCCTCAAATTCTGCGATAAAGGAGAACATCTTTTTCATAAGAGGGACAATGTCCTCAGATTCATAGTCGCCGGCCAGCAGAAGGTAAAAGCCGGTGCGGCAGCCCATGGGCCCAAAATACAGGACCTTGTCTTTAAAGTCCGGGTCATTTCTCAGGAAGGTGGCGCCCAGGTGCTCGATGGTGTGGACTTCGGCCGTGTTCATGACCGGCTCATCGTTGGGGCTTGTCATGCGCAGGTCAAAAGTGGTCACCACACAGTCTCCGGCCATGTCTTTTCTGGAGACATACACGCCCGGGACCAGTTTTATGTGGTCAATGGTAAAACTTGTAATCTTTTCCATGTAAGATCATCCTTTCCAATATAATATGTCAGTCAGGGCAAAACAGATTTTGCCTTTGCCAGAGTATGCCAGGCAAAAATGCCCTATACTTCAGTCTACCACTTTTTTCATGGATTTTCTATGGCAAAACAACACAGGTGTGGTATAATGTGTGAGATAGGCCTGAGCCGTGCGAAAAGAAAAGGCGGCAGGCCGGCTGCTAGCAGACGGGGATGCGGCCTTTTCTTTTCATAGGGCGAAGCCCGGGACACTGAGGGGAGCGAAGCGCCCCGAAGTGTCCGGCACGGCGAGGAGAGGGCGTGCGAAGCGCCCCGAAGGGAGGCACAACAGATGAGATTATACATTGTCCGTCACGGAGAGACGGACTGGAACAAAGCGAGAAAGATACAGGGACAGTCAGACATTCCTCTTAATGAGTTTGGGAGGCACCTGGCCAGGGAGACGGCCAAAGGTCTTGCGGATGTGCATTTTGATCTCTGTTTTACCAGCCCTCTTTCCAGGGCAAAGGAGACAGCGCAGATCATACTGGATGGAAGAGATGTCCCCATCATAGAGGAACCGCGGATCGAGGAGATGGCCTTTGGAGAGTACGAGGGAAAGTGCTGCTCCAGTGAAGGCTGGGAGCTGCCGGAAGAGTTCCGCCGCTTTTTCGACGGCCCGGACAGGTACAGAGCTCCTGCGGGAGGAGAAGATTTTGGACAGGTGAGGGACCGGACGGGAGAGTTCCTGGAGGATTTGGCTCGTGATCCGAAATACGAGGGAAAGCAGATCCTGCTCACCACCCACGGTGCTGCGCTGGCGGGGTTGCTCTGCTACATAAGAAAGGCTCCTCTGTCCCAGTATTGGGGCGCGGGAGTGCACAAAAACTGTGCAGTCACGGAAGTGGCCTGCAGAGATGGAAAATTCCAAATTTTGTCCGAAAATGTGGTGTACTACAAAGATGAGGTAGAACCTTGGGCAAAATGATCGATTATAAAAATGGGAGGACACAGACATGATCAATGACAAGAAAGTATTATTCAGCGGGATGCAGGCGACAGGGAACCTGACCCTTGGAAATTATCTGGGAGCGCTGAAGAACTGGGTGACGCTGAGTGACGAGTATGAATGTTTCTACAGCGTGGTGGACATGCATTCCATCACAGTGCGGCAGGACCCGGCAACTCTGAGAAAAAGGGCGAGAGCGCTTCTCATCCTCTACATTGCGGCTGGTCTGGATCCGAAGAAAAATTGTATTTACTACCAGTCCCATGTGTCCGGGCATGCGGAGCTGGCCTGGATCTTGAATTGTTTCACTTACATGGGTGAGCTGAACCGGATGACCCAGTTTAAGGACAAGGCAGCCAAACATGCGGACAATATCAATGCCGGACTGTTTACCTACCCGGTACTGATGGCTGCGGACATCCTTCTTTATCAGGCAGATGTTGTCCCGGTGGGTGTGGACCAGAAACAGCATCTGGAGCTGACAAGGGATATTGCAGAGAGGTTCAATAATATTTACGGGGATGTGTTTACCATCCCGGAGGCCTATATAGGAAAAGTGGGGGCAAAAATTATGAGCCTCCAGGATCCTGTAAAGAAGATGTCCAAATCAGATGAAAACCCCAATGCCAGCATTTACCTCATGGACGATCCGGATACGATCATGCGCAAATGCAAGCGGGCCGTGACGGACTCTGAGGCACAGATCCTTTACAGGGACGAGCAGCCGGGAGTCAAGAACCTGATCAACATCTACAGCGCCTGCACCGGAAAGACACCGGAGGAAGTGGTAAAAGAGTTTGACGGCAGAGGATACGGAGATTTTAAGGTGGCTGTAGGAGAATCTGTTGTCTCTGTGCTGAAACCTCTGCAGGAAGAGGCGGCAAGACTTACAAAGGACAAGGCATACATTGACGGCATTATCAAGGAGAATGCGGAGAAAGCAGGATACTACGCAAATAAGACGCTGCGCAAGGTGCAGAAAAAAGTGGGATTCCCGGAACGCATCCGCTAAATCTTCTGTGACGGCGAAAAAATGGAGATACGGAGGCTTACGTGATGGCAATACAGACTGCGGGAGAGCAGAAGTATTATGATTTTATAGAGGAGAGAGCAAAGAGCCTGCGCACAGGGATGATTGTCTGGATCAGCCTGCTGGCGGTGGCGCTCATTGCTGCCTTCAACAGTCCGGTCATCGGCGCTGTGCTGGCGGCGGCAGGGGTCGTGCTGGCTGTGCTGAATGTCAGGAGCCAGAGAGCGCTGCGCGCAAAACTTTCATGGATCGAGGACAAGGCTGCCTTTTTTAACCAGCTGATCGCCCCGGATGTGGTGGAGGTACCTGCCTTTCGCCTTCTTGTGGCAAGAGAGTATGTCCTCTCCTTCCGGGCGGATGTATTTGTCTATCGTCTCAGCGACATGGAAAAGGTGGAAGTGGGTCTGGGAAAAGGCGGAGAGAAGGCTTTGTTCCTTACGGATAAAATTGGTGAAAGGCATGAGATAGCAAGAGACAGAGGCAGGGGAACGGCCGACTTTGACAGGGCCTACGAGGTGCTGAGAGAGAGGCTGGCGCTGGCAGGGCATCAGGCTTAAGAGAGGCTTTTTTCTAAGAAGAAAACTCCCGGAACTGTGGACTAAAATCAGATGTCCCCAGTGCGGGAGTTTTTTGCTGTCAGTTTTGCCGCTATTTTCTTGCGGCCAGTTCTTTTTTATGTTTTTCTACCAGCGCGTGAATTCTCTTTGTCGGATCAAGGACAGCTCCAATGGAGATGTCGTGGTTCAGTGAGTCGATGATCAGCGCGATGAACTTACTCATATCTGCCACAGTGAAGTAGGGCTTGCTCAGTGTCTCGGGCGGCAGATAGGTGAGGTTGGTGGTGATCAGGTGATCGATGTAGCCCTTGTTGTAATAGTCGTCAAAGATCTCCATGCCGTTAGTGAAAAGCCCGAAGGTGGTGCACACAAAGACGCGGGCAGCCCCTCTGTCTTTCAGCTGTTTGGCCACATCCAGCATGCTCTCTCCGGAGGAGATCATGTCATCCACAACGATCAGATCCTTGCCTTTGACATCAGCCCCCAGGAATTCATGGGCCACAATGGGGTTTTTGCCGTTTACGATGGTGGAGTAGTCACGGCGTTTGTAGAACATTCCCATCTCCACGCCCAGCACATTGGAGAAATACACAGCTCTGTGCATGGCTCCCTCGTCCGGGCTGACGATCATCAGGTGCTCCTTGTCCAGCACCAGGTCAGGTTCAGCCCTGAGCAGTGCCTTCATAAACTGGTAGGGCGGGTTGAAGTTGTCAAAGCCTATGAGCGGGATGGCGTTCTGCACTCTGGGGTCGTGGGCGTCGAAGGTCATAATGTTGGACACACCCATTTCCACCAGCTCTTCCAGCGCCAGGGCGCAGTCCAGGGACTCGCGCTTTGTGCGCTTGTGCTGGCGGCTTTCGTATAAGAAAGGCATCAGCACATTGACCCTGTGGGCTTTTCCGTTTGCCGCGGAGATGATGCGCTTCAGGTCCTGGTAGTGGTCGTCCGGGGACATGTGGTTTACGTGGCCGTTCACCGAGTAGGTCAGGCTGTAGTTGCATACATCTACCATTACAAAGAGATCCTTGCCACGGACAGTCTCTTTGATCGTACCCTTTGCCTCGCCGCTTCCAAAGCGGGGACAGTGGCACTCGATCAGATAGTTGTCCATCTGATAGGAAGAATAGACGGGAGAGCTGAGTGTCTCCTCTGATGTGTCCTTCCGAAATTGCACGATATAGTCATTTACCTTTTTCCCCAGCTCTGTACAGCTCTCAAGAGCTGCGATCTTTAAGGGAGCCACGGGCAGGGCACGTTCCAGTACTTTTAAATCTGACATAGGTTCCTCCAGTCATATATGTTTTTCCTCTATTATTTATAGCACTTTTATGGTAAAATGGTCAACTAATCGGTCAAAATATGTTATACTTTATTAGATAAGAAACAGCAGAGGTATTTTATATGGCACACAGACATATCATCAAGAGCATAGAGCCCGGCAGCATTGCAGAGGAGCTGGGCATAGAGAAGGGGGACATTCTTCTGTCCATCAACGACCAGGAGGTAGAGGATGTCTTTGATTATCATTTTTACGTCAATGACGAGCAGCTTGTGCTTACTATAGAGAAGCCGGACGGGGAAGAGTGGGAGCTGGAGATTGAGAAGGACTATGAGGAGGACCTGGGGATTGAGTTTGAGCAGGGCCTCATGGATGAGTACCGCTCCTGCAGAAATAAATGTATTTTCTGTTTTATCGACCAGATGCCGAAGGGGATGCGGGACACGCTCTACTTCAAAGACGACGACTCAAGACTCTCCTTTCTGCAGGGAAACTATGTGACGCTGACCAATATGAGCGACCATGACATTGACAGGATCATCCGGTATCACCTGGAGCCTATCAATATTTCTTTCCATACTACCAACCCGGAGCTGCGCTGCCAGATGCTCCACAACCGATTTGCCGGTGAGGCGCTGAAGAAGGTGGACAGGCTGTACGAGGCGGGGATTGAGATGAACGGACAGATCGTTCTGTGCCGGGGGATCAACGACGGCGAGGAGCTGGAGAGGACCATCCGGGATCTGTCCGGGTATCTTCCCTGCCTGCAGAGTGTGTCCGTGGTACCGGTGGGGCTGACGAAATACAGGGATGGCCTGTATCCGCTGGAGCCCTTCACCCCGGAGGATGCCCGAAAGGTGCTGGAAGTGGTCCACCGCTGGCAGGATGAGCTGTACGAAAAGTGGGGGAGCCATTTCATCCATGCCGGAGATGAGTGGTACCTGCTGGCCGGGGAGGAGATGCCGCCACAGGAGCGGTACGACGTATCTTTCTAGTCTTTTGTTGATACAAAGATATAAAATTGTACCATA
>OGXL01000896.1_pt1 | contig 25855 bp, 23 predicted proteins | sample 1576311 | NCBI WGS metagenome assembly OGXL01 (sample SAMEA3541564, study PRJEB24748) | human gut metagenome | biome: human gut; feature: human-associated habitat; material: faeces | place: China | collected 2012 | reverse complement strand
CCCCGGATAATCCACACCCCATACAAGATCCAGCAGATTCTCACGGCTGTAGACTTTGTTCGGATTCATGGCAAGAAGCTCCAGCACATCATATTCTTTTGCTGTCAGATTGATCTCACGCTCTCCGATAAACACTCTTCTGCTCTCACAGTCGATCCGCATATTGCCTTTGACCAGAATCTTGGCAGTCTGCGCACTCTCCTCTTTTCTCGCAGTCCTTCTCATGATCGCTTTGATCCGGGCCTTGACTTCCAGAATATTGAACGGCTTCGTAATATAATCATCCGCTCCGTACTCCAGCCCGAGTATCTTGTCCATATCCTCACTTTTGGCAGTCAGCATGACGATCGGCATGTCGGAAAACTCACGGATGGCCTGACAAACCTGAAACCCATCCATCTTCGGGAGCATCACATCCAGCAGCACGAGGTCATACTCGCAGTTCTTTGCATACTGCAGTGCTTCCTCACCGTCATAGGCACAGTCCACCTCCATGTCGTCCTGTTCCAGACTGAACCGTATCCCTTTCACGATCAACTTTTCATCGTCAACTACTAAGATCTTCTTCTTGCTCATACTTTCTTCCTTCAACTTCCTGCTATACTGTAATATTATCTTTAATCTTATTATACAGACCTTCTTTGATTCCGCTGATCTGCATCAGCTCTTCTGTATTCTGGAACCTGCCGTTTTCTTCCCGATAGGCAATAATACTGTCCGCCCGGGACTCTCCTACACCGGACAACGTCATCAATTCTTCTTTTGTCGCCGTATTAAGATTGACTTTTCCATCCTGCGGCTTTGTTCCTTCTGCCGGACTTTCCCCCGGCTGTGCTGCTGCCTGTGTCTGCATCTCCTCTTTGGTGGGAATATAGATCTGCTCCCCATCCACAACAACCCTTGCCTGATTCACTGCATCCTGTGCAGCCTCGGCTGTCAGTCCGCCCGCCATGGCAATGACTTCATAAAGCCTGTCGTCACTGCCCACTTCATACACGCCGGGCTTTCCGACTGCTCCGCACAGATAGACAAAAATCTTTGTCTCTTTCTTCGGTTCTTTGTCTTCAACCTTCTTTTCTTCTGCAGAGGACTCTTCTTTCTCTTCCTGTGTCTCCTCCAGAGAAATCTCCTTAAGTTCTTCCCCCGACTCTTGCCCGCACCCGCTGATCAGGCACAACGCAGTCAAGATCATAACAACTGTATAATAAGCTTTCTTTTTCCATCTGTCCCTCATATTTCCTCACAATCTCAGACGCAAGGAATCCCCTTTTATATCGGACAGTAATATTGTAACGAAAAACGCTCAAAATTACAATAACATTTTTACAATCCTGTTACGCATTTATTACAATTCTGACGCTCTATTCCCACTGGAAGATTGCAATCCCGATCAGTGCCACGACAAGCCCTGCCAGCTTCCGGAATGCAAACGGCGATTTTTCCACACCAAACATCCCCAGAAGCTCGATCACATACGCCACGATCAGCTGGGAGATTACAATTAGAAGTGCAGCTTTTGCCGGTCCTAAGGATGCCATGCTCTTTACTACGGTCCAGGTAATCCCTGCTCCGATCACGCCTCCTAAGAGCATATATTTCGGTTCCACCTTCGCAAGTGCCGTCACATCCGCTCTTCCTGCCAGAAACCATACCGCCAGACATGCCAGAAAAGCACTTAACTGCACCCAGATATTGCTGACCCACAAGCCGGTTGTCTTTGTTACCTGTGTATTAAATACACCCTGAACACTCATCAGCGCCCCGGAAAGAAGGGCAATTAAAAAACCAGTCATCGTTTTCTACCTCCTGAAATTTTTCTCAATTTCTTTTAGTATTTCCCGAATCCTGGTTTTTCATTTATCACTCTGTCAATGCTTTTGTCAATTTTGGGATCATTTCATCCACATGCTCTTTTTCAATGATAAGCGGAGGTACCAGACGCAGTACATTGCCCTGTGCCTGAATCACAAGAAGACCTTCCTCGATGGCGCGGTTATTTACCTGCGCGGCCGGTTTCTTTAACACAATGCCCTGCATCAGTCCGGTTCCTTTTCGTTCCAGCACGCCATCCACATGTTGTACCAGTTCTTCCAGACGCTCTGTCAGATATTCTGACACTTCATTGACATGCTCCACGATCTTTTCTTCCTCAAAAATGTCGATCACCGTCTTGACTGCCATACATGCCAGTGGGTTACCGCCATAAGTTGCCCCGTGATCTCCCGGCTTTAACGATGCCTGTGCCACTTTTTCTGTCATGGCAAAGGCTCCCACCGGAATACCGTTTCCAATTCCCTTTGCCATAGTCAGAATATCTGGTTTTACCCCGAATTTCTGCCATGCAAACATCGCGCCGGTTCTTCCCATTCCGCACTGCACTTCGTCACAGATCATCAGAATATCGTTCTCATCACAGATCTTACGGATTCCTTCCATGAATTCCTGTGTAGCAAGATTGATCCCGCCTTCCCCCTGTAATGGTTCTAAAATAATTGCGCAGGTCTGATCCGTCACCAGCGCTTTCACACTGTCCAGATTATTGAATTCTGCAAAAGAAACTCCCGGGAGCATCGGTTCAAAAGGTTCTCTATACGCAGTATGTCCAGTCACGGAAACGGCGCCGAAGCTGCGCCCGTGGAACGAATTTTCCATGGCGATAAACTGATATCTGCCCGATTTTTTATTATACGCATATCGTCTTGCCGCTTTTAAAGCCCCCTCATTTGCCTCAGACCCGCTGTTCGTAAAAAATACCCGGTCCATCCCCGAAATCCGGTTCAGTTTTTGTGCTGCCTCTCCACAATTGGTATGATAATACAGGTTGGACGTATGATACAGCTGATCGATCTGGAATTTTAATGCCGCATTCAGCTTCTGATTTCCGTATCCCAGTCCCGACACTGCAAATCCGGCTGCAAAATCCAGATATTTTTTCCCGTTCGTGTCATACAGATAAACACCTTCTCCCCTCTCCAGCGCAATTGGAAACCGATTGTATACGTGTATTAGATTTTCTTCTGCTGCTTTGATCTTCTCATTCACCATCATAATACCTGCTTTCTTCTTCATGTAAAATTGCCGTACCGATTCCTTTGTTTGTAAAGAATTCCAGAAGCAGACAGTGCGGGATCCGCCCATCTAAAATATGCACTCTGGAAACGCCGTTTTCAATGGCATCAATACAATTATTCAGCTTAGGAAGCATTCCTCCTCCGATATAGCCCTCTTCGATCAGCTGTTTTGCTTCTTTTACCAGAAGCTCGGAGATGAGAGTAGCAGGATCCTTCGGATCTTTATATACTCCCTCAATATCTGTCAGAAATGCCAGTTTTTCTGCCTTCATGGCTCTTGCAATGGCACAGGCTGCATCATCTGCGTTGATATTATATGTATGGAATTCATCATCCATTCCTACCGGACACACGACCGGAAGAAAATCCTTCTCCAGAAGATCATGCAAAATCTGTGCATCTACTTTTTTGATCTCCCCGACAAATCCGATATCTTCTCCGTTGGAATATTTCTTTTCCACATTCAGAAGTCCACCGTCCTTCCCGCTGATTCCGATGGCACGTACTCCCTGTCCTTCCAGAAGCTGTACCAGGCTTTTGTTCACTTTTCCAAGTACCATTTCCGCTACTTCCATGGTCTCTTCATCAGTCACCCGAAGTCCGTTGATAAACTGCGGTTCTTTGCCGATCTTTCCGACCCATTTACTGATTTCTTTTCCGCCTCCGTGCACAATGATCGGTTTGAAGCCGACCAGCTTTAATAAGGTAACGTCCTCGATTACTTTCTGCTTTAACGCCTCGTCTGTCATGGCGCTGCCGCCGTATTTTACAACGACGATCTTCCGGTTAAACCGTTGGATATACGGCAGTGCCTCGATCAGTACTTTCGCCTTCTCCAGATATTGATTCATATTTTCATTCATATTCTCACTCCTCCTGCCTGTCTTTTTTACTGAATATACATTGTACTAGCTGCGGTAATCCGCATTGATATCGATATATCCGTGGGTAAGATCACATCCCCATGCGGTTGCTGTTTCCTCTCCCTGTCCGAGATCTGCAATGGCAGTCACCTCCGGCATGGATAAAATCTCTGTGGCCTTTTCTTCACTGTAATCCAGCGCGACTCCGTTTTCGATGATCTTTAACTCTCCGGCGCTGCTTTTGAAATACAGATCCACTTTCTCCGGATCAAATTCGGCACCGGAATAGCCCATAGCGCACAAGATCCGCCCCCAGTTTGCATCATGACCGGCGATCGCCGCTTTGGTCAGATTGGAGCAGACCACGGATTTCGCCAGTGTTTTCGCCTGTTCTTTCGTATCTGCGCCTTTTACTGTCACCTCGAACAATGCTGTGGCGCCTTCTCCGTCTCCTGCCATTTTTTTTGCTAGTGTCTCATTGACCTCATGCAGAGCTTCTGCAAATATTTCAAATTCTTTTGTCCCTTCTTTGATTTTTGGATTTTCTGCCATTCCGTTCGCCAGAAGAAGTACTGTGTCATTCGTTGAAGTATCTCCGTCCACAGAGATCATATTGTATGTATCCGGCACATCCTCGCTCAAGGCGCTCTGGAGCGCTTCCTTTGTAATGACAGCGTCTGTGGTGATAAAAGAAAGCATGGTGCACATATTGGGATGGATCATGCCTGAGCCCTTTGCCATGCCGCCGATGGTGACCGTCTTATCTTTCACCTGAATGGTGACGGCGATCTCCTTCTCCTTTGTATCTGTAGTCATAATAGCTTTTGCCGCCTCTGTCCCCGCTTCAAGGGTAGAAGCTTTCTTCGGGGCCAGGGCCGCGATACCGGCTTTTAGCTTCTCAATGGGCATCTGTTTTCCAATGACGCCTGTAGAGCCGATCAGCACACCTTCCGGGTCAATGCCCAGAACTTCTCCTGCCTTGTTTGCCGTGTCTTTGCAGTATCCAAAACCTTCCGCACCCGTGCAGGCATTAGCAATTCCTGAGTTTACAATGACAGCCTGTGATTTCTTTCCGCTCCTTACTACCTGCTGATCCCACTTTACGGGCGCTGCTTTTACTACATTTGTGGTAAAGGTTCCTGCTGTCACACAGGGCACCTGGCTGTAGATCAAGGCCATATCTGTACGGTCCTTGTACTTCAGTCCGGCCGCCGCATGGGCTGCTTCAAATCCTTTTGCCGCGGTCACGCCGCCTTCTATTCTCTCCATTTTATCCACCTTCCCTTGAATTGTTTGCTATTGTTCATTGAACGCCGTAATATTGGCGTCATTCAGTACAAAATCATAATAGTTCAGATCTTCTCTCTCTGTCCATCCGATGGTGTTCCAGAAGGCATTTCCAATATCATTTTTTGTAAATGCGATTAGACAGACTTTGTTGATCTGCTCCGCCTTCAGCGCCTCCATGGCCTTCACTACCATGGCTTTTCCTATTCCGTGGCGCCGGTAAGCCTCATCCACACACACGTGATAGAGACATCCTCGCCTTCCGTCGTGTCCGCACAAAATGCTGCCCACGATCTTTCCGTCCTTTTCCGCTACCACGCTGGTGGTAGGATTTCTCTTCAGAAAACGGTCCACCCCTTCTCTGGAGTCATCAATACTCCGGATGCCAAATCCCTTGATCTGTTTCCAGAGATGGTACACCTCCTCGTAATCGTCAATGGTCATCTCACGGATCGTCATATCTACTCACCTCTACGGGAACATAGGCACAAGATTCAGTCCCTCATCCTCCGGCAGTCCGAAGGCAAGGTTCATATTCTGCACCGCCTGTCCGGCCGCTCCTTTCACAAGATTGTCAATGGCTCCCATCATAATGATACGGCCGGTTCTCTCATCGATCTTAAAACCGATATCCACGTAATTGCTTCCCTCCACCCACTTGGTCTCGGGATATACGCCCTCATCAAGGAGGCGGATAAATTTCTCGTCTTTATAATATTTCTCATACACAGCCTTCACATCCGCATAGCTTACATCCTTTGTCAGCTTTGCGTACTCTGTGGCCAGAATACCGCGGTTCATGGGAACAAGGTGAGGAGTAAAATTCAGCACCACTTGGTGTCCGCAAGCATATCCCAGTTGCTCCTCTATCTCTGGGGTGTGCCTGTGGGAAGCAACACCATAAGCCTTCATATTTTCATTGACCTCACAGAAAAGATTTGGCACCTTGGCACCTCTGCCGGCGCCGGATGTGCCGGACTTGGCGTCAATGATCAGGGTGTCCATGTCAATAATCCCTTCTTTCGCAAGGGGATAGGCTGTCAGGATGGAACAGGTAGTATAGCATCCCGGATTGGCTATAAGCCGTGCCCCCTTCACGTCCTCCCTGTTGATCTCGCACAGTCCGTAGACCGCCTCTTTTATAAATTCCGGACTCTTGTGCTCTATGCCGTACCACTTCTCATAGGTAGCTACATCTTTAATTCGGAAGTCCGCACTCAGGTCTATGATCTTCACCTTGCTTAAAATCTCCTCATTTACAAGGGAAGCGCACAGCCCTTGGGGCGTAGCTGTAAAGATCACGTCTGCCGACGCGGCCAGTTCCTCCATATTGTCATCCATACAGACCGCATCCACAATCTGGAACATATTCTGGTACACACTTGCGTACTTCTTATCTATATAACTTCTGGAGCCGTACCACACGATCTCGGCATCCTTATGCCCCATCAGAATGCGGACCAGCTCTGCCCCCGCGTATCCGGTGGAACCGATAATTCCTGCTTTTATCATCTCACGCATATCCTTTCTTATTAAAATAGAATAACACTTGTTAAAGTTTATACCACTTTTCATTCCGTGTAAAGTAGATTGCCGGAACTTTTTACCTGTCACATTTCGGTACTGCATGATTATACATCTCTTATGAATATTATGCAAGTTTTTTCTCCATCCATTTCTATTTTTCTTCGTGCGCCCTTCCTCTGCGCCCCATATATCCGCCTTCATTTCCCTTCTGTTTTCCCCTATTTTTATGCGGTTTTTCTCCGCATTTCAGGATTGCCCGGAAGGACTTTGTATAATATACACTAAAATCAGTTTTTTTGACATTATGCTTGCATAATTATAAAATATAGTGTATAGTAAACTTTGCGATCAAGATTGTTTTAAGTGCCGCCCGGGGCGGCGCAGAAAAAATGAAAATATAGTTCAGGAGGAAGATACAATGAAAGAAAAAGTGGTACTTGCCTATTCAGGCGGACTTGACACAACAGCCGTTATCCCGTGGCTGAAGGAGACATTCGGATACGACGTCATCTGCTGCTGCGTAAACTGCGGACAGGGCGAAGAGCTGGACGGTCTCGAGGAGAGGGCAAAAATGTCCGGCGCTTCCAAATTATATATAGAAGATATCGTGGATGATTTCTGCGACAATTACATCGTTCCCTGCGTGCAGGCTCACGCAGTATATGAGAACAAATACCTGATCGGTACAGCTATGGCCCGCCCGGCCATCACAAAGCGTCTCGTTGAGATCGCAAGGAAGGAGGGCGCTGTCGCCATCTGTCACGGTGCTACAGGAAAAGGAAATGACCAGATCCGCTTCGAGCTGGCCATCAAGGCTCTGGCTCCGGACATCAAGATCATCGCGCCCTGGCGGATGACAGACCTGTGGACCATGCAGTCCAGGGAGGATGAGATCGAGTACTGCCGCCAGCACGGCATCGACCTTCCCTTTGACGCAAAGCACAGCTACAGCCGCGACCGCAACCTGTGGCACATCAGCCATGAGGGCCTGGAGCTGGAGGATCCGGCCAACGAGCCAAACTACGATGACCTTCTGGTCCTCACTGTACCTCCGGAGAAGGCACCGGACGAGCCGGAGTATGTGACCATGACATTTGAAAAGGGTGTTCCAAGGAGCATCAACGGCGTGGAGATGAAGGTCTCCGACATCATCCGCAAGCTGAACGAGCTGGGCGGCAAGCACGGTATCGGCATCATCGACATCGTAGAGAACCGTGTGGTTGGCATGAAGTCCCGCGGCGTCTACGAGACTCCCGGCGGTACTATCCTCTACGAGGCACACCAGCAGCTTGAGGAGCTGGTCCTGGACCGCGCCACAACAGAAGTGAAGAAGGAAATGGGAGACAAGCTGTCCCAGGTTGTGTACGAGGGCAAATGGTTCACTCCCCTCCGGGAGGCCATCCAGGCATTTGTGGAGACCACCCAGGAGTATGTGACCGGCGAAGTCAAATTCAAGCTCTACAAGGGCAACATCATCAAGGCCGGCACCACCTCCCCCTACTCCCTGTACAGCGAGTCACTGGCAAGCTTCACAACAGGCGACATGTATGACCACCATGACGCCGACGGCTTCATCACCCTGTTCGGACTGCCACTGAAGGTCCGCGCTATGAAGATGCAGGAGATGAAAAAAGAGAACGAGAGCAAATAGTAAAAGGTAAAAGGGGACGTAATACTCTTCAAAAGTATTACGTCCCAAATTCATTTAACTGGTGTGTAATTGTGTCAATCCGAAATCAACTTATTTCACAAATTACAGTCATATCATATTTTATCTGTCAAAAAAAGCAAGAGCTTTTCCTCACAATAGTGGAGAGGCTCTTGCTTTTCAATTCTCATATCTGTAATGGCCGACAACTTCGCCAAGCGCATGTGACACAATTACACACCAGTTGGTTCAAATCCAGACGTAACACTTTTGAAAGATATTACGTCCCCACTTTCTTGTTTTTCAACCCGGACCGTTTCCAGAGCCAAAGGCCTGACAGCACGACAAACAGCGCCCCGCCGATCAACTCAATTTCATAAATGATGTTCTCACTTGTAGTTCCCATCACTGGCAGCGCAGAGCACACGATAGCCACTCCACAGATCGCCAGCTCTGAGTATCCGAGAAAACAACCCCACTTTTTATTTCTTGTCATCTGGTAAAGTTCCGGCTTATCTTCTTTCTCTCTCTTGATCTTAATGTACGCTGCAAACAAGAGCACGTACGGGAACAGGGAGGTCAGTGCTGTCATAGTGACAAGCACATTGTAGATCGTCTCCACCGCTGAGAAAAGGTTGACTCCTGCCAGGAGTACTGTGATCAGGACAGCCTGGAACAAGATAGCCTTCTCCGGCACATCATACTGGTTCTTCTTCATGAATTTCTCTGAGAAAATCCCCGGTTCTGAATATCCGAACAGCATTTTCACCGGCTGCACAATATACAGAACCAGCGCGCCCAGAACAGACAGAGCAATGCCAAGTGCCAGGATCTGCACAAGGATCTCCGGAACTCCGAGAAGTTCGCTGGCCTTTGTCAGGGCATCCAACGTACCTGTGTAGGCAAAGATTTCTGAGGTAGGCAGCAGCATAGTCATGCAGACAGCACCCACCACGTAGAGAACACAGATCAACCCTGCCGCGATCATAATGGCCCGCGGATAATCCTTCTGGGGATTTTTCATATCAGACACAAAATTGGCCGTAAATTCCGCCCCTGTGTAAGCAAAAGTGATTCCGGAAATAGCCACAAGAGAATTCATGTTCATCTTGGGCGTCATTGTGGCCACTGTGTACTCAGAAGCGCTGGGAGCCACCTTCAGGACCACTATGGCCAGGATGGCCATGCCGATCAGGAATATAGTCGGTATTACAGAGCCGAATGCACCCACGCTGGTGAAATATTTTCCAAGCTTCATACCCCTCATACTGACAAAGGAGAGCCCCCAGATCACCACCAGAGACATGATCAGCACAAAGGTTTTGTTGTCCGCCAGCTCCGGCCTCCCGATCATATAACTGACATTGATGGCAAGGAAGGTCAGGAAGGACGCATACCAGAATATCAGCGCTGTCCAGTGCATCCAGGATACTAAAAATCCGTACTTTGTTCCAAATGCGATCTTCACCCAGTCATTCAGCCCGCCGTCTGTAGGGTAGGCCGAGGCCAGCTCTGCGCACATCAGCGCCTGAGGGATAAAGAAGATCAGCATGAAAATAACCCACATAGGGATTGCTCCCAACCCCAGACCAAAGCTGTCTGAGGTTGATTTTGCAATCCATCTGATCCCGTAGAGTGCGGAGACATTCATCAACACAAGTTCTTTAAAACTAATTTTTTTATACTTGATGGTCCTCACCCCTTTCGGTCCAATCTCCTAAATCAGAGACCATTTCTCTTTACTTTATAGTCGTAATCTCTGTGGAACACATGCTCCCCGTTGATGGAGGCATCCATATAGCCGGTGATATAAAAGTTTTCCAGGTCTGATGTCTGAGTCACCACGATATCGCAGTCTGTAAGCCAGCCTTCCCGGCCGTTCTTCATTTTCTGATAGATCGTGTACTTTGCTGACAAAGGATCCTTGTTGCTCATGGTCAGTTCTCTCTTCAGATTGTGCTCCACAACCGTTCCGATATCGTCAAAGCGGTACACGCCCTCGCCGAACACGCCTCCCACACCATCTGTGATAGAGGTCCATGTATCTGTGATCAGATCGTATGTGATCTGTCTGTCCACATGCCCCGGTGAAAGTGTAGTCATCGGTGTGAGCGGTGCACATCTTGCCTCCATATCCGGTCCCTTTGCGTCCTTCCCCTTAAACAAAGGCAGGGCAAATTTTGCAGTGGACAGATCCAGCCTCAGTGTAGCCAGCTCCGGCGACGGCCAGATCATAGGCCAGAAGGAATTGGCTATGGCAAGCCTGATCCTGTGTCCTGCAGGGAAATTGTGTCCGCACACATCCAGCTGTACCTTCGCCTTGTATTTCTTTCCCGGCTCCAGATAAACCACCTTCTCGTGGCCCTCCAGGTGAGTCAGGTTCATCAGTCCGTAGGACACTCTCGTGGCCGCTCCGTCAGGATGAATGTCACAGAGTTCTGCGTAGAGGAAGGCTTTTGGCTTGTCGCTGGTAAACTCCACCTCAAATTCCGGATATCCAAGGATCTCAACCTCTTCTTTTAATATGTCAGAGTCAAATACCATGGCCATTCCATCGTCCACTCTCATATCCGCCGGGCTCTCTCCCGGAACGCCGGCTCCCATCCACTCGTTGGCCAGGAGTCCGTGGTTGGGAAGGGTACACAGATCCACCACTTCCTCCTTCGTGTTTTCTTCGTCCTGGAGATGTCCATAGGTCATGGACATTGTCTTCATCTCCACGTCTGAGGAAGGCCACTTGTCCAGCGCCACCCAGCGCCCGTCACTGACAGGATGTACAGTCTCCGGTTTCATGCTGTCCTCCAGCCACACCTGCACCATGGGGCAGTCCAGTGTATCATTGTCAATGCCTTTGAGCCATTTATCCCACCACTTTGTGGCCTCTCCCAGGAAATCAATGGCCGGCTGAGGTGCGCCGTCGTGGGCAAACACATGAGCCCACGGTCCGATCAGGGCCTTTCGCGGAACACTCAGCCCCTCCATCAGGGTGAGCACGCTGTTTGTGTAGGAGTCAGCCCAGCCATCCAGCGCAAAGACCGGCACCTTGATATCATCGTAGTTCACGCTGACTGAACCGTGCTTCCAGTAGTCATCCCTCGTCTGATGCTCCAGCCAGTTAGCGGGCCACAGAGGCATCTCCTCCAGGCGCCGGATGGACTCCTCACGCCAGGTATCCGGCTTGATCTCCGAGTCAATGGCACGGCACATGTACGCCAGCATGATATTGCCCCACCAGAAGTTGTCGTTCAGCAGGCATCCGCCTTTGTAGTGGATGTCCTGGGTGTATCTGTCATCCACAAAGCCCACGCAGATAATGGCCTTCAGCCCCTTCGGCTGTCTTGCCGCCACCTGCAGGGAGTTGAAGCCGCTCCAGGATTTTCCCATCATGCCCACATTGCCGTCGCACCAGGGCTGTCTCGCAATCCACTCGATACACTCCACTGCATCATCCTGTTCCTGTTTCAGGTACTCGTCATAGAAGCACTGGTCAGACTCTCCTGCTCCCCGCATATCTACGCGGACTACATTGTACCCCATACCAGCGAAAAATCCGTACATAGGCTCATCCCGCCCCCTCATGCCGTCTCTCTTGCGGTAGGGCTGGGTCTCAAACACTGTTGGCAGGGGCTTGTCCGTTTTCGGATGCCAGATACGGGCAGAGAGCCTGCACCCGTCCGACATGGTGATCCATTCGTTCTCGATCACATCCCACTCATATGGGAATTCCTCTCTCCCCATTACCCGCTTTGCTTTTGGTTCTACTTTAGCCATATTCTCAGACCTCCTTTTATAAAATAAATTTCATTTATGACTCTGCGGTTTTCTTTTTAGCATATTTTTTGGTCCAGATGATTGCCACGATCAGCCCGATAATGCCCATTGCTATCATATACATGTGGTTCAGATGATATCCCTGATATCCCGGGTAGGTATCCAGCAGTTTCCCTGCAATAGTGTAACTCAGAACTTCCGGAAGATAGCCGAAGGTAGATGCCATACCAATGGCCACTCCCCCCAGTTCCACCGGGATGCCTGCTTCTGAGATAAAGGAAAAATACAGTCCAAAGTTGGAGAACATACCTGCATACACCAGCACACACGCCACAACAACAAGGATCATCCTGGAGTCAGAACTCATTCTTCCCGTCATATCCATGATGATCACTCCTGCCACCATGAGTATATATCCCACGATCATGGTCTTGCTTTTTCCCACTTTGTCTCCTGCAAAACCGCCGATGGTGGCAGCAAAGGGACGGATATACTGGGACATGACTGTCAGTATGGCCGCGATCACGGCTGTAACCCCGATTATATTGCTGGCATAGGGCGTAAAATAGTAGGAAGACATATTAAATGTATAGCTGGTGTAGATCATGATGATGATCAGCCACATGACAGGCATTTTCAAAACACTCAGGATCTGCTTGAGAGAAACCTGCTGTGAAGCTGTCTCTCCCACCGTATCTGGCTCTTTCAGGATAAAGATAAAAATAATCCCCACGATCAGAGGAGCCAGCGAATAGAACCATATGATCGCATCAATCCCCATGTATGGCATGGCTCTTGCCTCAAACACGCCAAAAATAGCTGTCGCCACAGCCAGATGGGCTGCATTGAACACGCCTCTGCCCCCCTCAAAAATTCCATATGCCCTGCTCTGCTCCTCGTCCGTTGCCTGTATCCGGACAATCTTCATAAGAGCAGGCCAGAACGTCAGAAGAGAGGTTACGCCCCACAGTCCGTAAATGGCTGCCAAAGTGTAGAAGTCGCTCACCACCAGATGCAGAAGTCCACCAAAGCCGGTGGCGATCATGGAAAAGATCAACAGTTTTTTCGCCTTGATCTTGTCCGCCAGGACCCCGCCTATAACGTAGGAGAATACACCGAGAAGGCCGTATGCACTTCCCAGAAGTCCCATCTGTGTGTTCGTCAGATTATACATACTCTGATAGGTGTCATAATAATAAGAACGAAAATACGGGAGTCCGTAGATGATCGAGCCGGCAAACGCCAGCAGAAGGATCGTTCCCAGATTTTTTTTGTAACCTTGTTTGGCCTCTTTAGCCATCCATACCGCCTCCATTCCATACTCTCATTTTCATGTGCGCCGCGCTTTTCTTTGTAGAAATTATACCCGCATTGATAAGGGATTCACAAATTTCCCATTTTTCTTCTTACGATAATTTTTCTTCTCATAATTCAATTAAAATGATACTTCTTCGTTTTTTTATTCCCATTCCTCAAATTTTTTATTTATTTTTTATCTTTTTCATAACTTTTTCTCAATATATGATATTAGGCAGTAATTTTTAGTTAAATTCCCGCTTTTCAAATTTATTTTCCCAAAAATAGGTGTCCAAATTGCTGTTTATATGGTAAAATCTGTATTAAAATGTAATCTAAATCTAAACGCCGGGAGGGATGATCACATGAATTCAGGTTCCTTTTACGTGACTTTGGGCCAGAAACTCCGGGCCAGACGCCGGTCAAAGCATCTGACTTTAAGCGATCTGGCCGAAAAATTGAACAAAAGTGCAGCCACTATATCTAAATACGAAAAAGGTGAGATCTTTATCAGTATTGACACACTGGTGGATATCTGCAGAATTCTCAATATTGAAGTCTCCTCGCTTCTTCCTGACACCTGCATGACAGAAGACCCAAACGATGTAACAAGATACCAGAAATATTTTTCAGAATGTCTCTATCTCTACTGGTTTAATGGGGAAAAAAATAAACTGCAGAAAGCAGTTCTCATCAATCAGAAAATGTCTTTTAAAACTACCATGTATTATGATGTAGCTGATACAGCCAACTACTATGAGGCCAACTATGTATACGAGGGGAAGGTCTCCTACACAGACTCCTGCATTGATTTTATCCTGAGCTGTACAGAGCCTCCCTTTGACACGCTCACGCTCCGGCTGTCTTCCTTAAACCGCAACAATTCCTACAAAGTGGGCCTTCTGTCAACGATCAGCTATTTCTATCAGAATATTGCCATGAAAGTTATTGTCTCGGAGACTCCTCTGCCAGAAGATGAGCAGCTGGTCTCCTCTCTCCGCCTGACTACAGAAGAATTGAAAAATATCAAGCGCACCAATTTTTTCTATGCACAGTAAAAAGGCTGGCCTTTTCAGCCAGCTCTCTCTCAGCTTCTTCCGCAGTTGGCACCCTGCATACTGTCTCCTGGGGAATCTCGTGCTGGAGTACGACCATGTCATATTTTTCCAGTTCTTTGTTGATACTGTCCACACAAGCTCGGTCCACCCTTCCGTTTGCCCCCGGGACAACCACAATGGTATTATCATTTCCTGACACAGTGATCATCGCCAGTCCTGTGGCTATTCCTTTCATGTTCCGAACATGTCCGGTGCTGACGCCTGCCCCCCTGCAAGGCAAGCTTCATCTTTCGTCCTCCCCTTTCTTTTCATCAGACCTGCATCTTTCCACGAGACAGATCTCAGCTATGTTTCACAAAACATGTACTATCTCGCACTCCAGAGACGCAGGGCATTTTTATACCAGATCTTATCCAGCTGACCCTCTGTAAGCCCCTTTTTCTTGAGCGCTTCCCACAGTCTCCCCATACGTCCGATATCAGGAATATCCATCTTTTGCATCCCGTCAAAACCGTCAAAGTCCGTCCCTATAGCGGGAAGGTCCATGCCTCCCACCTTGATCATATGCAGAATGTGGGCTGTCATCTCCTCCAGACGGGACACATCCGGCGTTCCAAGAAAAGGACCGTAGAAGTTAAGCCCTGCCACGCCGCCGTTTTCTCCCAGCGCTTTAAGCATCTCATCTGTCAGATTCCTCGGGTGGTCTGCCAGGGCCCGACAGTTGGAGTGGGTAGCGGCCACCGGCTTTCTGCTATGCCTCAGGACATCCCAGAATGCACCGTCAGACGCGTGGGAGATATCTACGATCATTCCCAGCCCATTCATCTTCTCTACCACCTGGATGCCAAAAGGCGTCAACCCTTTCTCCATAAGCAGACGGTCCCGGCTGTTAGGGGCACCTATGCAGTTCTCATAGTTCCAGAGAAGTGTCATAAGCCGCACGCCTCTTTCATACAGCTCCTCCAGCCGCGCCAGCCTGCCATTCAATACGCCGCCTTCCTCCACTGTGAGAACAGCCGCTATTTTCCCCTTTTTATGAATTGTTTCTATATCTGCCGGCTCTTTTGCCATCTCCAGCCGGCCGCTGCAGCGCTCTGTCTGTGACGCCATGTAGTCGATCATATCAAGCACATGCCAGTACCCTGCCTCATACTGTTCTTCGGGCGTGTTCCCATCCATGGCATCCCGGTAGACAAAACAGGCAAAAAACTGAGTCATCGCCCCTTCGCTCTCCAGTTTCCGAATACTGACAGAGCCGTCATTGTCGAAAAGATCCCCCTCACCTTCCAGATCCATCAGTCTCCAGAGTGTATCGCAGTGCAGATCGATCAAATTCATGTCTTATGACCTCCTTTTGTACATATACTATACTACACTATTTTCTAGGAGGAAAGAGTATGACTCCTGTTATCGGGATTGTCACCTGCGGCTTTGAGGGGAACCGCCAGTTCGTCACCGACAGCTACATCTCTGCCGTCTGCCGGGCGGGCGGCTGCCCCGTGCTCCTGCCCTGCGTGGAAGACGAAGAGCAGAAACTGATGGAGGTCATGGCTGCCTGCTGCCACGGTTTTCTCTTCTGCGGCGGCGGGGACATTACACCGTTTCTTCTGGATCGCCCTCCCCTATCCCCCTCCGGGGAGACCGACATAAAAACAGACATATTTCAGATCCTTTTCCTGAAATATGTCCTTACTATGACAAAGCCTGTCCTTGCCATCTGCCGGGGCATGCAGGTCATGAATGCCGCCTGCGGCGGGGGACTTCTGCAGGATCTGTCCCTCCGGGAAGAGCCTGTCCTCAACCATATGCAAAGATCCCGTCTCCGCAGCGATTTCTGTCACACAGTCTCCTTCAAAAAAGATAGCATGCTATATAAGATTTTCGGGGAAAATACAGCTGTCAACAGTTTTCACCACCAGGCAGTCCTGACACCGGGAGGGCGCCTCCAGGTCACTGCACAGGCTCCTGACGGCATCCCCGAGGCACTGGAGATGGAAGGACACCCCTTTGCCTTGGGTGTCCAGTGGCATCCCGAGTGTATGACTCGCTCCCTCAATATGCGGCGTCTCTTTCTTGCCTTTGTTGAGGCGGCCAAAAAACTGGATCCCGCAGAAATCAGCTGACAGCTGCCGGCCTGCTTTACAGTTTTCTTTTGATCTTGCTCCAGATTACAGCCGAGAGGATCACCGCAATATAATCCGTGATAGCCTGTCCGTAGATCACACCATCCAGTCCGGCTACTGCCTCCAGCAGATAGAGCAGGGGGATCAGCAGCACACCCTGTCTCATAACGGACAGGATGGTTGCCGGCAAAGCATGCTCCACTGACTGCATACAGTTCATATTTACAAAAAGAATGCCTATAAAGGGACCGGAGACCATATAGGCCACCAGCATCTCCACACCATAGCGGACCACATCATTGTCACTAATGAACAGACGGATGATAGGCTCTCTCGCAACAAAGAAAAGGACTGTCGCCGCCACACCCACAATGACACAGCATTTTTTCGTGAAGCGCTCCACTTCCTGGAACCTTTTCATACTTCCTGCCCCATAGCTGTAGCCCAGGAGGGGCTGTATGCCGTTTGCCAGCCCCATCTGCAGGAAGGTGATAAACATGTTGGCCTTGAACACAATGCCGATGGCTGCCACCGGATCATTTCCGTAAGCCACAAGGATCTGGTTCAGGACAATCGTGGACACACTCATAAGCGCGGAAAATATAGCTGTGGGAAGGCCTGTTGAGCAGACTCCTTTCAGGATCCCCTCCCTGCAGGTGAAATCCTTCGGACGCAAAGACATAACCTTGGATCTTCTCAGGAAATACCAGAGATAATAGGCGCTGGCCATGAGATTTCCAATGGTGGTGGCAATAGCTGCACCGGCCGCTCCCATGCCAAAGCCGGATATAAAAATAGGATCCAGCACAATGTTCGCAATGGTCCCGATCATGTTTCCGATCATGGCCTCCCGGCTGGCCCCTTCCGCCCGGACCACGAAGCTGGCCGCCGCGGACCAGATAATAAAAGGCGCCCCCACAGCCACATAGACCGTATATCCTCTCGCGTATTCATAGGTCTGGGCATCCGCCCCAAACAGAGACAAAATGGGGCCTGTGAACACAAGGAGGATCACCGCAAAAAGCACGCCTACAATGAGAGAAGCGTAGGTGACAAAGGCAGATACCTGCCGCACCCTCTTCTCATTTTTCTGTCCCAACGCCATGGATGCGGAGGCGCTGCCGCCCATGCCGAACATATTGGCAAATGCCATGAAGAGAATAAAAATGGGATTTGTCAGACTCACAGCTGCCACCTGAAGAGCATCGCCAGTCTGTCCCACGAAAAAAGTATCTGCCATGTTGTAGACTACTGTCACAAGACTGCTGATCACGCTGGGGATGGCCATCTTGGCCACAGCCTTCGGCACCTTCATGGTGCCCATCCAATCTTTTTCCAGTTCCGTTTCTTTCATTTTCCGTCTCTTCTCCTTCCAGTTTCATTCAGAATACCGCAGGGCCGCTGTACTCCTAATCAAGATTTTCCAACATTTTCCCTGCGATCCGCAGGAATGTCTCCTGTTCCTCACTGGATATGCCCTGCAGAAGGAGGGCTTCCGACTCCTCTATCTCCCTTCTGAGCGCGTCGTGGATCTTCTCCGCTTTCTTGGTAAAGACAATCCGTTTCCAGCGACCATCCTCCTCGTCCGGTATACGGCAGATCAGTTCCTGCTTTTCCAGCGATTTCAGCACTTCAGACGCTGTGGGCGGCCGCAGTCCAAACTCCCTCTCGATATCCTTCTGGTACACTTTGCGCTTCATGCTCTCCACCAGTATATAATCCAGTATATTTCCCTGGGATCCGCTGATCCCCACCGACTCCTGTACTGCCATGGACCGTCTTCTGAGCCGGTTGGAAATCCGGTTGATCATCTTTCCCGTTTCCACACACAACACCTCCTTTTCACACAACCACTCCGAAACCTGCATAAATTCTGCAGATTTGGCTTTTTCATTTATTTAGGTTCCTAAGTATTATAGTGTCAATTGAATCTATTGCCAAGAAAATATACAGCCCACTCTGCCAATACAGACACAATTACACACCAATACATGTAGATCCGGACGTAACACTTTTAAAATGTGTTACGTCCGGATCTACAGTTTACTCAAACGGATACTTCACACCCCAGTCCTCCCGCAGGGCATCCATCCACTCCATGATCCGCAGGGTCTTTGCGTGCGGCATCTCCTGGCACTCCAGCTCTCCCGCGGCGATGGCGCGCCTGCAGGCAAGCACTTCGTACTCATAGCCGGTGATCTGTTCAGGCACTTTCACCTCCCTCACAAGGTGACGGTCCGGCGCATAGATCTGAATTGTATCAATATTGTTTATATTGCAGGCGATCATGTATCCTTTTGTACCGTAAATAATTCCATACTGCTCTGTGTCCGCCCACATGCTCGTGTGGAGCACGGCCATCTTTCCATCTCTGTATGTAAGGATGATCGCGTCCTGGCCGTCCACGCCAGTGTCTGTCTTCACACACTCGGAGGTCATTTTCACAATGTCATCCCCCAGCACCATGCTGGCAAAGTTCAGCGTGTAGACACCCACATCCAGAAGGGCGCCGCCGGCCAGCTCCGGCCTGAGCATCCGCTCCTTGTCTGTCAGCTCGTACCCCAGATTGGCGCTGATCATTTTGATCTCCCCCAGTTCCCCGGAAGCGATAATGTCGTCGATCATCTTCCGGGAGGGCATATACCTTGTCCAGATCGCCTCTGTGATGAACACTTTTTTCTCAGCTGCATAGTCCAGAAGCTCCCTGGCCTGGGCTGCATTGGCTGTAAAGGACTTTTCGCAGAGCACCGGTTTTCCGTAGGAAATGCAAAGTTTTCCGTGCTCCAGGTGATGGGAGTGGGGCGTGGCGATGTAGACAAGATCCACATTCTCATCGGAAAGCATTTCCTCGTACGAACCATAAGCCTTCTCCACATGATTTTTCTGTGCAAACGCCTCCGCTTTCTCCAGACTCCTGGAAGCTACAGCGTAGCACTGCGCCTCTTTCATCCCATTCAGCGTCTTCGCCATGGTGGCGGCTATCCTGCCTGCCCCTAAAATGCCTACTTTCATATTCTGTCTCTACCTCCTGTTTCTGACTGCCGGCCAGGCTTTTGACCTGCTTTTCCCGGCAGTCCTTTCTTTAAGCTTTTACCTGTCTGTAATATAGCATTTCCAGCCCCGGAAGTAAAGCAGCGAGCCGCTATCCCGCTTCCATGTACAGCGCACATGTACGCCGCCCGGGCAGGCCGGAAGCAGAAATTTTTCACATTTTGTATATTTTCTCATATTTTTCCAAACACTATCATCGGAATACATGAAAAGGAGGTAAAGGATATGTCTGAAATATCTGTTCTCGACCTGCAGAACCTGCGTCATCTCATCGGCGGTTATGAGACCAGCTGCCAGAAAATGACAGAGTACGCCAATATGGCCCAGGATGCAGAGGTGAAAAAGCTGTTCCAGGACGCAGCAGACTGTGCCATGCAGAACAAGCAGGAACTGATGCGCTTTCTGTAAGCCCCACAGGCTGAAAGCCGAGACTGAAAAATGAAAACCAGCAGCAAGGAGGAAAAACGATGCTGAACGAAAAGACTATGGTGGCAGATGCCCTTGCAGGTGTAAACGGAGAACTCACCCGCTTTGGCGAGATGATCCCCCAGACGGAAAACAAAGAACTGAAACAGTGTTTAAAACAGATGCGTAATGCTTGCGAGATGTCCCAGGAGAAGCTCTATGACCTTGCCCGCGAGCGCAGCTACTATGTGCCGGCCGCCAAGGCAAGCCAGCAGGAGATCGAGCATGTCCGCTCTATCCTGTCCCAGCCGTCCATGAAATAGGCGGCCCACTCTTTGCGGCGTGAAGCTGGCGCAGATGCATTCTGTCACGCCGCTTACATAGCATCATCTTCTGCACTCTTTGTTCCACTCTATCTCCCTCACAAAATGAATGAAAAATGATTTGAAATTTCATTTTTATTGATATTTCTTACGAATTTCCTTATTTAATAGATATTTTTTGCAGGAAACAATTGACGAGCGTTCAGTTTCCCGCTACAATGGTGACATTGAGTGAAAAAATGAGTAAAACTATGATGGAGGATGCAAGGATGGCAGCATATGAAGAATTATCAAAAGAAGAACTGTTGAAAATCAAATCCAAACTGGAAGCAGAGTTTGAGCAGGTAAAATCCCAGGGACTGAAGCTGGATATGTCCCGCGGAAAACCGTCCACAGAACAGTTGAATCTGTCCATGGGCATGATGGATGTTCTGAACAGCAGCTCTGACCTTGTGTGCGAGGAGGGCGTGGACTGCCGCAACTACGGCGTTCTGGACGGCATCAGAGAGGCAAAGCAGCTTCTTGCCGACATGATGGAAGTTCCAAAAGAAAATATCGTGATCTTCGGCAACTCCAGCCTGAACATCATGTACGACACCATCGCCCGCTCCATGACCCACGGCGTTATGGGCAGCACCCCCTGGTGCAAGCTGGACAAGGTAAAATTCTTATGTCCGGTCCCGGGCTATGACCGCCACTTTAAGATCACAGAGTACTTCGGCATTGAGATGGTCAATGTACCCATGACTCCCACAGGCCCGGATATGGATATCGTTGAGGAGCTGGTAAGCACAGACCCGGCCATCAAGGGAATCTGGTGCGTACCCAAATACTCCAACCCCCAGGGCATCACATACTCTGACGAGACTGTGCACCGTTTTGCCAAGCTGAACCCGGCTGCGGAAGATTTCCGTATCTTCTGGGACAACGCCTACGGCATCCACCATTTATATGAAGATAAGCAGGATTACCTGATCGAGATCCTGATGGAGTGTAAAAAAGAGGGACATCCGGATATGGTGTACAAATTCTCCTCCACATCCAAGATCAGCTTCCCCGGCTCCGGCATCGCTGCCATTGCAGCTTCCACTGCCAACCTGAAGGCGATCCGGGAGCAGATGCAGATCCAGACTATCGGACACGACAAGGTAAACCAGCTCCGCCACGCAAGATATTTCAAGGATATCCACGGCATGGTGCAGCACATGAAAAAACATGCGGACATTATGCGTCCGAAATTTGAAGCTGTTATTTCCACTCTGGAAAAAGAGATCGGCGGCCTTGGCATCGGTTCCTGGCTGTCTCCCAGAGGCGGTTACTTCATCTCCTTTGACGCCCTCCCGGGATGCGCAAAGAAGATCGTTGCAAAGGCAAAAGAGGCAGGCCTTATCATGACAGACGCAGGCGCCACCTTCCCCTACGGCAAGGATCCCCAGGATAGCAATATCCGTATTGCCCCCTCCTACCCAACTGCCGAGGAACTGAAAGTGGCCACAGAAATCTTCGTTCTCAGCGTCAAGCTGGTAAGCATTGACAAGATCCTGGAAAGTAAATAAAACACAGAACTTAAGCATAAAAGACGTGCGCAGAGAAGAAAATCAGACTCCTCTGCGCACGTCTTTTTTATATCTGTTTTCCCTCCAGGGTCTGCCGGATAATGCTCTCCATGTTTTCACGGCTCAGCGCACCGCTTACATACCCGTACACCTTTCCCTCCCGGTCGATCATATAAGTGGTGGGGTAGGCGCTGATGCCGAACATGGCGCTCACCTCTCCTGTCTCATCCATGAGCACAGGGTATGTGTAACCATTTTCCTCCATGAAGCGGATCACCTCTTCCTTTGTCCCCTCGCCGCCGATGCCCGGCGTGGCAACGCTCAGGAAAACGACTTCCGCATCGTCTCCCGCGGCTGCATATTCCTGGTAAAGAGACTGGATATCCGGCATCTCCATCCTGCAGGGCGAACACCAGGTGGCCCAGAAATTAAGAAAGATCACTTTTCCCCTGTAGTCAGAAATACTGTGCGGCGCGCCGTACTGATCTGTCAGCGTAAATTCCACGCTCCCAGCCTGCCCGGCATCCTCTTCCGCATCGTCTCCTGCATCCTCAGCTGTCTCTTTCTCTTCTTCCGCCGGCGCCGCCGCGCTGCCGCTGTCCCCGGCCGCACTTTCCTGTCCGGCCCCCACACCGGAGAGATATCCCGTAATATCGTTCATTTTCCCGGTAAACATCATAAGTCCCATAAAGATCATCAGCACCGCCCCGATCTTTACTGTGTACTTCACGATATTTCTGTATTTCTGAAAAATTTTCAAAAGAGTAGTCGTGAAAATCCCTGCTGCCAGGAAGGGCAGGACGAATCCAAGGGTGTACACGCCGATCATGAGAAATCCCTTTGCCCTTGTCCCGGCAGAAGCCGTCATGAGGAGAACGCTGGACAGAGCCGGCCCCACGCAGGGTGTCCAGGCAAAGCTGAAGGAGAATCCCATCAGCAGAGCCGTCACCGGAGACATGGCCATCCGGTCCAGATGAAAAGGCAGCCTGTGCTCATTGCCAAGAAGCCTGGAAGAGCCGAACACCCCCAGCTGATAAAGCCCCAGGGCAATGACAAGGATCCCTCCTGCTTTTGCAAATATATTCTGATAATCCCTGAAAAAACTTCCCGCCGCCGAGAATCCAAGTCCCAGAAGGAAAAAAGTAAAACTGATACCCAGCACAAAAAACACTGTATTGACCAGGACTTTCCTCCCGGGATAATGCCACGCCCCCGTCTCATCCTTCACTCCCGTCCCGCCGGACAGATAACTGACATAGAGCGGAATAAGGGGAAACACGCAGGGCGACAGAAAGCTCAGGATCCCCTGTATAAATACGGTTAAAACCGGAATACTCACATCCAGATCAAATCCCATAAAACCCTCCCTGAAGCGGCCTTGGCCGCCGTGATTTTCTCTATCATATCGGGTTTCCCCTGCGGCGTCAACTCTTTTATCCCTCTATCATCCGCCCCTGCCAGGCAATTGACACAGGCTGCATCGCTTTCTATAATAATAAGAGATATTTTAGAAACAGCTGGAGGAAAATCTATGCAGGAAAGTAAACTTCTGTCAGGCAGCATCACCAAAAGCCTACTGATCTTCGCACTGCCCATGATCGCGGGAAACTTGTTGCAGCAGTGCTATAATATTGCAGACACGATCATCGTGGGACGCTTTCTGGGAGCAGATGCCCTGGCAGCTGTGGGATCTTCCTACACACTGATGACCTTTCTCACATCCATTATCCTGGGGCTCTGCATGGGCAGCGGCGCCTCTTTTTCCATCAGTTTCGGCCAGCAGAACTTTGACCGCATGAAATCAGGCATCTTCCAGTCTTTCGTCTTTATCGGAGCAGTGACCGTGGTGCTGAATGCAGCTGTCTTTATCGGCATTGACGGGATCATCTGGTTCCTTCGGGTTCCAGGTTCCATCACAGGACTGATGAAGGACTATCTGCTCATTATATTTGCCGGAATTATAGGCACATTTCTCTACAATTATTTTGCCTGCCTGCTTCGCTCTGTGGGAAACTCCCGGGCTCCCCTCCTTTTTCTGGCTGTCTCTGCCGTAATGAATATTGTGCTGGACCTTGTGTTCGTCGTGATCTTCCGCTGGGGCGTCGGGGGTGCTGCCTTTGCCACCATCCTCTCCCAGTACGTATCCGGCGCCGGGCTGGCCTTCTACACAAAAGTCCGCTTTCCGGAGCTGATGTCGGGGCGGCAGCACAGAAAATGGGATCAAAGCATTTTCCACGAGATCACCAGCTTCTCCTTTCTCACCTGCCTTCAGCAGTCTGTCATGAATTTTGGCATCCTCATGGTCCAGGGGCTTGTCAACAGCTTTGGGCCTGTCATCATGGCTGCTTTTGCGGCAGCGGTGAAGATCGACTCCTTTGCCTACATGCCTGTACAGGACTTTGGAAATGCATTTTCCACCTTTATCGCCCAGAATTATGGCGCAAAAAAAGAAGACCGGATCCGGCAGGGTATGAAGAGCGCTTTTTTGTGCGCCTTCGTCTTCTGCCTTCTCATCAGCCTTCTTGTGTGTCTCTTTGCAGAACCTCTGATGAAGATATTCGTGTCCTCGGAGGAGACGGAGATCATTGCCGCCGGCGTTCATTATCTGCATATTGAAGGAGCCTTCTACTTTGGGATCGGCCTTCTGTTCCTTCTCTACGGGCTCTACCGGGCCATCGCCCGCCCCAGCATGTCCGTAGTACTGACAGTCATCTCCCTGGGCACCCGGGTGGCCCTGGCCTACCTCCTGTCCGCCATCCCCCAGCTGGGAGTCACAGGCATCTGGATGTCTGTTCCCATTGGATGGGCTCTGGCAGATCTGACAGGCGTTGTGTACTATATGCACCTCACAAGAAAAGGGAAGTGAGCCTTCACTTCCCTTGACATCTCCATTTTCATTGTCTATCGATCTCCCTTTTCCGTAAATCTGTCAAGGATCTTTGTCATCGTCTCCTCCATCTGGTCTATCTCCTCCTGGGAGATCCCGTCCAGAAACGCTTCATTGATCTTTTCTATCTCGCTTTTCATCCTCACCACCAGAGGCTGCGCCCTCTCTGTCAGATAGATCCTCTGGATCCTCCGGTCACGCTCATCCTGCCTGCAATCCACAAGGCCTTTTTCCGCCAGCGCTTCCACGCTGCGGCTCACCAGTCCTTTAGAGACCCCCAGGATCACTTTCAGCTGGCTGGCCGTGTTGATGGTTTTATTGTTAGAGAGGAGGATCAGCACAGACATCTCGTTTGGGGAGAATTTTTCCTGCGCCACTTTTTTATTCAGTTCATTCGCATATACCTGCCTGATCTGGTTAAAATAGCCAAGCATGGCCTCCACTGTTCTTTGCATGTCCTCTCCTTTATCTGTTTTATAGTTTACTTGTAAACAAGATGTAGTCTATAACAAAAGGCGGCTTCTGTCAATGCCGCCGCTGCACTGTATTTCAGATTATACAGTCACATCCCAAATTCTTCTGCGTAAATTATCTGTCCGCCAAGAGGCCGCGCGTCTTCCCGCAGGCGTACTGCCATAAAATTGGCAGAAGGGATCCCATCCGGCACTTCCACGCCAAAATGTACAGCCTCTCTGTAACCTGTCCTTGGATAATAGCTGTCACTCCCCAGCACAATGGAGTAGGCATATCCCATCTTTCTGGCGATCCGGTGGCCCTCCTCGATCAGAGCTGTCCCCACACCCTGTCTCTGAAAATCAGGACGCACTGACAGTGGCGCCAGGGCCAGCACCTCTGCCTCCCCCACCTGTGCCTTTGTAAAAAGAATATGCCCTGCCAGCTGGCCGTCTTCTTCCGCCACAAGGGAAAGCTCCGGTATAAAGGCATCTCCTTTTCTAAGCGCCTCCACCAGATCCTGCTCGTTTGCATCC
>OGXL01000893.1_pt1 | contig 25875 bp, 20 predicted proteins | sample 1576311 | NCBI WGS metagenome assembly OGXL01 (sample SAMEA3541564, study PRJEB24748) | human gut metagenome | biome: human gut; feature: human-associated habitat; material: faeces | place: China | collected 2012 | reverse complement strand
TCGAGGCATCGGGGTCAAAGCTGTCCGCACGGCGGCCCTTGACGATACCGAGCTTCGCCATCGTGGAAACCGCCTTGTTGTGCCACTGGCCGTCCGAAACATCGAAAAAATCGTTATCGGCGGTCAGATTTCCGTCGCGAATGTCCGCTTTGAGCAGTCTAAAGAAGATCGTTGCTGTTTCCGCGCGGCTGATATTGCCCTCCGGGTGCACCTTTCCGTCCGGATAGCCAATGACGTAGGCAAAATGGTCATCGCCGTTGAGCTTGTCCGGTACGCCGGTCGCCTCCCAGCCTGCATAGACCGTCTTGTCGCTGTTCATCGTCACGCTTGTGATCTTCTGCGTCAGCGCCTTGTCCGCATACCAGCCGTTAAAGGTATAACTCTCGCGGGTCGGGGTCTTGTCAAGCGTCACCTTCGTGCCGGAAGAATAGCGCTCATCCTTGTAAGCTGTGCCGCCGTTCGACTCATAGTGCAGCGTATAGCGGGTCGAATGATGGGAGGAGGAACTGTTCTTTGCCCACTGTGCGGTATAAACGGCATTGTCCGTTACCGTTGCAGCTACAGACGGCTGCCAGCCGGTGAAGGTATAGCCGCTGCGGGTCGGTGTTCCGCCGGTAAATGCAGGGGTGGGGGTTCCGCGGCGCAGGTCGCTGGTTACCTCATCCGCAAAGCTGGTGCCGCCGATACCGTCTGTGTAGGTAACAGAAAACTTTTGGATCGCTCCGTACAGAACAAGGCTCTTCGCCTGAGAAGAAGTTCCCGTTTTTGCCGTATAATCAGTATCTGTAATAATTTCCTTATGGTTGTGTGTAAAATGCGACAGATAAGGCTCGGCATCTGCTACGCTATAGGTTTCTGTGCCATAAGTAATCGTACCGGGGGCAACAACCACTCTGCCATCCAAAGACTCATCATCATAAGAGGTCAGTTCGTAATTCTGCATGGAATCAGATGCGCCTACCAATGTGACATAGCGGTTAGTCTCGATTGCTCCGGTGCGGAAATTAGTCGTACATCCTACGCGAATATCTCCGCTGACATTCATCTGTGTTCCGTCCAGATAAAGCTCACCGCTCTGCTCGATTGCGTTGCCGCAATAAAGGCGCTCGGAATGACTATCATCTGTCGGATAGCCACTCGTTGCCTGGTTATCCGAGATGGTGCCACCCAGCAGATATACAGCGGCATTAGGATTTGCACCGCTGTTGCCGGAACGGATTGACAGACCTCCGCCATAACCGGCTTCATTCTCTCGGATGCTGCCTCCGGTCATAAACATCTGGTCGCCATGGGCAGAGAGATACACACCGCCACCGGCAGAGTTTGCTTTGTTGCCGGAAATCATGCCGCCGCTCATTGTAAGCGTGTCGGTATAATTCTGCGCATTATTGCCGAACAGGCAGATAGCGCCGCCATAGTTGCGGGCGATATTGTCCTTGATCTGAGCATTGCCAGACAACTGAATGCTGGTATTGCCATGCCAATAATTGTCGGCTGCATACGCCGAGACGGCACCACCGTAACCTGCCTTGTTGTTGGAGATCGTACCGCCAGACATGACAAATGTGTTCGTCAGGTTTCCTGTATTGCGTGTACCGATAATAGAAATCGCACCGCCAAAGGCGCTGACATCGCTGGTAGCCGCATTTCCACTGATCGTACCTCCACGCATGGTCAGTTTGGCAGGAGCATCATAGGCAGTATCATAATCCGCACGACAAGCGCGGATCATAATTGCGCCGCCGTGTGCGCTGGCGGAACTATTAACGCCGTTGATCTCGTAAATGTCACCAACGGCAGTATTGTTGCTGATCTCGCCACCGTTGATCGCCATTTCGCCACTGAGATAGACAGCACCACCCCATTCGGCAGAACAGCCGGTGATACTGGAACCATCCTCCATCGTCAGTTTGGCGCCGTTATCTACAACGATGCCGCCACCGCAGTCGCTGGTACCAGTCGTTCCATCCTGATTGATTGCTCGGCCATTGCGAACAGTCGCACCATCTGCAAGGATAAGCTGACTGCCAGGGCAAACACGGACGCAGCGAATATCCTGGGCTTCTGCATCTACCGTCAGATTTCGCAGCGTAATATTCGTCTGTGTGCTTGTACCACTTTCGGCACCGATTTCAATCATATAGAGGTTATTGGTTGTGACACCATCCCAACTATATTTGATCGTAGGTGCAGCTTCTCCGGCATTACCCGCCAGCGTGATTGACTTATCACCTGACAGGACGGTTTTACTCGGCAAAACTATGTCTGAAAGCAGATAGATGGTACCACCGTCAGCTACCTTCGTAAATGCCGCACCAATTGTTTTTAGGGGTGCGCTCTCATCGCCGGCGGCTGAATCATCGCCGCTTCCGGATACATATATAACTGTTCCGCTGCTTGTTCCGCTGCTTGTTCCGGGAGCCGCAGCGGCCAGCGCAGCAGTCGGAAGCATGGTCATGAGCAGACTTACTGTCAACAGCCATGACAATAATTTCGTTTTCACATCAAATGCTCCTTTACATATAGTAATACCTGCCAAGGCAATATCCTGACAGGTTTCTAATCTTGCGCGGCAGTTCTTTCGTCCGCCGCATTGATGCTGTGCTGTCCTCCTTCCGTGCAATGGCAGTTACAAGATGTCAAAAGGTGTACTTTTTTGTTAGTTGAGGTTTATATTGGGTAAGATATTATTTAATGGTAGTAATTCCTATGAAACAGTGCTATAATAGAGAAAAAATATAAGCAGTTGAGCTGCCGAAAAGTACACATTCTTGTAAAAAATACATTTCTTACGATAACTTGGCGTTTTGATAGATTTTTGCTCGATAACGAAATGTAGAGAGCGGCATCCCACATTCTTTAGCTGCTGCGGTTCCGGTAATTTCACCGTGTTTCCAGCGTTGGTAGACGGTGCGGAAATTAGGTGGCAATGGTTTTGGCAATCTTCCAAACCGTACACCTCTCGCTTTTGCAGCCGCGATACCTTCTGCTTGCCGCTGGCGGATATTAACACGTTCGTTTTCTGCAACAAAGGACAACACTTGTAATACGATATCGCTGAGGAAGGTTCCCATCAGATCCTTTCCTCGCCGAGTGTCTAGCAGTGGCATATCCAGCACGACAATATCAACGGCTTTCTCTTTCGTCAGAATACGCCATTGCTCCTGAATTTCGTTATAATTGCGTCCAAGTCGGTCAATGCTCTTGATATAAAGCAAATCGTCTTTTTTCAGTCGCTTTATCAGTTTTTTGTAGCGCGGTCGTTCAAAATCCTTGCCGGATTGTTTATCAATAAAAATATTCTTTTTCGGCACTTGTAATTCGTTCATTGCGATAAGTTGCCTATCCTCATTTTGTTCCCGCGTGGAAACACGGACATATGCGTAGATTTCTGCGATGATTAACACTCCTTTTAACAGTTGATGTCACACTTGAAAATCAGAGAATCCTGGCAACTTTAGTATAACAGATGTTTCTGCGTCACAAATTGTTGACGAATCAGAGTAGTAAACCTCTTAAATGAGTAAATCCCGGTACGGTAGTTGCACCGTACCGGGATCTTTGTACTTTTTGATTAAAAACAATCCGGCCTGCCAATGCTCACAAATCCCTGCAAGCCTGTCAGCACCACATTATTCTGCGAGCTGGCGCAGTGGATGATAAGCGGATCGCCGTTGCTGTTCTTGCCGACGAACACGCCTACATGAGTATCGCCGGGGTAAAACACCAGATCACCCGGCTGTGCTTCGCTCCATGAGATGGGTTTGCAGTGGTCATGCTGGCTGGCTGCGCCGCCGCCGTGCCCAATCACATAGCTCAGCGAATTGTTGAATACCCAATCGACAAAACCGGAACAGTCCAGTCCATACGGGCGAACGGTTCCGGTCGTTCTGCTTCCGGCGGCAGTGACACGAGTTGGCGTTCCCCAACGGGCATCCCAGCCGATTGTGCTGCTTTTGCCGCCCCAAAAGTAATTCACTTTGCCGAGAAGTGAATATGCTTTTTCTACCACAGCACGCCGTCGCTCGGAAATGTCCTTGGGCATGGCGGCAAGCATGGCGCGGATCTGCGCTTCATCCAGCGTGACCTCGCCGCCGTAGGTGCCCACTAATTCTGCCAGCATTTGCGCATACTCCGGTTTTAGCACTTCCTCCAAGGCTTCACGCTGGCTCTTAGTGAAGTTATAAAAATCCGGCATATCGGTTGCTTTTTTACTGGTGATGGTGATATGCAGGATGTTTTCTGTGCTATCTTTATGCTCAATGGTCTGCACATAGTAGCTGATGGTATTCATATCCCAGAACACCGTGCGGATAAGGTCGATACGCTCCTCGTCGATGGTGACAACATCGGTAGCGTCGGCATCGGCTCCAGCCGTTTTGACTGCGAACACGGCGATAATATCCGTCCAGTTGGTGATGGAAAGGTCGCTGCCGCCGTCCGGCTCTCGATGGATCACCATGCTGTCTGCGGGATTCTCAGCCTGTATCTGGTTGATTTTCGCAGAAAACTCACTGTTGATGAGCGCAACGGCCTGTGGAACGGATTGTGCGTCGCTGTCATTACCAGACCAGAATACACCAAACGGAGTACCGATAACAGCCGCAGCACCACCAATTATCAAAATCATCGCAATGAGCGCACCGGCACCGCCCAGCAGTCCGACTGCCGCCCGTGCAACGGCCTGTCCTGCGCGAATGACTGCTTTCTTAACCCGCTCAAAGAGTTTTACTGTGCTTTTGGCGGTCTGCGTTGTCTTTTGCGCGGTTTCCTGCATGACCTGCTGCTGAACTCGCTGTTTGGATCTCGCCGTGACCTGCGCCTGTGCCTTGACCGCCGCCTGCTGGCGCGCAGCGGTATCCTGCCGCCCTGTGAATAACTGTTCGCGGAGCGGCTTTTTCTCTTTCGGCGCTGTCGCGGGTGATTTTCGCCGTTTGGATGTATGAGGCTGTTCAGTGTGTCTGGGCATATCAGCATTGAAGGATGGCAAATCCACTTGCTGCTCTATCGCAACAATGTCTGCCTGCACCTGTGCGACTTCATGCTTTTCGATGATAGTCGCAGTTTCTCGACGGCGTTCGGTCTGCCTCTTGGCCTGCGCCTGCCGGAATTTCTGCTTGGCACGGGTGACTTGCGGCGTTTCGGCTTGTGCCGTTGCGGTGGATGATGTATCTTTGTCTTTCGGTTCAGCGGCGCTGAATTTGCGGTCGAATTGCCTTTGCGCAAGTGCCTTGCCGGAGCGAAACGCCGTGCGGCTGCTGATCTCCGCCGCACGCTGTTCCTTGGTCTGAAACCGTTCCACCGGCTCTTGATAAGGTGAAGTCTGTTCTTCCTCCGGCATATTGTTCTTGCTCTTGAACTGCCGCCGGACAGCCTGCTCCCGTAGCACTTTTGCCGACTGCTTGGGCAGAAAGGCGGTGGTCTGCCGGGTATGAATATCCCGGTTTTTCGGGCGTGTCCGTATCTCTTTCACAACGATTCACCCGGCTTGGTCGTCATAAGACGGTACAGCGCCGTGTTGCGTGGGAACTGGTTGATGAACGGCACTTTTGCGCCGCCGACTTTGATAAGGCCATGCCCCGACTCCGCATTGCTGATATAGGAAAGCTGTTCTTCCGAAATGCGGAGCATTTTCACAAGCTCTTGCTGGTCGGTGGGAGCCTGCGACAGCATGAGCAGGAACTCGGAGTTCGCCAGCATATTCTTTGCTGTGGGAGAACGCAGACAGTCGGTGACATTCTGTGTAATGCCGGTCGCGGCGGCGTTTTTCTTGCGGAAACGCTTCCAGCTTTCTTCGAGGAAGTTGCTGCTGTACTCATTGGCGAAGAACAGATAAATCTCATCAATGTAGATCCATGTGCGCCGTCCGCGCTTGTGGTTTTCAATGACGCGGTTCAAAATCGCGTCCAGCATGACCAACATACCCACGGTTTTCAGCTGACTGCCGAGGTCAAAAATATCGAACAGCATAATGCGGTTGCTCATATCCACATTGCTCTGATAGGCGAATACATCCAGTGTGCCATCTACGAACAATTCCAGTGCCAGCGCGATGGACTGGGCCTGCGACTCCGGCTGGCGCAGCAGTTCCTCACGGAAGTCTTTCAGCGTGGGTGGATTGCGGTAGTCCTTGATGTACTCGCGGTACACATTGCCCACGCACCGCCCAATGATGGAACGCTCTTTTGCGCCCACCGGCTCAGGCTTCATCAACTGCTCGCACAAGGACATGACAAACTGGCTTTTCAAAATCAAAGGGTCGTCCGCTTTACCTTCCTCCTCGCCGTAACCGCTGGTCATGTCCATCGCGTTGATGTGGTTAGGGCTGCCAGCTGAAATCTGCACGACCTCGCCGCCCAGTGCCCGCACCAGCGGTGCATACTCACGCTCCGGGTCAACGATGATAATATCGTCGTCGGTAGAAAGCGCGATAGAGGTGATCTCCTCCTTGGCCGCAAAGGACTTGCCCGAACCGGATACGCCCAGAATGAAGCCGTTGCTGTTCAAAAGCTGTCGGCGGTCGCAGACGATCAGATTGCGGCTGGTGGCGTTCACACCGTAGTACACGCCGCCGCGATGTCGAATCTCCTGCGAGGAAAACGGCACCAGACCGGCGGCGCTCTCGGTGGTCAGTGTCCGCAAGGTGTCAATTCGCCGCAGACCGTAAGGCAAAACGGTGTTCAGCGCATCCTCCTGCTGGTAGGTCAGCACGCTCATTTCACAGTTCTTGCCGCCTGCAATGCTGCGGATGGTGTCGGTGTCAGCGTCAAGCTGTGCTTTGCTGTCCGCCACATGAACGAGGGTCATCACGCACAGAGTCATGCGCTGGTCGCGCATGGTCAGATCGTCCAGCATGGAACGCATCGTGTCCCGTGCATCGGTAAGCTGCATGGGCGGAATGGCGGAAAAATTGTTGTTCTGGTTCTGCTTGTTCTGCCAACGGGTAATATCCGTTTCCACCGCAAGGGACTGGTTTTGAATTTCTTTCAGTGCCTTATCCGTGGGAATGGGCTGAATGTCGATGGACAAAATCAGATTGCGGTTGAGTTCGGTCAGTTCCTTTACAAAGCTGTCCTCCAGATAGGCCGGATAGTCCTTGAGGAACAGCACCCGGCCCACCTTGTTGTCGGAAAGCTCGAAGTAATTAGAATGGAACTGGATGCTGTCCGGGCAGATGGAGTCCTTGAACGAATGGCCGCGCTTTGCTACGGTATCGAAGTCAAAGCGGAATGAATCCTCCTCACCGATGCGGAAAAAGTCATGCAGGATACCCAGCCGCTCCTTGTTGTCCAGTTCGTACAGCTTGGAGTTCAGCTTTTTCATGTTGGCGGACAGGTCGCTGCCCACACGGGCAAAAAAGCTGCGCGCCTCCTCAATGCTGCGGCGCTCCACGGAAACCGTGATGTACCGCTCCTGCACAATGCCGTTGCCCTCTGCGGCTTTGTCGAGCAGCATACGGTTGTATTCCTTGCGGTAATCGTCGCGCCCGTCCTGCTTGGACGGCATGAGCATTTCTTTCTGAAATTCCAGCGGATTCAGCCGTTTGTTGACGATGGAAATTTTCGTGATCGCGTCGGTCGGCAATGCCTTTTCCAGCGCACAATACTGGATGAGCATTTCCTTTTTATCTTCCTCGTCCGCCACGGCGTAGTTGATGTCGGTGAAGCACCAGCAACGGCTGAATTTGCCGTCCACCTCCCAGATACCATCCCGGTGGATGCGGCGGATGGGAATGGACTGCTGGGCCGTTTTCGGCAGACGTACAGAAGCACGCTCTTTCTTTCGTCCGAATTTCTTCACTTGCGTTTCCTCGCTTTCTTTTCTGGAATGTGCAGAAGCTGTTCATACAGATTTTCGCTCTTATACAGCCGCCGTCCGGCATACAGAATGTGGGTCTTGAACATCGCCCAAAGCAGCCGTTCAAAGGAAAGACCGTTGTATTGGAAAAAGCCTGCGACCGCAAGCGGTGCGGCACAGAGCATACACAGCCAGCTGGCGTTTTCCTTCCCAATGGGGTCTTTGAGCAAAAAATAAGCTCCCACGGCAACTGCAACAGCGCCGAGGGAGCAGCCGAACTGCCTTGCAGACAGTCCGAAAAAGATGGATTCGTGATAATTTCGCACTTCACGATTGATACGGATTTCCATAGTCACCTCCAAGAAAAAGAGGAGTGCGTTTGCACTCCTCACAGGGTTTATTCGATTTGATGGTCACGGATTTTGCGGTAAAAGGTCACGAGCCAGCTTAGTGCCGTTACACCGAGAATAGCGAACAGGATACCATCCGCCAGCGCCGTGTGGTGTGCCGCCCAGTCCAGCCAGACGGTGTTGCCGAGGATCACATAAACCAGCGCAGGCCCCAGCCTCAGCTTGATGAGCAGCTTGAACCACAACGGGAGCAGCAGAAAAAATAAGATGGGGAAAATAATTTGTCTGAACATGGTCAGCACCTCCTTGATGGTACCAGTGTAACGCAGTCTGGGGTTTCGTGCAAAAAATCAGCTTTGCTGTTCTGATAAAATCATAGTAAAACTTCTGTCCGAAAAAACGGACAATTTACAGTGCCATCATCTCTTTCACAATGCGGTCTGCGCCCTTTACCAGCCCTACGAGCACCAGCATATTGAAGATGGTTTCCGCCAGATAGCTCCACACCATCGTCACCGCCGAAGCGTCCGGGTCTGCGATACCCGGTGCGCCGCCGCCGGTAAAGGCGGCAAATATCATGCAGGCCAGTACAATGACTGCGCCCTCCATGCACACGCCGAGGTAACTTTTGATAAAGGTGCGTCCGGTATTCGAGGTCACATCGCCTGCAAAGGTGGACAGTGGGATAGGCGCAAGCGCCGTGTACATATAGAGCCGAAAGAAACGGCTGTACACAGTCATTATCATCACGAAAGACAGTGCCGTGATGAACACGCTGCCTAAAATCGTCACCAGCCACAGCGGGATACTCGCCAGAAAGCCTACCTCGTCAATGGCAGTCTTGATTTCCTCTGGGAGCGTCACAGATGCGCCTGTGAGATTTCCGAGATTGCCCGCCACCGTGCTGACGATACCGCCGCAGATGGTAAAAAGCGTGGTCATAATGTCCATGCCGTAGGTCACGGCGGTTTTTGCCGCCACGAAGCGGATAAAGTGCCGCAATGCCTGTTCTGGTCTGCGGAAGTCCTGAAAATTCGCTGTACTGCGGAAAATGCTGATAGCAAAGAACAAAATCAGCAGTCCATAGCCGATGGCCTGCAATGCGGTGTTGATGTTCTGGCATACCGCCCAAATCGCACCGTTCTTGAAGTGCTGCGGCGTTTCGCTCACCAGTGACCATATCTCGGTCAGCTTCGAGTTCCATGTGGCAAAGGCACCCTCTAAGTTTTCTACGATCCAGTTATCGTCCAAATATATCACCTCCGAAAAGGACAGCCGCCTGCTTCACTGGGAACAGGCGGCTGTTGTAGTTCATGCAGTTTACTTCAAAATCAGGTCGAGAATTTCCTTTGCGAACGCAATGACCAGACCGCCGAAAAAGGTCAGAAAGCCGGTGCTGCGCTGTGAGGGATCGTGGGACTGCAAGCTCAGGCCAATCTGCACTACGCCCCAGCCCAGAAGGATCACGCCAATGGCCTTGATAGCAGAAAAGACGAAGGTAGATAGGTTGTTGATAGCGGTCAGCGGATCTTCACCTGCGGCGAAAGCGGGCGTACAGACGGCGCAAGCCAGCACGCAGGTCAGCACAGCGGCGAAGTAACGCTGTTTTGCCTTGCGCGTCCGATCGGTGGGGTTCAGAGTGGGTTTCTTCTTCATGTTCGGTTTCCTCCAAGATTTCAAGATTTTCGATGTTGATCTCATGCGGCAGGTCATTCTGCTCATAGCTGGGAATGTCAAACTTCTTTTGATAGGGCGGCTTGCCGCCGTCAGCGGTCAAACGGTAGTTCGGATGCTTCTGAATAGGATATTTGTCGTCCATCACCGGACGTTCACCGCGAATAAAGACAAGCGCCTTGCGGTTATCCAACATCCGCACCTCGTCCGGCATGAGCAGTTCGCGACCTGCGTTCTGGTAGTTGGTGCTGCTGGAGCCGCTACGTCCTTTCGTCACGCCCCGCGTCCGTGTGTCGATGGTGGCTTTGCCCAGCATTTTGGAAATATACTCGTGGGTGCTGGCTTCGTTGCCGCCGAGATACAGCAGCGTATCGCAGTTGCCGGTCACATTCTCCCAGCTGTCCTTGAACAGCTTCTTGAGCTGCGCCATGTTCTGAATGACGATATTGATGGAGATTTCACGGCTGCGGCAGGTTGCCAGCACGCGCTCAAAGTCCTCCGGCAGTGCGACATTGGCGAACTCGTCCATCAGCACGCGCACCGGAACCGGCAGTCTGCCGCCGTATTTATTGTCTGCGGCATGGTACAGTTCGCGGAACGCCTGCGAGTACATCAGACCCACAAGATAGTTGAAAGTGGTATCCTCATCGGGAATAACGGCGAAAATGACGCGCTTGCGGTCGCCCAGTGTGCCGAGCGACAGGTCATCGCGGCTGGTCAGGTGCGCCATTTCTTCCGTGTTGAACGCCGCCAGTCGGGTGGATGCAGATACCAGAATGGATTTTGCGGTTTTCGGTCCGGCCTGCTTGAACACCTTCCAGTTCTTCACTGCGATGTGATCCTCGTCCACACGCTCTAAATCGTCGAACAGCAGATCCACCGGACTGCGGTAGCTTTCGTCCTCCTCACGAGCCTCGGCGTTGATGACCATGTACATCAGTGTGCCGAAGTTGCGCTCGCTTTCCGGTGCTTCGTGGAACAGGTACAAAATCAGCGCCGAAAGGAACGCTGTTTCCGCCTTGTCCCAGAACGGGTCAGAGGTTTGCGACTTCTGCGGTGTGGTGTTCTGGATCAGTGTGTTGATAAGCCGAAAGGCGTCAATATCCGTGTGCAGGTAGGCAAACGGGTTGTAGCAGTCGGACTGCTTCATGTCGATGAGGTTGAAGATCGTCACCTCGTAGCCCATCTTCTCAAGCAGACCGCCCACAGCGCGGTAGGTTTCGCCCTTTGGGTCACATACGATGTAGGAACATTCCGCCTGCATGAGATTAGGCTTGATGAAAAAGCGTGTCTTGCCTGCGCCGGAGCCGCCAATCACCAGAATGTTTGCGTTCACTTGATGCTGCGGCGGCAGTGCCCGGACATTCATGCTGATACGGATATGCTTGGAAATGAGCAGATAGCGGTCGTTCTTCTTGGTTCGGAAGTGGGCGCACACCTCTTTCGGACGCCCCCAGTAGGCAGAGCCATGTTCCTCACCCGGACGGCGGTTGCCTTTTTCGGCGTAGTACCACGCAATGGCGAACCCATAGAGCGCGAGCGCCGCCAGTACAAATTTTTTCGTATAGGGTGTGATATGGATGACAAACGGCGTTTGCAGCGCCGCAGAGAAGGCGTTCAGCCATTCCAGCAGGCGAACGCCCTCGCCACAGCATCCGCCGCCGAGCAGTGCAAGCCAGAGAACAGGGATAGCGAGCGCCGCCCATAAAAGGACGGCGCTCCCACTCATACGATTTTTCACTTAATAACCCGTTTTGGGCAGCTTCGTCACACCCGGTTTGTAGACCGTAGTGACCCAGCGGTCTGTCGCCATGATCCACTGTCCGCCGTGCAGGCCGCCTACATCGGTGCGATTTGCAAACTGGTAACCGTTGTTCAGCCAGCTATTTGTCCAGCAGAGAATATAGGGTGCATCCACCTGTGCAAAGCCAGCCTTGACCGTGCCGAAAACAAACATGAAGTCGGTCATATACTCGTTGGAGGCCAGTCCCAGTGCCGCAGGCGAAGCGTCCAGCGAATAGTTCTTCATAGTGGATAGGTTGTCCGCCAGCGTGCGGTAGTCATGCAGATTGGTCTTGTAGACCACCTTATAACTGAGTTTCTGGTTCCATGTGCCGGTAATGATCTTGGTCAGGCGTACCGCCGAAGTCGGCAGTGTGTCGCGCCAGTAGAAGCTGTTCAGCGGCACGGTGGAGTTGTTGGCGATGTTCTTGAAGTCGTAGCGGATAGTCTGGGACGGCGTAACCTGCTTGTAGCCGCGCTTGGTCACGGAAACATTGGTGTAAACGCTCTGGTTCAGCACTTCCACGCGCACGATCTGGCCGGAGAATTCGATCTCCACCTCGATAGGCTGTGTAGTGGCGCTGTAAAATACCGGCGCTTTGGTTTCGCGGATGGTGTAGCGGCCCAAAGGCAGGGTATCCGATTTCGCAACACCATTCTTATCAGTAACAACGGTATTTACCAAATCACCGGCACGATTATAAATTTCAAAGGTTGCACCGGGCAAAAGAGTTCCGGCCGCAAGCGCATTGAATGGGTTATCGTCTGCGGATTTCTTGGTGATTTGGATTTGTCCCATCGTGGGCGTGTTCTTCCATGTAATCGTAGAAGTCGCGCCATATTCCACATAAAAGGTGCGAACTGTGGTATCCAGCACATAACCGTCCGCCGCCTGGATTTCCCGCACCAGGTACTTTCCGTCCGTCAGCGTCTTGTCGATATAGACATAGCCGTTCTGGTCGGAGGTGTACTGGCCGATGGGATTGCCCTTGCTGTCCGACACAAGGAATGTCACACCGTAGATACCTTTACCCGTCACGCTGTCTACTTTATGGATTAGGATAGAGCTTGCCTGCGTGTTTTCAACGGTCAGTGAGGTCGTCTTTCCGGCTTTCACCTCAAAATTGTGGGGTGTCGTATCCAGCAGATAGCCTTTAGCCGCTTTCAGCTCCGTGGCGGTGTACCAGCCGTCCGCAAGCTGCGGGAGCGTGATAACGCCGTTGCTGTCGGTGGTATAAGTGCCGATGCGCTCACCATTCATCTTGGCGATCTCAAACTGCACACCCTTGATGCGCTTGCCGCTGTCCGCGTCCACCTTGATGATCTGGCCGCCGCCGATAGGCGTGTTGGTAAAGGTCAGTGTCTGCGTGTCGTTTCGGTCAACCTTGACGGTCTGCGAGGTGCTGTCCAGTACATAACCGTCCGGAGCTTTTACCTCCGTTACCACATAGGTCTCCGCTTTAAGGTTTACCAGCTTGATCTGGCCGTTGCTGTCCGTGGTGTAAATGCCGTTGGAAGTGACTGCGCCGCCGTAGTTTCCAACAAACGAGCCGTCCGAGGTCGTGATCTTGAACTGCGCGCCGGGAAGCGGCTGCTTAGTCACGCTGTCGATCTTGTCGATAATAAGATTGCCGTGTTTGCCGTTGGAAAACTCTACTGTTACCACATCCTGCTCCTTACCGGAGAGATAGACGGTCTGCGGCGTGTCGTCGATCTCATAGCCTGCGGGAGCCTTGGTTTCCTCCACGATGTAGGTTCCGGCTTTCAGTCCGGTGATAACGATAGTGCCGTTGACCGAGGTGGTGTATTCTCCGATGACCGTACCGCCGGTGCCAGAGGTCCCGCCCAGATAACGCACACGGAACTTCGCGCCTTGCAGCATGGCTCCGCTGTCTGCGTCCACCTTTTTGATGATGAGCGCTGAAAGGGGCGTGTTTTCAAAGGTCAGCACTTTGCCGGTGCCTGCCTGAATAAAGCAGTCCTGCGTGGCCAGGTCTTTGATGGCGTAGCCCGCTGCCGGTTCCACTTCGGTCACACGATACCAGCCGTCGCGCAGCTTGCTGAGTTTGATCTGACCGTTTTCATCGGTGAAATAAGTGCCGAGGTCATTCAGTTCTCCAGTGAAGCTGTTGTTGCTGGCATAGGTGATGTGGAACTTTGCACCCTTGATAGGGTCTTTTGTGACGCTGTCCACCTTGTCGATGGTCAGGGTAGGTTTGGGATAATTGCGGAAACGCACCGTACCCGTTTTATTGGGGACAAGGGTGATGGTCTGGGGTTCGCTGTCCAGCAGATAACCGTCCGGCACACCGGTTTCACGCACCACATACACACCGGGGTCAAGGGCGGTGAGCAGAGCCTCGCCGTTGGCGTCGGTCTTGACAGTGGTGAGCGTGCTGCTGTCTGCCTTGTTGACGGTGAAAGTCACGCCGGAGAGCGGTGCGCCGGTCACAGCATCGGTTTTTACAATTTTGAGGTTGGGCTTCTTCTCGTTGTTTACCACCAGCGTGCTGTCCTTGCCGGGGAACAGTTCCACATGGTATTCCGTGTCGTTCAGCACATAGCCGCTGGGCGCTGCGATCTCCTTGACTGAGTACACGCCGGGTTCCAAATCGGAGATGGAAATGCGCCCGTTGGTGTCGGTCACACGGTCGAGGTAGTGGCTGCCGTCCTCGATCTTTGCGATACGGAAAGTTGCACCGGCAAGATAGCTGTCGTTCTCCGCATCGTATTTCACCACGGACAGGACCGGCTTTTCCGTGTTGGTGAACACGAAACGGGCGTTTTCTCCGGCATTGATTTGGATAACGCGCTTGTCATCATCCATCAGATAACCATTCGGCGCGGTGATCTCCTCCACGGTATACGCGCCCGGCTCCAACGCGGTCAGGTCGATCTCGCCGTTCTTGTCGGTCACATATTCCTTGGAGAAGGTGCCGCCCACCAGAGAAATGCGGAACTTGACATTGGTCAGCGGCTCCATCGTGCGGCTGTCCACCTTGATAATGTGGATACCGGGCTTGACAGTGTTGAAGAAGGTCAGTGTTTTGATACCGCCGCCTGCGGTGAGTTCGATCTGCTGCGGCGTGCTGTCCAGCACATAACCTGCACTGGTGGAAACCTCCTTTACCAGATAGGTTCCCGGCTGGAGGTCGGTCAGACGGATCTGGCCCATCTCATCTGTGGAGAACGAGCCGATGAGGACGGTATCGCGGTAAACTTCAAAGGTCACATCAGGCAGAACTTCGTGGGTCTGCTCATCATATTTAGTGATGATAAGACCCGGTTTGGCTTGATTTTTCAGCACAAAACTGGTTTCTGTGCCGGAAGTCACATTCACAGTGTAGATCTGGTCGTCCTTGACATAGCCGCCGGGGGCAGACACCTCGCGCACTTGATATGCACCGAGCTTCAGCTTGTCGAAGTACACGCTGCCGCCGAGGTCGGTGGTGCCGGTCTGGGTGACGCCGCTTTCGATGTGCTTAATCTCCACAGTCGCACCAGCGAGAGAAGCGCCGCTGTCCGCGTCGATCTTGTCCACGCGCAGATTGCCGTAGGGTGCATTTTCAAAGGTAACAATCGCAGTATTTCCATAGTCCACGGAAACGGTCTTGGTGGTTTCCGTGCCCAGCAGGTGCCACTTGGGAGCCGTTTTCTCCGTAATGACATACTGACCGGAAAGGGTCAGCGGAATGATGATCTTTCCGCTTGCATCCGAAACAAAGCTGCCGAGGACAGTTCCATCCGGGGCTTTCACCTCAAAAGTCGCGCCGGAAAGCGGTGTATTGGTGCCGGTCTCCACCTTGTTGATGATAAGCGTGGTTTCAGTGGGCGTTTCCGGCTCGTCCGGGGTATCGGACGGCGCAGCGGAATAGCGGCTGAAAGTGGACTGCCGAATTTCAGTGGTAGGGTCGGTGTCGCACATATACCGCTGTAAGGTGCCGTATTTGCTGGTTTCCGCGCACAGCGCGTAGTAGATGGCATACTTGTAGACATTGGCGTGCAGCGACATCTGCACAGAGCCGGTCTGGTCGCTTACGCTGTCCTTGGGGTACAGCACCTTGAACTGACCGGCATAGCTGGCCCCGTTGGACGAGGTCCTGATCTTAGTGATGTCGTTGTTGTTCATGTCTACGATGCGGGTGCCCTCCGGCACTTCATCGGGCATTGTGAAACCGATGTCGATGTCATAGTCGCAAACCCATGTTTCTGAATCCGCCGTAAATACCTGCTGCAAGTATTCCTTGCCGTCCACAGTGACGGGATAGGCCGAATCTTTATCGGCTGTCACCGTGATGGTAGGCTGCGGCACACGGTTCCACCAGATACCGTTTTTATAGATGTTCTTTGCAGCCGCGAGGATTTTCTCACCGCGCTCTTTTTCTGCACCGGACAGTGAAGGATTAAGTGTTAGCCGGTCAATACTCCAATCGTCTATCAGGTAGCACCAAAGCGCCATTTTTGTAGCGTAATAGGCTTGCTGCTTATTATCCAACTTGAGTTCAGATAAACCTTTGTGCGGATAGCCGTTAGCAATGATACCCATGATTTTCGGATCGCTGCTGGCTTCGTTGGCGATGTATTTGATACTCTCGCCGGGATTTACCGATTGCGGTACGCCCTTTGTCGTAGGATTGATGCAGTAGGCCGGGATTTCCTTGATCGCGCCGCTAGCCGACTTAAAGTTGAAGTAGGTATAGGACTGGGAACGGACAACGCCGTTCATGCTGAGGTAGGACATTTTATAGCCGCCGTTGGTGATATTCACCTCGCCTAGCGCACCGCCGATGGTGCTGCTGGCGGCAGAAGCAAAGCCTGTGCAAAGGCTCAGCATGGTGGAGATACACAAAAGTATCGCTATCAGTCTTTTTCGCATAAAAACCTCCTGAAAAACAGCAGCAGCGCAAACCGTGTTCAGGCTTGCGCTGCTGTGAAGTGGTTATTAGATTATTACATATCAATTAGATTTCGGTGCCTCTCCCCTTCCCTAATCGCAAAAAATCCGCCCTGAAAGTTCAGGACGGATCGGTAGACTATATCTGTTTGTCTAAATCTCTGCGGCTGTAAATGATACGGCGAATTTCCATTGTATCACCAATCACTACATAGAAAATAGTGTAGTTTTTCACAGAAATACGATAGTATGGGTACCTGCGCTCTTTAGCAGATGAATAAGGTTCAAATGCTTCTGCACAGGAAAGCCGCTCGTAAATCGCCGTTTCAACCGCATCAACGAAATTTTCTGCGGCGATTGGGTTTTGAAGATGAATGCTGATATAATCAACAATTTCATTCAGGTCATCTTCAAAAAGTGGCAGGATACGCAGTTTATAATACTTTTCTGCCATGAATACGACCTCTTACTCGTTTGAACACTTCATCGCCGGAGTAGCGAACATCGGTGGAATCTGCCATACGATCTGCTTCATCCAATTTCAGTTCTACTTCATCCGTGAGTGCAGAATACCGCTCAATGCTCATAACGACCATCGAACCATAACCGTTTTTGGTCAGATAAACAGGTTCACCGGTTTCCATGACGATTTTTTCGATTTCGGGAAATTTGTTTCTCAGATCGGAAACTGGTCTGATGTTGATCATAACACTACCTCCTCGCATGAAATTATTATATCACTTCTATCATTATATTATCAGTATTTTATCATGAAATCAACTGTTATTTCTGCCGCGCCTGCACACACCAGCGGTACTGCGGCTGGTTCATCACACAGGTCACCAGCGTTACCACATTATCCGTGGTTGGGTTCAGCACGCTCACATCGTTCACGGATACCTTTCGCACCGAGTACACCGAATAGGTTCTTGCGCCGAGTCGGGTCGTCAGTTTAATGGTATTGCCGTTTTTCAAGGTGTGGATCTTTCCGAAGTAGTTGCTGGAGCCGCGATTGTGTCCGGCAAACGCTACATTGCCGTCCCAGATAGAGGTTTCAGTAAAGTGTCCGGCACCTTTCCGCATGGCGGCATTGTCCGTGCCCTGATAGATTTTCGCACTCAGCCCAATGGCAGGCGCGGAGAGCGTGCCGAGGGAACCATCCTTGTAATACAGGCTGCTGGTCACAGCAGTATAGCCGCTGCTCCAAGTAGTGCCGCTGTTCGAGGGCGTTTCTGCGGCAGGTGGCATGACCGTAGCAGTGCCAGTAGTGCCGCTACTTGCCGTGCCGCTTTCCAGATACCCACCGGTCAGCAGATTGGGTGTCAGCCGCTCACCGGAACCGGGCATATCTGCCATCGGACTGCCAAATGCAGGCGGAATATAGGCGGCGTTCTTGCTCACATCAGTTTCGTAGATGTTCGAGCCGCCGACTACCGTCACCGGCTCCACACTGGTCGGCTTGCCGAAGCTGCCTGCGGCTGCGTCTGCTTCGGTGTACTCAAGAGCCAACGCCGGGGTAGCGGTCAGAACGGTCGCTGTCAGAAGTGTCAGCCCCAGCAGCTTTGCCGTTCTCGGCAGAGGTGTAATCTGCGTCCAGAATTGTTTCATCATCGTGCTTTCCTTTCTTCCTGTTTTTGATTTTTGCAGCAGTAAAACCGGCAAGACAGAGTAAGATCAGTCCGCCCGGAATGGCAAGATAGCGCCAGTCCATCGTCGGGGCTTCTTCGACTTCCACCTCCGGCACGACAAGCGGCGTGCCGTGGAACACCGCCACATACTGCACCTTGTTCAGCGATACCTTTTCCACCTCGCCGCTGTATTGTGCAGTAACGGTATACCCAGTCACATTGCGACTGGACGCGGTTCCCGTGTAGGTTACGATAGCGGAGAAACGATCTCCGATGGCATCATCGTCCACATTTTCCGTGTTGTCGGTCTGCCAGTCCACCGTGGAGAAATTCAGCGTCCGCCCGTTCTCGGTCGTGGTCTTGGGGATGTACTCCAAATCCATGCTGCTGAGATTGGGATAGGTGCGGGTCGCGGATACTGTCCACGAATTGTTTTTGTATCCGGCAGGCTCTACGGTGATGGAACCGGTATCCAGCTTCAGCGTGCCGGTGAAGCCGTCCTCGGTGGTGACTGCCTTGGTATCCGCCAGAAGCGGCAGAATAGCGGTCAGTTCCTTACTTTCGCTGCTGACCGTTACGGTTTCGGTGTACTCTTTGGACTGCTGTTCGGGCAGTTCCTGCCGCAGCAGGTCGGTCAGCGTAAAAGAATAACCGTCCTGCTCAAAGCTCTGCTTTGCCTGCATGGACGGCTCTTGATCGACCGGCAGTTCGTAGGTTTTCCGCACCTCGAAAATGCCGTTATTCATACTGTAACTGACCTGCGACGGGTATTCCGCCGCAAATGTGGTGGTGCTGAGAAGCAGCAGCACCGCCAGAATGGTGATAGGTTTCTTCATCTCTCTTTATCCTTTCCGGGCCGAGGCGACGACTGCCGCGACTGCCTCTTATGCTGCCGTATCCGGTCGATGATGGAGATCGGTTCACTCTCCATCATCTCTTGCGGCCAGCCAGTCCCGCGCTCTGCGGATCTGTTCTCTTGCGGAACACGGGACTCGACTTTTTTTAACGGCTCGTCCTCCGCCTGCTGTTTTTCCGGCGCAGCGTAATGCATACGCTCGAAAACACGGTTCAGCTTGGAAACATCCTCGGCTTTCGCCAGAATATCCACATGGCCGCTATCACTGGCGGTGTCCTTGATAACACTGAACAGAATACCGTACTTCTTCGCTTCTCGCTTAAAGACGGTTAAGTCCTGCTCCTTCAGGTCGAACACCCGCAGTTCCTTACCGCTGCGAAGCAGGGCGTTCATGTGCGTCTTGCCCCGCAGCTTCTGATTCTCGTTCGCCAGCGCCAGACACAGGGCCGCAAGGTTCTTGGCTCCCAGTGCGGCCAGTTTCACCGCTGCTTCGGAGATTTGGATAGCCTCGCGCGTCATTTGCTCGGCGGTTTCGCTGCCGATACTCATGGTACCGCTCCTCCTTCTTGATATTTTGTACATCGTAAACATGGGTCTGCACCCGTTCCGCATCCGCTTCGATCTGCTGGCAGAGCCGCAGTTCTCGACGGAGCTGTTTAATCTGGGCGGTGCGCGTGCTGATCTCCAGCGACAGCACCTCTTTCTGTTCTTCATCGGCGTGCCTTCTTTCTTCGTAGAGTGGTTTTCGCTCCCGCACAGCGGTATCAAGCTGCACGGTGAACAGATTCTTGGTGGATTGCAGTTCCTCGGCGGTTTCGATTCGGTAGTCTGCCAGAAACCTGTACTGTGCCAGATATTTTTGAAATTGTATCGTGTCCTCCAGCAGATACCGGCTGACCTTTTGGGAACCGCGTCCTTTGGCTGCACCACGCAACAGATAAACATAGTGAAAATACAGCGCACGAAAACCATGTACCTTGGGGTGCTTCTTGAAACTGCCCTTGCAGGTGTAATGCCGTGTAACAGGTAACTGTTTGGGTCGGTTCCATGAACGCTGTGATAAAATCCGCTGCTCAATGGTGCTGTCGGTGTAATTTTCACCCAGACTGTCCAGTCGGATGAACTTCTTGCCGTAGGGCGGCCTGACAGCGGTATGCTTTCGGTTGCCGCTGCGAACTTGATACCCGACTTTTCTCAATTCGTCCAGAAAGGTCGTGAAGTTTAGCGATTTGACGATAATACCGTCAATATCCCGTCGTACCTGTTCGCGAATGGTCGGCTGTTTGGATTTGACCGCCTGCCATTCCTGATGGCTTTTGCCTTTGCCGTTCGGCTCAATGACGGATAATCCATGCGCCCGACACAGTTCATCGGAAATTTTCTGTATCTCCTGAAAGTAGGTTTTCATGTTGCAGCGCAGCTTCTTGCCGTCCAGAAAGGACACAGAATTGACTGCGATGTGGTTATGCAGGTGATGTTTATCCAGATGGGTGCCGATGACCACCTCGAACCGCTCTCCGAACAGCCGCCGCGCAAACTCTACACCGATGGCGTGGGTCTGCTCCGGGGTAAGCTCCCCCGGCTGAAAAGACTGAATGATATGATAGCCCTGTATGCCGCCGGTCTTGTTGTAACGCCGCTTGGTGCGCTCCATATCCCGTGCGGCATTTTCGACACTCACGCAGTTCAGACAGCTTTCAAACAGCCGCTTCTCGGTTTTGTCCGGGTTGACGGCGTATTCGATCATGCCGGAAAGGGAGGTCTTTTCTTCGTTTGCGGCGTATTGAACGGTTTTCTCAAATCGGCTTCGTATGGCGAACACTTTGGTAATCGCCATATCAGAACGCCTTGAGTTTTTCCCAGATCTGCGACTGCATATCTGCGATGAGGCGCAGAGTTTCCTCCGTCACCGGCTCGCCGGAGTTGACGCGCTTGGTGATCTGATTGATGTTGTTTGCAATGCCGGAGGTCTGCCGTAGCAGCTCCGCCCACTCCTCTTTGGGACGCGGTTGCATCTGCACACCGAGGATTACATTGCGGACAAACGGCTCGATTTTCAGTCCGGCCAGTTCCGCCTGCGCCAACAGGTGATCGCGCTCCGCGTCCGTCAGACGGACGGTGATTTTTCGTTCTCGAAGTTTCATTTTTTGTTCCTCCAATTTGGGGTATTAGGGCACTCCCTAACAAGCCGCGCTGTTCGGTGACGAACGGCGCTTTTCGCAAAATGCTGTCATTTTGCTATGCTTGCAAAAATATTCGGAGCGGCCGCAGCCGCGCCGAATTTTGAGCCGCCTGCGGCTCACCGTTCCGGCTCGTTCCTCGCCCTCTGCCGAGGAGAAATGCCTTTCTGTCGCATGAGCCATTCATTGTAATCCTTACCCTCAGCGGGCAGTTCCACCGATACGGGCAGGTCGCTGATTGCCCGCGAAATAGCACTGGCCGCGCCGCGTCCTACCGCGTCGTTGTCCAGCCGCAGCACAATTTCCTGCACACCGGCGTAGCGCTCCAGATAGCCTTGCAGCGCCGTTGGTACCTTGGGTGTTTCATTCGGCCTGGACTGGTAAACGCCGCCGAGAGAAAGAACGGATTCCTGCCGCCAGTCCGCACCCTGCATTTTTACCTGTGTGAGATAGGAAAGCGCGTCAATGGCACACTCGAACACATTCAGCTTGCTGTCATTCTGTCCGTCGATGGAGAAACAGAACCGTTTGTTGCTGCCGGTCACATCGCGCTTGAAGCTGCTGCCGGAGAGCGTGCCGCGCAGTGTAGCGTACCGTGGTGTTTTGCCGTCATAGCCGACAAACACGGCATTGTGGTAGTCTGCGGCTTCGTACAGTAGGCCATGCTGAAAACAGTAGTCGAGTATCGCTATGTCGATGCCGCGTGAAAGCAGATAGGCGGTCACACGCTTGTTGTTTTGGAAGCGTACCGGCAGGAGAAAATCCGCCTTTGGCTTTTCTTCCTTTTGGACAGGTGCGGACTGCACTTTGCGGGCATCAAAAAAGCCGCACTGCTCATTGACAAGCTGTACGGCATCAGGAAATTTCATATTTTCGACTTTGATCAGATACTCCAGCGCGTTGACACCACCCATTTTATCGTGGGACCACCAGCACCATTTTCCGTTGGAGATTTTCAGACTGTCGTGGCTGCGGAGCTTATACGCTCCGGGGCCGGTGGGAATGAGTTCATCCGGCTTGTATCGCCGGAGAAAGGTCAGCAGGTCAGGCTGACGGGCACGCTCGATCTGCGCTTTGGTTGCATAGGGCATGGAATCAACTCCTATCGTTCTCGGTCATTTCTTATTTTCTCTGCGTAGTCTTTCACGCTGTATCGCTTCATATAGGCATTTTCACTGGGCGCACGGCTGTTCAGGTCGATTCCCTTTAGCCTGTAGTCATCCGGGTCAAGAACTTGTTCCACCGGAATAAAACACAGCTTTGCCGGAGATTTCAGATTGCCGTTAAATACGCCGACTGGCGTATGGAAACAGCGGTCGCCGCATACCCAGAGAAGTTTCACACCTTTCGGCACTTCACCAAACGGACGTTTTAGAATGACAACGGACATCGGTTCTGCGCCCATCGTGCGGTAATAATCCGTTCTGGCTGTCTTTTCGTAGGCACGGATCAGATTAGAAAAACACATCTGCGGCTGTACATGCAGCCAGCTTTCTTGATACCCCATCCCGTCACCTCTCCGGCTCATCGCGCTTCGGTGGGGATTTTTTCTTGTCGCGCTCCTGCTCAATCAACAATTCATAAGCATAGTTCACGAGGCAGGGATGCGCGTTCGTGTGGAACTCCGAAAGCGGGTCATGCTCCGGCGTAATGCGATAGTCCGTTTTGGCGGCTTCACGCTTGGATGCGGCGGAGTATCTGCCGTCCCAGTCGGCGCACTGCACCGTGTATCCGAGAAGAAATTTACAGCGGTCATGTCCGAATTCCTGTGTCCATTCCTGCACAAACTCGCGCATCCTACGCTTTTCGTTGGCATCGCTGATATTCTCCGTAAAAGCATTTATACACGCACGGTCGCGTTTTCGGCTGGCGCGGTAGAGATGTACCTCGCCCTTTTCGCGTGCTTCCGAGTACGAGCCTTCGTAACGGAACACAGATGGGTCAGCGTACAGTTTCTCTGCTCGATATTGCAGGCGAGTGTCGAGATAGCTCTGCACAGAATCGCGCAGTTCCTCCATGTGCCTGTCCTCCACAGGCAGCCATTCCTCATACAGCACTTGCAGAGGGTGATCCAGTCCGTTCAGCACATTGAGTTCCGCCGGCGTAAACTCTGCGCTCTCCAAAATCATCAGCAAGTCCTGCTTATTCACGATTTGATAGGCACTGTTGATAATCTCCTGCGGCGGTTTGGTTTTCATGTTCTCCAGATAAGTGTTCAGTTCGGCCAGTGCCTTGTCATAAAGCATCTGGGCGCGTTCTTCGGTCGTACTCATCGTTCCAGTTCCTCCTTGCGTTTGTAGTTTTCTTTCTGCACCGGTTCCGGTGCTTTGTTATCCATGTTCAGCAGGGCGTTCAGTTCCTCCAGCCGTTCCGTTTTGGTCGTAAGTTCCTCCTCATGGGGGAACGGCTTTTGTACCTCTGCCTTTGCGGTTTCCAACTGTGTTTGCAGGTTAGAAAGCTGCTCCCGGCAAGCCTGCTCCTTGATGGGCAGGCCTTCCAACGCATTGTCCATACGCTGCAAATTGCCGAACACATCAGTTCCCAGCGTGACCGTGTGGCGAAGCTGCCCTATCATGGTCAGCCGGTACTCCTGTGCGAAGCTGTCAAAGGACAATTCCAGTGTCAAACCACGATAGAAACCGACCTGCGTTGCCTCCGGCGAGAGCATATTCTGGCACATGGTCAGCAGCGCTGCGCCTGCTTCCTTCTTCTCGGAGTAGGTGACACCCGCCAGCGCAAGTGGGGAGAAGCCGTCCGCGTTTGGGTGGGTATTCTCCTTGACGGCAGCTATATCCGCGCCATACCCGGCGATTCGAGCCTGCGCTTCCGCAATCTGCTTCGGGAAACTCTTGCTGATGCTGTCCTCCAGCGCGTATTTCTGAGAAAGATGATTGGCTTTCAGCAGTTTCAGCTTGGATACCTCAATGTCCAGATCCATCTTTTCTTTAATCATGGGGTTGCCGCTGGCCAGTGCTTTGATCTCGGCATAAGAAAGCGCCTGTTCGTCTACATCTTCGGCGGAGCGGACAGGCGATTTGCTGGTCATAATTTGCGATATAAATTTCTGTTTGGATTCTACCAACTGATACAAGTAGGCGTCGAAGGTGCCCTCGGTGACATAGCTATAAATATCTACCTCCGGGTTTTCGTTGCCCTGGCGGATGATACGCCCCTCCCGCTGCTGCAAATCGGACGGACGCCACGGGCAGTCGAGATGGTGCAAGGCGATGAGCTTTTGCTGGCAGTTGGTGCCTGCTCCCATACGCTGGGTGCTGCCCAGCAGGATACGCACCTGACCACTTCGGACTTTACCAAACAGATCTTTCTTCTGTACCTCGCTCTTGGCGTTGTGGATGAAGGCGATCTCGTTTTCGGGAACGCCCAATTCCAGCAGTTTCGCGCGAATATCATCATAAACACTGAATGTGCCGTCATCCTTCGGTGTGCTGAGGTCGCAAAAATCATTTGCGTGGAGCATTGGTCGGCGGTGCGCTGCCAGATCTCAAACACATTTTCCGCGCACTTGGCGGCTTTGCTGCCCGGGTCACTGGGGAGCATGGGGTTGACGAGCCGCTGATCCAGCGCCAGCTTGCGGCCGTCATTGGTGATGAGCAGCATATTGTCCACGCTGCTGTCCACCTCGCGGTTGCGGACTTTTTCAGCACGCTCCGCCAGCGATGCCACGATCTCTTTCTGATACTCGGACGGTTTCAATGCAATGTTGTGGTAATGTGCCTCCGGCACGGGCAGCTTGAGCATATCCGCCGTCTGAATGTCCGCCACATTTTTGAATACGCTCATCAATTCGGGCAGGTTATAAAACTTGGCAAAGCGGGTCTTGGCCCGGTAGCCGGTGCCCTCTGGGGACAGTTCAATGGCGGTGACGGTTTCACCGTAATTCGCCGCCCAGCTATCGAAGTGCTGCAAGCCCTGCTTCTGCAAGGCGTTCATCTGCAAATACCGCTGGATGGTGTAAAGCTCCACCATGCTGTTGGAAATGGGGGTGCCGGTGGCAAACACAATGCCTCGTCCTCCGGTGATCTCGTCCAAATAGCGGCACTTCATAAAGAGGTCTGAACTTTTCTGTGCCTCGGTCTGGGAAATACCACCCACATTCCGCATTTTTGTATACAAAAAGAGGTTCTTAAAATAGTGCGACTCGTCAATGAAGATACGGTCAACGCCCAGTTCCTCAAAGGTGACCACATCATCCTTGCGGCTCTGGTCATTCAGCTTGTCGATCTTGGCTTGCAGCCCCTTTGGGGTTTTCATCATCTGTTTGATCGTGAAATTCTCCGTTTTTTCTCGCTTGGCTTCGGAAATTCCCATCATGATCTCGTCGATCTGCCGCTCTAAAATGGCCCGCTGGCGCTCTACGCTCATGGGGATCTTCTCAAACTGCGAATGTCCGATAATAACGGCGTCATAGTCGCCGGTGGCGATCCTACCACAGAATTTCTTGCGGTTTTGGGTTTCAAAATCCTTACGGGTAGCGACAAGGATGTTCGCTGCCGGATAGAGCTGCAAAAACTCAGTGGCCCACTGCTCTGTCAGGTGGTTGGGCACCACAAAGAGAGATTTTTGACACAGGCCTAGTCGCTTGCTCTCCATGGCGGCGGCTACCATTTCAAAGGATAGCGATAGGTAATCCTTTGGGTGGGATATGCAGCCGCAGGCTGCATATCCGTTCCTCCAGATTTTCCCCCGCTCCAAA
>OGXL01000888.1_pt1 | contig 25949 bp, 25 predicted proteins | sample 1576311 | NCBI WGS metagenome assembly OGXL01 (sample SAMEA3541564, study PRJEB24748) | human gut metagenome | biome: human gut; feature: human-associated habitat; material: faeces | place: China | collected 2012 | reverse complement strand
CTCTCGGCTCTTTTTTATATAAATTTGTAATTTACACCATTATATGGACTTTATCTGAAAAAGACATACTAAAGGGTGAAGTATTATTAATTTAGTGGGTTTTGTAAAAGATATTATGTCAAAAGATGAAAAAACAACATACTAAATTGAGTGATTTCAAGCTTTTAGTGGGTTTTCGCCAGTGATGACGGCAGAAAGGCTGACCAAATTCCGATATAAAGATGACAAAAGTAGCGGTCAAATAACCAGAAGATTTACTGGTTATCTGACCGCCATTTAAATTCAGCATTATATATAATTGCTAATAATTAACCAAGATACTTAGCAAGTACATCTGCCTTGTCAAGCTTCTCCCAAGGAAGGTTAAGGTCTGTACGTCCAAAGTGACCATAAGCAGCTGTCTGCTTATAGATAGGTCTTCTTAAGTCAAGCATCTTAATGATTCCGTTAGGTCTTAAATCAAAGTTCTCACGGATGATTTCAACGATTTTTTCTTCATCAAGCTTTCCTGTGCCAAATGTATCAACCATGATAGATGTTGGTCTTGCAACACCGATTGCATATGAAAGCTGAATCTCGCATCTGTCAGCAAGTCCGGCAGCTACAATATTCTTAGCAACATATCTTGCAGCGTATGCAGCAGAACGGTCAACCTTGGTGCAGTCCTTACCAGAGAAAGCACCACCACCATGTCTGGCAGCTCCACCGTAAGTATCAACTATAATCTTACGACCTGTAAGACCTGAATCTCCATTAGGTCCACCAATTACAAAACGGCCTGTTGGATTGATGTATATCTTAGTGTCAGCGTCAATCATAGCAGGATCAACGATTGCATCAATAACATATTTCTTAATATCCTCATGAATCTGTTCCTGAGATACTTCAGGAGCATGCTGTGATGAAACAACGATAGCATCAAGTCTTATTGGCTTTTTGTTTTCATCATATTCAACTGTTACCTGAGTCTTTCCGTCTGGTCTTAAGTAAGAAAGAGTTCCATCTTTACGAACCTTTGTAAGCTGCTTAGAAAGCTTTTGCGCAAGTGCAGAAGAGTAAGGCATGAATTCAGGAGTTTCGTTAGTTGCGTAACCAAACATCATACCCTGATCGCCGGCACCACCTTCTGAATCATCAATCTCGCCATCCTTTGCTTCAAGTGCCTTATCAACACCCATAGCAATATCAGCTGACTGCTTGTCTAATGCAACCATAACAGCACAGGTATTACCATCAAATCCCTTATCAGAGCTGTCATAACCGATATCTGTAACTGTCTTTCTTACGATAGAAGGAATATCTATGTTAGCCTTAGTTGTAACCTCGCCCATTACCATAATAAAACCTGTGTTAGTAAGAGTTTCGCAGGCTACTCTTGAGTATGGATCCTGCTCATAGAGAGCGTCTAATACGGCATCTGAAATCTGGTCGCAGATCTTATCAGGATGTCCTTCTGTTACTGATTCTGAAGTAAATAATCTTTTTTCCATGTTATCTCCTTTTGATTTTATCGTGAATATGTCTATCCCATACCTTATCGTGTCTATTCTTATCGTTACTCGTGCTTGTAGCAAAATGCCAGAACTGCAATGTTACCGCTGCTCGCAAAAAAAGGTCCCCGATAAGGGACCCGATAGACTGTATCGAAATCCTCTTATTGTTCGACTAATATCGCTCAGGTTGGCACCTTCCTCAAAAGGGGTTGCCGGGCTTCATAGATCCTATGTATCTCCACCGCTCTTAATAAGGGATATAAAATATTCAATTAATATTACCGCATAAGATACTACACAATATTTAAACATTCGTCAAGAGTAAATTGACATTTTCTATATAGAAATTTATAATTAAAATACATTTGTACAGACAAATGTATCGTGAATACTGGGGGAATGAGTAATGACAGATAAGACGATATTCATATTTGACGCACAGGAAGGTGATAAACTCGCAGATGATGTACATACGCCAGATGGTAATATATTAGCAAAGAAAGATACCATACTTAATTATGATATAATAGCAAATATTTCAGGGCATCATATACTGGAAGTAAAGGTATACGACACCAATAATGAACTGCAGGATCTGGAAAAGGTTCTGGGAAAAACTGCTAATAAAGAGAACGTTAAGTATTTTGATAAGATAAGAGCGAGCATAAGGTTTAAGCATTTTAAAAAGACCTATGATGAGAATATTCTGGATATCAAAGGAGACCTTAACGATGTTGTTACGAATAACAGTCCTATTGATATAGATAAGCTGATAGAAGGAACTAATGAGATTCTTTCTGCGAACAGAAATAGTTTACAGCTTTTTGATATGTTGCACAGTATGAGGCAGTTTGATGACCTTACATATGTTCATAGTGTAAATGTTGCTTTGATAGCTTCAATTCTTGGGCAATGGCTTAAGTTTAGTGAGAAAGATATAAGAATACTGACAATAAGCGGACTTCTTCATGACATAGGTAAGATTATGATTCCTAACGAAATTCTTACAAAACCTGGTAAGCTGACAGTTGCTGAATACAATATAATGAAGCAGCATGTTAACTTTGGATATGAGAAAGTTAAGAATCAGAACATTGATATACGAATTAAAGAGGCATGCCTGCTCCATCATGAAAAATGTGATGGAACAGGGTATCCATTTGGCTTAAAGTCGGATCATATTCCAGCAGTAGCCAAGATTATAGCAATTGCTGATGTGTATGATGCAATGACTTCAGCAAGAGTATATAGAGGAGCATTATGTCCTTTTGAAGTAATAGATACAATGTATAAAGATGCATTTACAAAGTTTGAACCTGAATATATTCTTCCTTTCTTAAAGAATGTGGCATCATCGTATATTAATAACGATGTGAGACTTTCAGATGGAAGAATTGGAAAGGTTGTTCTTATTAATGAGAATGCACTCAGTCTGCCAATTGTCCAGTGTGAAGATGAGTTTATAGACCTATCCAAGACACGAGGACTCACAGTTTCTGCAATTTTATAAAAACTATCTGGCACATGCGTGGAGGTATTTTTCTTTAGTAGCCATACCTCCGCGGATGTGTCTTTCTTGTTTATTGACATCAAGAACCTTTCTGACTTCTCTGGCTAGTTCAGGATTGATTTCCATAAGTCGTGCAGTTACATCTTTATGTGCAGTGCTTTTGCTTACATTAAATACTTTGGCTGTCTGTCTTACAGTGGCTTTATGCTCAATTATGTAATATGCCAGCTGGGTGGCACGTTCTTCTATATAGTCTCGCATGTCGGGACTCCGGAAGTTTCATTTATACAATCTATGCCACGGATTGGGGTTTTATGTTAGAATGTGTTATGACTATGATAAGGAATCATTTACATTATATTTTTAATTTCTCCGCAAACATAAGAAGTACGCTGATTGAAAGCAGTGCACTTGAAATCCATATTGTGTGGATTCCGAACAGCATTGAAAGGTTTCCACCGATACCTGCGCCGATTGCAAAGAATAATATTATGCCAAAATAATATCCGGCTTTCTTAAGAGATGTTTTATTGCCAGTACGCACAAATACTGAAAGTGCGTCTGTACCGCTTCTTAAGTTACCGATGCACATGGTGCTTGCATAGGAATAGCCATTGACTTTTCTAAATGCCTGTACCTGCATAGCACATGAGAACGATACGATTATTGTTGCAAACATGTCCATTGAGTGTGGCATGAAGCCAACTGCAATTAAGATAACAATTTCAATAAGTAATATTGCCTGCCGCCAGTGAAGTCTGGTGGCATTTTTATATTTGCCCTGAATCCGCTCTGTTACGAATACGCCAAGACCAAATGCTAAGAATGGCAGAAGATATTTTAATCCCTGATACCATTCACCCATCATAAAATGTGTACTCATAAGAACCACATTACCGGTCTGTGCGTTGGAGAATACTTCATTTCTTGTAAAATATGTATATGCATCCTGAAGTCCACCGGACATGGCAAGGAATACGCAGTTTATGAAGGCTTCGGACATCTGTATATCCGGAAGCTTCTTAGCGAGGGCGTTGTGAAGCTTTGATGCCATAAATAACCTCCTTGTGTTTTATAACTTTGGTTGTTATAGCACAAGGAGGTTTTGTTGTAAAGGGTATATAAATATTAGATATGTTGTGAATTACCATATGCCGTAGGATTATCTGGCAGCAGCTATGTCCTCATGGCGGCTACACCTAGTGGGAGTAAATGCAGCTATATACAGAGCTTATTATGCTGCGCGAAAACAAACGCGCTTCGCTTGAACGAGTTTTCTTGCAGCAATCTTTAGTATATAGCTGCATAACTCCCACACGGTTCGCCTTAAATCGTACATAGCTGCTGCCAGATAATCCTACGGCGTATGATAACGCAACATATTAATATATGATTGTACTATTTTCCAAGTGCTGTCTTCTGAGGCACTTCTGTTTCTTTTTCGTAGCATGCAAATGCGCTGTCGACAAGCTCTTTATCTGGCTTCGGTGTGAACAGGCTGACTACAGGAACGATAATCATTCCGGCAAACATTGCAAATGCACCGCAGTTGATAGGTGACTGGAGCCATGTTGGGAAGCCTGCTCTGAAGAAGATGTTAGCAAGCATAAGTACTGAGCTGAATAAAAAGCATGCCCAGCATGATGCTTTGGAAACCTTCTTAGAGTAAAGCGAGAACATAAATGGTGCAAGGAATGAACCTGCAAGTGCACCCCAAGATATTCCCATAAGCTGTGCAATAAATGTTACTGAACTCTTGTACTGGATAAGTGCAAGTATTGCAGATATCGCAATGAATACAACAACAAGAATTCTTATGTATAATACCTGTTTCTTTTCACTCATGTTCTTGATAAAGTTATCTTTTAAGAAGTCAATAGTAAGTGTTGAGCTTGAAGCTATTACAAGTGATGAAAGTGTAGACATTGAAGCTGACAACACGAGAATTACAACTAATGCAATAAGCGCAGGACTTAAATTAGAAAGCATTGTTGGAATTATTGAGTCGAAGCCGTTAGCCTTGACATCTATCTGGTCAGAGAATAATCTTCCGAAACCTCCGAGAAAATAGCATCCGCCTGAAACTATAAGCGCAAATATTGTCGAGATTACAGTACCATTCTGTATAGAAGCTTCATTATCAATGGCATAGAATTTCTGAACCATCTGAGGAAGTCCCCATGTTCCAAGTGATGTAAGGATTACAACGCATAAAAGGTTGAATGGGTCAGGTCCGAAAAATGAAGCAAATATACCGGGAGTATCGCTTACTGCCGGGTCAGACACATTTGCAAGACCCTGCAGTGCAGACATGAAGCCGCCCTTAGAGTGGATTACGGCAGCAATAACTGCAACGATACCGAATAACATGATAATTCCCTGAATGAAATCATTGATTGCAGTAGCCATGTAACCGCCGGCAATTACATAGATTGCGGTAAGTGTTGCCATGATTATGATACAGACGCTGTAATCAATGTTGAAAGCCATACCGAAAAGTCTTGAAAGTCCATTGTAAAGTGAAGCTGTGTATGGAATCAGAAAAATGAATATTATAACAGAAGCACCGATTTTTAATGGATTGCTGCCGAATCTCTTTCCGAAATACTGTGGCATGGTTGCTGAATCAAGGTGCTGGCTCATAATTCTTGTTCTTCTGCCAAGTACGACCCATGCAAGAAGTGAACCTATAATCGCGTTGCCGATACCAGCCCAGGTTGCGGCAATGCCGTATTTCCAGCCAAACTGGCCTGCGTATCCAACGAATACAACAGCCGAGAAATAAGATGTTCCGTATGCAAATGCGGTGAGCCACGGACCAACGCTTCTTCCACCGAGAACGAAACCATTAACATCAGTTGCATGCTTGCGGCAGTATAAGCCAATGCCTATCAGCACCGCAAAGTAGATAATAAGAATAACCAGTTTTAACATAAAAACCCCCATATTAAATGTATTAATCCCTACTTCATAAGTTTAAAGCGTAACGCTTTAAATCAATAAAGTAAATATAAATGGATTGTAGCATATTGGGGAGGGATTGGCAAGGATAAAATGAGTTAATATATATGAGTATATATGAATAATATGGATATACCTACTATTATGCCTATAATATGTCATTGAGTAGGTTTGCTTGAGATAATTATAACCTGATGCGGAGGGAGCAAACCTACGAAACAGCTGTGAATAGCTTTTTGAGTAGGTCTTTTTCCTGGATTTTTCTGAATTAGAGGCTCTTAAAGATGAAATCTTCCGTGAAAATGCCTACTAAATTATGATTATGTATATAGTTAGTGGGTTTTGAAAGACAATTTAATAAAATAAGATGTTTAATTGACATACTAAAGTAATGGTGGATAATGATTTGGTAGGTTTATTAGGAATTTATGCTATGCGGGATATAGGGAGATATATGAAAACAGCCACCAGAAAAATGATATGCCCCCTGTCAAGTAGACAGGGGGCATATCAAAATCCAGTGACAGTTTTAAGAAAATAAGGAGAGTAAATGTGAAGTATCTTATCGTCTGCCGCCGCCGAAGCCGCCGTTCTGACCATTCATATCAGGCGTATTACCACCATTCTGACCGCCCATGCCGCCCATTTTACCGCCGCCGAAGCTGCCAGTGCCAGAAGCTCCCATTGTTCCAGATTCCTGAGTCCAGTCTGCAATAGAGTCTGAACCCCGGTAGAGTGTGTAGCTTGTGCCGGTTGTAAGAGTGTCAGAGCATATCCAGCCGTTGCCAAATGTTCCGTCAACAGTGAAGCTTATTACTTCGTTGCCGGAAGCATCTTTAAGTGAATAGCTTCCAGAGCTGAAGGATACTGAACTTAATACATAAGCATTAGCAGAGTTTACAGGCGTTTCGCATACACCACCGAGTGCAATGCATGTTCCACCAGTTATCGTTACGGTACCATCTACATCAATTGATCCTGATACATTTCCAGATGAACTGCCGCCCTTGACTAATACAAATCCACCGGTCTGTACATAGTTTCCGTTAGAGTCAATACCATCAGTATCACCAGACGCAGTTGTGACATCTATATATCCACCAGTTATATTGACAATTGGAGAAGTCTTTCCATCACCTGTGCAGGCATTGATGCCATCATCAGTAGCATATACATATATTTTGCCACCATTTAAGTTTATAGTTATGGCTTCAAGTCCTTCGTATGAAGTTACTACATTAATATAACCATCATTGACATCAAGCTGCTTGTCAGCGTGCATGCCGTCATCACCTGAAGAAATTGTAATTGTACCACCGTTTATAACAATAGTTCCTTTGCCGTCCTCACCGGTTTCAAGTACACCTGAGTCAGAGTTGGCATGGATACCGTCATCTGTCGAACTTATGTTAATTGTAAAGCCTGAAATATTTATTTCGCTTTCTGCTTTAATACCCTTAGTTGAGTAGGACTGTCCAGAAGAATTACCGGATTCATTAAAGTCACCAGGCATTCCTGGACGGTCGCCGCCGGCCTTATTTCTATCAGAGCTGCCGTTCATATTGGGAGCGTTGCCGTTACTCATATCAGGAGCGTTGCCGCCACCCATGTTGCCGCCACCAAAGCCGCCAGGTGCGTTGGCAATAGTGTCAGAAGTTGCCACATAAGAAACAGTATTGGCAGAAGCAGACTTGTTAGCAGAGCTGTCCCGGTCAGAAGACGTGCCTGAAGAACTGCCTGACGAAGTAACTTCTTCACTATATTCAGAGTAAGTATCTGTATAAATGTTTAAGTTACCATCACCTGATATATCTGCCACGTAAGATGCGTCTATACCGTCACAGGCTGCATAAATATCAATGTTACCACCAGTAATTGTAACGATTCCATTCTGGTTGCCCTTGTTAGAAATACTGCTGTTAGAAGTCTTGATGCCATCGCCTTTAGCGGAGATTGCAATTATATTTCCAGATTCAATATCAACGGCATCGTTGCCTTTGACTGCGTTGTTCACAGCAGTAACTTTAACAATCACATTTTTAATAGAAAGGTCATCCTTGCTTTGGATACCATTATTGTAATTACCTGTTACAACTAAGGCTCCTTTGCCGACGAGTTTTAAATCGCATGTTGCATAGATTGCTGCGTTGCCAGTGTCATCAGAAGAATCTTCTGTAGCTTCGGCACGATTGTCAATTACTTCGTTAAATGAGTTCTCTTCTGATTTAATCTTGACTTCGGAAGCATTTTTAACGTATATAGGTGAACCACTTGAGCCTGTGATAGATGTTCCGTTCAATACGATAGTAACCTCGTTCTCATCACCTGCGTCAACGATAAGCTGTCCTTCTGATAAAAGACCGGCTACTGTATATTCACCAGCCTTTGTGATTGTGTATACAGAACCTGACTGTGTAACTCCGTCTGATGTATCAGATGTCACAGTGAAATCACCTGTAATGGAGACTCTGTAATTCTCAGCATCATCTGCGTGTGTTACATCTGTGTCTTCTTTAGTAATGCCTGAAGTGATGGTAGTCTGGCTGTCTGATGCAGTAGTAGTTGAAGTTGAATTTCTGGCACAGCCTGCAGTCATAAGACACATTGTAAGAATAACTGCAGCCACGCAATTCCTTTTGATTTTATTTAATTTAATCATAGTCACCTCTCCATTTCTTTAGTGTATGTTAATTGATTATCTATAGTTTATTGGAGAAATTTGACTAAAATATGGTACGAGTGCGAATATTCTGTGTACTGATTAATCATGTGGAATATCGTTAAATCTGCCGTCAAGCTCTTCGGTTTTTACCACATTTATAAATGCGTGCTTGTCAATTGAGCGTATCAATGTGATAAGCTCACGTTTCGCTTCGGAGTTGATTACGGAGTATATGAGCGTGCGCTCTTTTTCCTCGTAGCAGCCGATTCCCTTGAAAAGCGTGGCGTCGTGGTTGGTTGTATTCTTTATGGCGTGATAGATTTCTTCGGATTTGTCAGAAATGATGAATAATGTCATCTTCTGGTAGCGTTTGTACATGAACTGGATTACCTGAGTGCTACAGAACTGGTATATTATTGAGTAGAGCGCGATTGACCAGCCAAACAGTCCGCCTGCAATGAGCAGAATCACAACATTACCAAGAAGAATATAGTTCCATGCGTCTATTCCTTTAACATGAGAAAAATAAATGCTTATGAAATCGGTTCCGCCTGTGGTAGTGCCGACATTGAGGCACAGGCTTATTGCAAATCCGTTGATAATTCCGCCAAATACGCTTATAAGCAGGATATCTTCTGTAAAAATGTATGGAGGAAGGATATCAACAAGCACACTGGAAAGTATAATTACCACGATTGAGTAGATGGTAAACTTCCTGCCGATGTAGCGGTATGCAATGTAGGCGGGGAAAATGTTAAGTGCCACATTGAATATTGTAAATGGGATGCTGATATAAAAAAAACGTAGTCCGATTGCCTGAAATAACAGGGAGACTCCTGAAAAGCCTCCTGGCAGCAGGTCTGCGACTTTGGCAAAGCATCTTAAATTCCATGCGTACAGCACGGAAGCAATTATAACTATAATGAATCTGAATACCTGATAAAACTTAGGATATTTAACTTCTAAAGATTTGAACATATATTAGCCTCCATATTTTGTGTTAAATATAATAAGCAAATAATAATTATTTGTGTGAGTTGTCGTAGGCAGCCTGAATATCGGCGGGGAGCTTGTCTGGAAGCATTGAATGTATTCCGTCCTCGTTGCCGTCTTTGATTGCCTGCTCGTAATAGAAACATTTGAAAGTAAGCATATCAAGAGTTTCCTGCATCTTCTCCATCTCTTTCTCAACAGCCGCCTTCTGTCTCTCAAAAAGCTGTTTTCTGAGTTCGTAAGTCCTGCTGCCTTCCTGACACCATTCCATAAACTGCTTGATGTCGCGGATTTCAAGACCTGATTTTTTGAGACATTCAATAAGCTTAAGAGCAGCAATTTCTGTGTCAGAGAACTGTCTTATTCCAGAGGCACGCTGCATAAAAGGGAATAATCCCTCTTTATCATAATATCTTAATGTTGAAACGGGAAGATTAAACATTTCTGAAACCTGTCCTATTGTGTACATAACACACCTGCTTTCTGTAAGCTATGCTTACCTGATATTAGTTTTTTACAAATGTGATAATAAAATTCACAAAATGTTCACCATTATTAGGTTGACCTAAAGTTAGGTTTAACTCTTATGCTTAAATAGTAGCACAGAGAATGTATTAATTCAATTTAAACTTGATTTAAAGTTAGTCATGTATTATTCAGCTTAAATATGAATATGGTGAAATGATGTTGGACAGAAAGCAGGTATTTTATGGAGGATAAATGTATGGAATGGAGACAGGAAAAAGACATGCCGGTATTTATGTATATTTTTCTTAATAAAATAGAGGATGCCGAGGAAATAAGATGGACAGAGAAAGAGAAAAATGAGGGGTATAAAACATATAAAAAGTTGTTAGAACTTACAGAGGATGATTCATCCGATGTAATTAAAAAATGTCTCAGGATAATTAAAGAAACAAGACATATTGTAGAGTATGAGCTTTGGAATAAGATTGTATATTTTATGACTGATTATATTAATGGTGAGACTGTGTGGGGATAAGTGAAAAGTTGTCTGATAATTTTGTAATGTTTGAAAAGAAAAAGAATATACTTGTAATGTCTGATGGCATGTGATAGAATGTCATTGGATATAAGTAGTGCATTCAAGCAATCTACGAAAACCCCACGAGCCGGTTACTCGTGGGGTTTTCTATTCCGTTCTGGCAGGGTGGCTTAGTCCCCAGGCTGGCTACCGTCTGTTATCTCTGTCCAGCCATTTGCAGATATAGTACGAAGCTATATTTGCCAAGATAGAGATAATTAAGGACACAAGTGCATCCAAGCAATCCACCTCCTTTCTCTACCAGGTATGGGAGGGGTAGCACTAGAAATTATATCATAACAATATATAATAAACAAGTATATAAAAAATACGAATAATAACTATTGCTATGATTTATGATTTTATAACCAACATGTATTTTACAGGAATGACACATGGGGGTATGATACATTTATCAAGGGCAAAGGAGCCGGAAGTCTTTAGGGGATTCTGGCTTTTTTTTTGCATTAGCAAGTATTTGAAGGAGGAAATATATATGGAATACGAGATTTCTAATCGTTTATCAGGTGTACATGGTTCGATGATACGAGAACTTTTTAAGTTAGGAGCAAGCAAGGATATTATATCTTTTGGTGGTGGCAATCCGTCAGCAGAGACATTCCCATGCAGGGAAATAGAAGAGATAGCAGCAAAGGGACTTGGCGAGAATCCTGTTTCTTTATTACAGTATGGACTGAGTGAAGGTTATACACCCCTGCGTGATACTATGAAGAAATATCTTGAGAAGAAGGAAGGCTTTGATTTCGAGAATAATGAGCTTTTCATAGTATCAGGCGGACAGCAGTGTGCGGACCTTACAACTAAGGCACTTGTTAATGAAGGAGACGTTGTGCTTACTGAAGAGCCTGCATTTGTAGGCTGCCTTAATACATTCCGTTCTTACGGTGCGAAGCTTGTAGGAATCCCAATGGAGCAGGACGGAATGAATATAAATGCGCTTGAGGAGGCTTTAAAGGCTAATCCTGATGCAAAGCTTTTATACACAATTCCATCTTTCCAGAATCCTACAGGAATTACAACTTCTCTTGAAAAGAGAAAAAAAGTATATGAGCTTTGCTGCAAATATGATATCGCAATATTAGAGGACAATCCTTACGGTGAATTAAGATTTGCAGGTGAAAATGTGCCAACTATCAAGTCGATGGATACAGAGGGCAGGGTTATATATGCAGGAAGCTTCTCAAAGGTAATGGCACCTGCATTCCGTCTAGGTTTTCTTGTATTTAACAAGTCGCTCACAGGACCGCTTACAGTTGCAAAGCAATGCACAGATGTACATTCAACTGTCCTTTTCCAGTACATTTGTAATGAATATATTAATAACTATGATTTCGACAAACATCTTGAGGATTCAAGAAAGGTGTATGAGCACAAATGTAATCTCATGATGGAGTGCATGAAGAAGGAATTCCATCCTTCAGTAACCTTCGGCCACCCTGAGGGCGGACTTTTCGTAATGGCATTCCTGCCAGAGGGAATGGATTCTGCACCATTTGTAAGGGAGGCTATTAACAGAGGTGTTCTCTCAGTTCCGGGAGCAGCGTTCTTAGCAGATGAGAGCCAGAAGTCTAATGGATTCAGACTTAATTATTCGACACCTTCTGATGAGCAGATTGTTAAGGGAATCGAAATTCTTGGAAAACTTACATATGAGTGGATTAAGTAGGAGGAGTGAAAAGTTATGAAGATAGCAGCATTCAGTGTTCGTCAAGATGAAAAACAGTATTTTGATACATTTGCAAATGTATACAAGGTGGAATTACAGATTAATAGGAGCGGATTTACAGCAGATGATATAGAAAGTGTCAAAGGCTGTGAGGCTATGTCGGTGTGCGATGGCATGTGTGACTTGTCAGCACCTGTTCTTGAAAAGCTTGCAGCAGAGGGTGTAAAGTACATCGGTTTCAGGACAATCGGATATAACAGTGTTGACCTTGAGGCAGCAAAGCGCCTTGGAATCCGTGTTGCACACAGCGGATATTCGCCATATTCAGTTGCCAATTATACAGTAATGCTTATGCTTATGTGTATCCGCAAGGCTTTGTATGTAATGATGCGTTCACACACAGCAGATTATTCACTTGGTCCTATATGTGGACGTGAAATGCAGAATATGACAGTAGGTATTATCGGAACAGGAAGAATTGGAAAGGCAGTGATTAAGAATCTTTCAGGATTTGGCTGTAAGATTATTGCGTATGACCCATACCCTGCAAAAGACCTTGAAAATGTTGAGTATGTAACTCTTGATGAATTGTATGCCAGAGCAGATATTATCTCGCTTCATACTTTCTTAAGTGATGAGACATATCATATGATTAATAAAGATTCAATTGCAAAGATGAAGGATGGCGTTATTCTTATAAATGCGGCAAGGGGCGCGCTTGTTGATACAAAGGATCTGATTGAGGCTGTTGAGAGTGGCAAGATTGGTTCAGTTGGAACTGACTGCTGTGAGGGTGAGGATGAATTTATCCGTACAGACCGTAAGTATGATGACCTTGTTGTTAATCACGATTACATCATACTTAAGTCTTTCCAGAATACTATTGTCACACCTCATGTTGCATTTTTCACAGATCAGGCTGTGTCTGATATGGTTGAGTCTTCAGTTAAGAGTGTTGTGCAGTTTGCGGCCGGTGAAGACACACCATTAGAGGTGCATTAATTATTCAAATTTTTGAAATATTCTTCAAGCTGGTGCTCGAAGATTCGCTGATTTTCTGAGCAGAATGAGCCAAGCGGCTGATAATAAATGCTTCTGAAATGTGGACAGTCATCTATATGCAGCAGGCTTATGTTTTCAGGAAGGCTGCTGCTTGTCCATGTTACAGAGGCAACAAATGATACTCCAAGACCGAGACTTATGAGTTTGCCCTGTAATATGTAATCATTGCAAGAGTAGGCTATCTGAGGAGTTTTCTTACATTTACTGAATATTGAATTGAACACTCCGGCGTAGGATGGGGAATCTGCAAGGTCAATGAATTTCTCGTCCATCATCTGTTCTACTGATATGTGTCCTGTATGGGCAAGTGGATGTGATGATGAAACGGCAAGGCAGATTTCTTCTGTCATAAGAAGGTGTGCATTGTCTGGAATATCATAAGCTGATGAGACAGAGTCAATCAGCAGGTCACACCCTTTTGGTTCAGAAGATATTGAAAAGCTGACATGAGAGTGCTCATGGATAAAATCTTTAAGTACATTGCTGACAAGAACTGCACTTGAGCGGAGACAGAGCCTTATTTCGCCTGCATCGCCAAGACTTTCACTGACAGCACGCGCAGCATCTTCTGAAAGAGCCAGTATTCTGTCTGCATATTCAAGCAGAATTTCTCCCTGACGGGTACATTCGAGCCCTTTTTTATTACGGATAAAAAGCTGTGCGCCAAATTCTTCTTCAAGCTTGTGGATTGTCTTGCTTAATGCCGGCTGTGCTATGCACAGTTCACTGGCAGCGCGGGTCATATTCTTGTGTCTGGCGGCAGCCTGAAACTGCCTGAGCTGATATAATTCCATGTTCGCACCTCTCTTGTATGTAGTATTTTATAAAAATTACAATTAACATAATATAGAAATCAGGATATTTACGATTATGATAACACAAATATTATTAACGCAGACATTTATAATGTTTATTCTTATGATTCTGGGACTGATTCTGTCTAAAACAGGTCTGCTTACAGAACATGGCAGTAAGGATATGGCCAATATTCTGCTGTATGCGGTTATTCCGTGTGTAATTATAAGAAGCTATATAACAGATTTCACGATGGAGAAGCTGTATGGACTTCTTATGTCGGCGGTACTGGCTGTAGCTGCATTTGCAGTGGCGATAGCTGTATCATATATAATATATGGAATGCGAAAGCCGATAGACAACTTTGGAACGGCTTTCTGTAACGCAGGATTTATCGGAATTCCACTTGTAACTGCGGTATTTGGAAATGAAGCGGCATTCTATGTTGCATCATTTGCAAGTATTCTTAATCTGTTGCAGTGGACATATGGAATTGTGATAATAACCCGCCGCAAGGATATGATAAATATAAAAAAGGTATTCGTCAATCCTGTGACAATATCACTTGTTATAGGACTGTTTCTTTTTATTACGGGAATTAAACTGCCAGAGGTAATAAACAGCACGATGGCTGGAGTTGCGGCACTTAATACACCTGCAGCCATGATTGTACTGGGATATTATCTGTCATGTGTCAGGATCCGTGACTTACTGCTTAATCCGTCCCTGTATCTGGCATCGTTTGTCAGGCTTATAATAATTCCGATGCTTACACTGCTTGTGCTTTATATTATACCGGCGGGACACGGTCAGATTGGAATGATAACACTGATTGCTGCGGCAACACCGGTTGGAACGAGTACGGCAATATTTGCACAGAAATTCGGGCAGAATTATGAGCGGGCGGTATGTATGGTCTGCCTGTCGACGCTGTTTTCAATTATTACAATGCCGGTTGTGATGTATCTGGCACAGATGTGGATTATGTAGGAGATATTCTAAAGAATTACACATGAATCAGACTGTTTAAATGGCATAATTAAATAAAAAGAGAATATACTTGTAATATACAATGGGGTGTGATATAATTCCATTGTAAAGACAAACATGTTCATATAATGAACGAAAACCCCACGAGCTGCTTTCTCGTGGGGTTTTCTATTCCGTTGTGGAAGGGTGGCTTAAGCCCCAGGCTGGCTACCTGTGATTATCACTATCCAGCCATTTGCAGATATAGTATGAAACTATCTCAGCCATAATAGTGACAATTAAAGACATAAACATGTCCATATAATGCACCTCCTCTCTCTACCAGGTATAGGAGGGGTAGCACTGAAAATTATATCACAATGATATATATTAAACAAGTATATAAATGATATAATGAATAATCATTGCTTCTGGTTATGGTTTTATAACCAACATGTATTTTACAGGAATAACACAATGGTATATTATACAGACATCAAAGGCAAAGGCGCCATGACCCGGGAGGGTTTCTGGCGCCTTTGCCTTTTTTGCGTATGAGCGTTCATGAAGAAACTTTGGTACAGACAAGTGATGTGCTATTAGCAATATGAGGAAGAAAGGAACTAAAGCTATGGGAAATAACGGAATTGAATTGGAAAGAGATGGCTTTAAGAGCCGTACAGGTTTTATTCTTGCCTGTATCGGTTCGGCAGTAGGAATGGGAAATATATGGCGTTTTCCATATATGGTATCTGCATGGGGTGGTATGACATTTTTAATACCTTATGTATTATTTGTAATATTGATAGGTTCAACAGGTGTTATTGAGGAGATGGCACTTGGCCGTGCGACTAAGGGCGGACCTATTAAAGCATTTGGCGACTGTATGCAGATGCGTACAGGAAAGAGAAAAGCAGGTGAGGCAATTGGTTTTATTCCTGTGCTTGGCTCACTGGCTCTTGCAATGGGATACACTGTAGTTGTTGGCTGGATATTCAAATATACTTATCTTGCATTTTCTGGAAAGCTTTCAGCAATGGGCAATGATATGTCAGCTATTGGTGGTATGTTTGGAAGTACAGCAAGCGCATTTGGCAATAATATGTGGCTTATAATCGCAATGGTTGTAACTGCTGTTATTATGGCACTTGGTATTGCAGGTGGAATTGAGAAAGCAAACAAGGTCATGATGCCTTTGCTTTTCATCATGTTTGTAGGTCTTGGAATATACATTTTCACACTTCCAGGTTCAAGTGCAGGTTATAAATACATTTTTACACTTAACCCTAAGGGACTTCTTGATATAAAGCTCTGGATATATGCATTTGGTCAGGCGTTCTTCTCACTGTCTATCGCAGGTAACGGAACTGTTATCTATGGTTCATATCTTAGTGATAAGGAAAATGTTGTTTCTTCTGCAAGAAATGTTGCAGTATTTGATACTATTGCTGCTTTATTAGCTGCATTTGTTATTATTCCAGGTATGGCAGCAGGCGGTGCCGAGTTATCTTCAGGTGGTCCCGGACTTATGTTTATCTATCTTGTAAATGTATTTAATGGTATGCCGGGTGGCAAGATTGTAGGAATTGTATTCTATGTATGTGTTCTGTTTGCCGGCATGAGCTCACTTGTTAATCTGTATGAAGCTCCGGTTGCAACTATTCAGGAGAAGCTTAAGCTTAACCGTGTTGCATCTGTTGGAATTATCGCAGTGGCTGGCTGTGTTGTGTCACTAGTAATACAGGGTATTGTATCAGGCTGGATGGACGCAGTATCTATCTATATCTGCCCACTTGGCGCAATGCTCGCAGCAATTATGTTCTTCTGGGTTGCAGGAAAGAAGTTTGCTGTTGATGCTGTTAATGCAGGTGCAGATAAGCCTATTGGAAAGTGGTTTGTACCACTTGGCAAATATGTCCTTGTCCCACTTTCACTTGTTGCACTTATTGCAGGTGCTTTACTTGGTGGAATTGGCTGATGACTGGCATGGAAATAGTGGAATTGGACTGGCGGATTAGAATTGGCGGAATGAGACTGGCGGATTGCTTTGCAATCCGCCTTTTTTGCGTGGTGGGGAGCGGGAGCGTGGCGGAATGGACTTTGAGGCGGAGGGGAGGCACGCGGAAGTCCAAAAGGAGTGAGAAAGAGCGGAGGATTGGACCTTGAAGTGGAGAGGAGGCAGGAGGAAGTCCAAAAGGAGCGAGAAAGAGCTGAGGATTGGACTTTGAGGAGGAGGGGAGATGTGAGGAAGTCCAAAAGGAGTGAGAAGGAGCTGCGGAATGGACTTTGAAGTGGAGAGGAGGCAGGAGAAAGTCCAAAACGCAAGTCGGCGCACAAGAGCGTAAGGCCAGACATCACATTTGTGCAAAAATTTATATAAAATCCCATAAACCGCTTGTCCTAAAGCTGACTTTAAGTCGTATCATACAGGTATCAAATAATTTACATTTTTATGAAAGAAGAGGTGTTATTATCATGAAATTTATGGATAAGGATGATTTTGAAAAGCAGAATGTTTTCGGAACAGGTCAGGAAAATACAGCATATGCTGAGTATTTTATTGGTGATTCTTTCCTGAATCCGCTGACTGATCCTAAGTGCGGGCTTTTTCTTGCAAATGTGACTTTTGAGCCGGGATGCCGTAATAACTGGCATATCCATCATGCAACAAAGGGCGGAGGACAGATGCTTATATGTACAGCTGGAGAGGGCTGGTATCAGGAAGAGGGCAAGGTGCCTGTAAGCCTTGTTCCGGGAACTGTAATCGCAATTCCACCAGAAGTTAAGCACTGGCATGGAGCTAAGAAGGACAGCTGGTTTTCACATATTGCTGCAGAGATTCCGGGCGAGAATACAAGTAATGAATGGTGTGAGCCTGTAACTGATGAAGAATATAACAGATTAGGATAATGTCTTATATGGCAGGAATGGAGGATTACAATGGCTAAGGAAGTATGGAAAGAAGATTAATTGAAAGGTTTAGATAAGAACTGATGAGTGTTTTGAGCAAAAATTATACATTGAACAACGGTGTGGAGATACCAAAGCTTGGACTTGGAACATGGTTTATTGATGATGCGGACGCGGCAGATGCAGTTAGGGCTGCTGTTGCAACGGGCTACCGTCATATTGATACAGCGCAGGCTTACGGTAATGAGCGCGGTGTCGGTGAAGGTATCCGCACATGTGGCGTGCCAAGAGAGGAACTTTTTGTCGTATCAAAAGTTGCTGCAGAGCACAAAACATACGAGGAAGCAAAAGCAGGAATTGACGAGACATTAAAGAAAATGGGACTTGATTATCTCGACATGATGATTATTCACTCTCCATAGCCATGGGTAGAGGTGAATCAGAGCGAAAACAGATACAAAGAGGGCAATCGTCAGGCATGGAAAGAACTTGAGGATGCATATAACGAAGGCAAACTCAAAGCAATCGGTGTGTCCAATTTCCAGATTGAGGATCTTGAGAGCCTAATGGAGACATCAAAAGTAAAACCTATGGTAAATCAGGTACTCTGTCATATCAGCAACACACCATTAGAATTGATCGAGTTCTGCCAGAAGAGCAATATTGCAGTTGAAGCATATTCACCTATTGCGCATGGTGAGATTTTAAATCAGCCTGAAATCAAAGCAATCGCTGACAAATATGGAGTAACTGTACCACAGCTTTGCATCCGTTATACATTACAGCTTGGCGCAATATCTCTGCCAAAGACAGCTAATCTAGAGCATATGGAAAGCAACGCAGAGGTTGACTTTACAATCAGTGCAGGGGATATGGAAACATTAAAGAATTTCAAAAAGATTGAGAGCTATGGCGCAAGCAGCGGCTTCCCTGTATATGGAGGAAAGATGTAACTACAAAAGAAATATATAGTAGCATTAATAAATGATAGAAATTGTTATAAATAATGTGAAGAATGGAGAGCAGTATGAAGAAACCATATATTATCTGTCATATGATGATTTCTATAGATGAAAGAATTGACTGTGCCATGACATCGAAACTTCCTGAAGTTGATGACTATTACACGACATTGGATGAAATCAATGTACCAACCACAGTCAGCGGCAGAGTCTGGCGAATTCCATGCCCAAAATACAGAAAGCTATGGAAAAGAAGGCTTTTCCAAGAAAGCAGATGCCACAGGCTATAAAGTTATAATAGATACAAATGGAAAGCTTCTCTGGCCAGATGCATCTGGCATGGCAAAGCCGTATCTGATTGTAACCAGCGAAAAGGTATCTAAGGAATATTTGGATTATCTCGATGGGCAGAATATTTCATGGATTGCCTGTGGAAAGGAGCATGTAGATCTGGCTCGTGCAGTGGAAATTCTTGCAGAAAAATTTGGTGTGGAGCGTATGGATATTGTTGGTGGACCGAAGATCAATACTGCATTTCTGGAAGCAGGATTGCTTGATGAAATCAGCCTGTTAGTCGGAGCCGGAATTGACGGCAGAGGCGGTATGCCGTCAGTGTTTGACGGACTTGCGATGGAGCATGATGTGACAAGGTTAAAATTAATTGATGTGAAGAAATTTGATAGTGATGCGGTACAGATACGGTATCAGTGTTAAAAAGTTGATTTTTTCTGCCATAAGTTGGTCAGAAGTGTAATGCAGAAAAGCAGGTGTGTGGCGATTGTCATGTATCTGCTATTCTTTTTACAACGAAATAGGTTGTATTTATCCTAAAATTTGCGTATACTATAGTAAACAAATTACGGAGGTGATCAAATGACTATAGATACAAAAACAATGGTGTCTATTTCAGACGCTAACCAGAATTTTTCTAAAGTAGCAAGATTAGTGGACGAATGTGGTTCAGCAGTGATTTTGAAGAATAATGTACCAAGATATCTTGTTATAGACTTTAGTAAAGCAGATAAGGATTTTACTGCATCTGATGAAGATGTGTTAAGTATTTCAAAGCAGCTCATGGAGCAGAATAAAGAAGCATATGAGGTACTAGCCAAATGAAAAAACTGAGCAAAAAGCAGATTCTTATGCTTCATACTCAATTGATTCAGCAGACTGGTGGAAGCGATGGAGTCAGAGATTACAATTTATTGGACTCTGCATTAGAAAATCCTTTTCAGTCTTTTGGAGGGGAGGAATTGTATCCTACAATTCAAGCGAAAGCCGCGAGATTAGGGTATGGGTTGATAAAAAATCATTGCATGATAGATGGAAATAAAAGGATTGGAACTCATGCAATGTTGGTTTTTCTTGTTTTGAATGGGATTGAACTTAAGTATACTCAAAAAGAATTATATGAAACGATTCTTGATATTGCAGCAGGAAAAATAGAATATGAAGACTTATTGCAGTGGGTTCTTGACCATCAAAACTAAATAGTGTAACTGACAAAAGACCGCTCAGAGATAATCTGTTCGGTCTTTTGTTTTGACCAAATTTGGATGGATTTATAATTGAAACAATTACGCCAATATATATTGTATATGTTATAAGGCCTTTTTTGTTGCATATATAGAATGCAAAAACGGTCATTTGAAGCAAAGGATTAACGATAGAAACTGTTTTTTACGATATAAAAGGTAAGAACTATGATTTGAAAGGAGACTAGCTATGAAAATAAATTCGGATTATAATAAAGGAGACTTGCTCCTGATAAATAATAATTTGGAAGCAGATAAGCAACAACAAAGTAGTAAATATATATCAGAAAAGTAAGTAGGTTAACATGGCAGTTACAGGAATAAATAATTATGTAAGCTAGATGAGCTTAGAAGAGCATGTAAAATGGGACAAGAAAAGAAATAGAACATATATGCCTGTTAAATTGGTTTAGATTAATTATAGATATTTGGAGACCGAAGATAAATGAAAAATGAATTACGAGGAAGAAGTATTAAAGATTACGATATTAATTACATTGCGGATTTACGTTGGATAATGGACTCTCGTGACAATATATCTGATGAACACATTATTTTTGTAAAGGAGGAATATGGATGTGATATTTCTGGAATATCAGATAAAGAAGCAATAATTGAGATTATAAGGGAATCCATTCTTGAAATGTATAATGATGCTATTACACCAAGTGTAATGTTGCTTTATTCGTTTCTTATTTGGTACAAAAATGCTTTAAAGAGGCTTGAACGACTAGGGGAAATTGAAAAATGTGGAAAATTGCTGGATTTCAAATCGGTTCTGAATAGTTACATTATAAGCAATTTGGGGTCACTATTGTCACAGAAATATGATAGAGGCAATGTCGATGAGTACATAAATCATTCCAAGTATAAAATGATATCAATGATGAAAAAGCGTATTATTGCTTCGGATGATTCTGATTTATTAGATAAGCTGGTGCAAAATATATATGGAGCCATTTATAGTTGCCGTTATCTTCATTTTATTGATGATGACTTTAAGGTGGATAATTACTATCTACTTAGATGGGAATACTATCCAGTTGACAAAGTTTTTAGAGATGTCATTAATACGTTTGATTCAGAAATAAACAGGTTGGCATACGATGAGCTTAAAGGGAAAGAATTTTTTTATTTTGATAAAATAAAAAAATCGGAAGTTGATTTCTCCTCAATTAAGTCATTAAATATCATGAAGGATGGTAAAAGCCGTCAAGTATATATTGCAAATAAAGCTATTGATCAAGCAACATTAATCTACTTGTCAAAGCGTCTCAATAATGAATTTAATATTTCTTATCCTAATAGAGATAAGATAATGGAATTGAGTTTTAATTTAATTGATAGTCTTCCGCGTTTAGATAATTATACAATCTATAAATTTGATTTTAAGGATTTTTTTGATTCAGTTGATATAAAGAGTATATATAATCAGTATTTAGAACATAGCAATTTGTATTCTTATGAGAAAGAACTAATTCTTAAGATTGCTAACAAATATAAGAATTGCGTTCAAGGCCTGCCGACATCTAACGCATTGATTGAAATAGTTTCCCGAGATTTTGATGAGAGAGTAAAAGCTGCGTTTTCTGAGAATGGCTTGGTATTTTACAAAAGATATGTTGATGATTGTATTTTAATATTTAATCAGAGGGTCAAAAGAGAGGTCCTTGATAAAGTTGTTGATAAATGCCGTGGGTCAATATTTGGGGGGAAAATTAAGTTTTCTCCTGCAAAAACATCATATCAGACAAAGTTGGATGGGGATGATACATTTGATTATTTGGGATATTCTTTTACACGATGTTATTGGGATAAGCCCAGAAAAGATGATCAACACTATTATTATTTTGAATTTGGAATTGCAACTCAAAAAATTGAAAAGTATAAAAAGCAATTAGATGCGATATTTAATACATATGAGCTTAATAAGAATGAACGTCTTTTGCTAAGACGCATACAGTATTATGATTCTAGAATTGTTTTCTATAATTATGATGGCTCAAAGTACGTTAATAAAAGTACATGGGATGTTAGAGGAATTATAGATTCGTACCGAATGTTGAGGCAATATGTAATATTTGATGCGCACAATATTAAGGTGGGAACCGCAGGTATAAAGAATCCATATCGAATTCAAAAAGAAACATTCAAGTTTCTCCAATACTATGTAAAGGAAAAAAGAGATTCTTTATCCGTCGTTCCACAGTACCTACAAGGAAAAGGATGTTTTAATCATAATTTATGGAAGGGATTCTTGAATAATCAATCGATTGTATTTCAACCTAATATTGGATGGAGCAATGATTTATTAAGCGAGAGACTCATTGAAATAGGCGGGGTTCCTAGTCATAAATCATATTATGAAAAAACACGCGATTACTATTCGTTACTAATAAAAAAACTATAGAGGCAGCTAGCTGCCTCTATAGCAGTGTTTGGCAATAAGTATTAAACCCAACAAGTACAAGGTTTAGCTTTAGCCGATAATGTGTGTGGTTAATTACCACGTTTACTATGCTAACATAAAAAAGGATTAATAACAAGAATGGGAAAATTAAAATTTCAAAAACGTAATAAACTAGATATTATTTTAACGGATTCACGACCGGTTGAGTTACCTAAAAATTACTCATTGGTACCTTTTTATAATTATTTGAATTCAAGTAAACAAATGCTTTGGATGAGTAGTTACGTGAAAAATGAACTCAGAGCTTCCGATAATGAGGGAGATTTATGGGGAGCAAAGTGGCACGCAGTACCATTAAAATATCATATATATAAAAATAGATTTGAAATGCGTGAGATGTCATTAATTTCACCGCTATCAATGATTGAACTTCCGCTATTCATAGAAGCATTCGAAAAACAATTATTATTGTTTTCATCTGCCGAGGGGTTCTCGGTTCGAAAGCATACAATTAATGATAGATTACAATATGTTGAGGTGACATCAGGGAAAGGGGTTAAGTATTATCCTGCAGAGAAAAGCATAGAATCTTCTGGTGATTTCTATTCAATTTATCCTTATAAGTATATTTCTCAGTTCCAAAATTCTGATTATTGGTATCAGCTAAATCGCGAATATAAGTATTTTGGAAAAATAGATTATAGTAAATGCTTCGATAGTATTTATTCTCATACATACACATGGTTAATAACGAAAAATTCTGTCGATGGTAAAAACTATGGCAAATATCAGTATTTTCTGAACATGTGTGATAAACTGATGCAGAATTTTAACGGTTCAGTTACAAATGGAATAGTAGTTGGGCCGGAGTTTTCACGGACTATGATGGAAATTTTGGCACAGAACATTGACAATCAAGTAAAATCAAAACTTTTAAAAGAAGGTATTTGTGAGGTTCGTGACTATTCCGTGAGTAGATATGTTGATGATATTTTTATCTTTGCCGATGAAGAAAAAATTGTAGAGCACATTATTGAACTATATAGAGACGAAGCTGAAGTTTTTCATTTTAGATTGAATGATCAAAAAAGAATTATGGGGAAACTTCCATATGCGTGGTTTGGTTGGAAAGAACATATTCATTCAGTCAACGAATATGTCTGTAGAACACTATTTTTTGACAATACAGCTAAATATGCAATTAGGTATAGCCCACAAATGCTTCCGAATATGAAAATGATGTATCAAAATATTGTTGCCGATTATCCAGATTATCAGGCAAAGATAACATCGTATGTACTTACAACAATATATAAACGAATAATGGGATCCAATAAGCCTCTGTTTTCTGATGAAAATGTGGTAAAGAAAATAATGTATTTTTTAGATGCTGTTTTCTATTTTTATTCTTTTTCACTGTCTTATAATAACACAGAGAAAGTTATAAGCATTATGGATGTATTAGGAAATCAAGTTCCAGAGGAAATTTTTGTAGATTGTTTACATAAAGTGATGTGTGATTATTCTCTTTCATTAGCAAAGGCGAATCCAGAGGATATTATTAATCTAATCTTGTTGTCATCAATGTACGGAATAGAATTGCCAGATGTTGTTGAAAGATTACTTGTAGATAAGATTGAAAAAACAGGAAATCCATTGATGTATGCCGTTTTTTTACAGTATTTTGGCTATAACAAAAAGAAAAAGAAAAAGTTCCAAAAAAGGGTTGAAGAAAAAATAGATGAGGCCCTATCAAATATATATAAATCACAAGATTTTTTCATGTACAGAGAGTCTTGGTGGTTATATATTTTTTCAAATTGTTCTTTATTATCGAAATCATGTAGAGATAGCATGATTTCCAAACTGAAAGATCAAAAAGATTTCTTAGAAAAATCATCAAGTACACATTTGGCTAAGACGGCTAAGCTCTTGGTTATTGACTACTTATTGGATGATGCTGAAAAATATAAATTTTTTAATTGGGATATGAGTAAAGAGGAACTGTTTGAGTATACTGTTTTTACAACATATAAACGAACTCTTTTCAATGGATATAATGCTAAAACGAGTGTAGAGGATTTTGATTATTTATATTAATTCTGCAAATTTATAAATTGTCAAAGTGGAAGGTATTCGCATTTCTTTTAATAATGACGGAACTACAACCTTCTTTGCAGAGTTAGAAAAATCATCAGCCAGTCAGAAAGAGTATGTTGAAAAACTTCAGGAAAAGAAAGCAGCCGAGAAGAAAGAGGCTAAGAAAAAGGAATAGTCTAAGCAAATAGAAGCAAGATAAACTACGGTTCAGGCAAATTCAAAAGAAGAACTTTTGGATAAGATCAAAAATATTGACTGGGATTCTACCAAACCGGAGGAGAATAAAATCGGCGGAAGATTTGATTTTTCAGTTTAGTGTATTCAGATGAAAATAGAAGCAATTTCATAAAATCTGACATACACACTTGACAATATCCCTCTGAGCGCGGTGTCGGTGAAGGTGTCAGAACCTGTGGTGTGCCGAGAGAGCAGCTTTTTGTCGTATCGAAGGTCGCTGCGGAGCATAAGACCAATGAGTCGGCAGCCAAGAGTATTGATGAGACTTTGGAAAAAATGGGTCTGGATTATCTGGTCATGATGATCATTCATTCGCCACAGCCATGGGTTGAGGTAAATCAGTCAGAAAACCGCTATGTGGAAGAAAACAGAGTGGCATGGAAAGCTTTGGAAGATGAATACGAAGCTGGAAAGTTAAAAGTAATTGGAGGGGCTGTCGCCTCAACGATTTTCAATCGTTAAAGCGACAGCCCCTTTTCACAACAAAAAAAGGTCATTTCACAACATTCCAGATAGATATTGCAAGAACTTATCCGATATAATAGTTATAAATATATGTAAGCAAGGAAGTGACAATATGCGAATTGCTATCTGTGATGATGAAGTATCTATGGTTCA
>OGXL01000876.1_pt1 | contig 26413 bp, 22 predicted proteins | sample 1576311 | NCBI WGS metagenome assembly OGXL01 (sample SAMEA3541564, study PRJEB24748) | human gut metagenome | biome: human gut; feature: human-associated habitat; material: faeces | place: China | collected 2012 | reverse complement strand
TATCTAAGATCCCTTCTTTTTTCAGGATCCGAAATCGAGCGCTCCATCTGGGCAGTGGACGCTCCCGCAATGCTGGCAAGTTCTGACTGCGACAGCGGGATTTTCGCAGAGAGCGGGTGGACTTTTGTAAGATAGAGGTATAAGATATCGCAAATTCTGGCCAGACATGGTTCAAATGTCTGATTGATACTGTCAAAGAACATATATCCGATAAAATCACAATTCTCACGAAGCAGCTCCCCGGCAAAGGTTCCGTTTTCTGTTGCTATCTTTTTCAAAGTGGGATACGACATCTTGTATACCTCACAGTCTGTCAGTGCCTGTATGATCATTTCATATTCCACACGAAATTCATGAATCTCGACGCCTACCGGGAAAATAGTCCGGGGCCAAACATATTCAGAGACTTCTTCCCCTGTTCATGCCCAAGTGAAAGATGGACAATTCCGTTTTTGATATAGTAAGCAGTGTTATTGATCACTCCATATTGTGTCAGATAACTGCCTTTTCTGATCTGCGTCTTCTGCACCTCATAATTTAAGATTACATCTTCAAAATCATTCAGATAATTTGCCAGATAAATACTCGGAATGATATGCGGTTCAATATCAGCCATTTTTTTCATCCTTTCAGCGGTTCTTAAGATCTGTTTATTTTATTCTAATTTCCATCGGTCCTGTGAGTCAAGAAAAAAGAAGAAAAAATCGTTCTTTTCCCTCATATGAGGGGGAACTATTCAGAAGGAACTTTTATAGTATAAATCAGAAAGATTCAAGGAAATAGAAAGGATGACAAACATGAAAGTTTTTGAACCTATGAAGATCAATGGTCTGGAACTGAAAAACAGGATGGTCGTATCAGCCATGGTGACCAATTATTGTACACCGGACGGAAAGGCAACCGAAAAATTTATTGCCTATCACGAACACAAAGCAAAAGGCGGATGGGCAGATTGAAAGCCATCGGAAGCTGACCGAACGCGTTCACGCCGCAGGCGGAAAAATCGCAGCTCAGATTTATCATGCCGGAAGAGAAACAAGCAGTGCCGTGACCGGAGTGCAGCCCGTAGCCCCTTCTGCAGTCCGGGAGCCAAGTATGCCGGAAACACCCAGAGAATTGACGATCCCGGAAATCCATACTCTGGTAGAGCAATTCGGTGACTGTGCAAAAAGAGCCAAAGCAGCCGGATTTGATGCAGTAGATCATTTTCTCCAGGGTTGTAAATCTTGTACATATTTTTAACACGAATGAGTGGCTCCATAAAACTCCTCCTTAAAAAATAAAATAAATATCACAATAAGAATTCTAATTTCCAAAATAAGCATTGACTCCGGCAGTTAGACCATCAGCCAGACTGTTTAGTGTGGAATCACTGTGGTCAGAGCTTGCATTTCCAAGTTCCATATCAACAGACGGAATCGTACTATAAGAAGTCTGCGTCAGGTCGATATTCATAGAACCGTTTTGATAAATGGTCATTCCCTCCGTACGAAGTCCTTCTACAAGAGATGCTCCAAGTGCATCATGTTCCTGCCAGTGGGAAGCGACAGGTTCCATACTTTTCAGGCCATCTGGTACAGAAATGTAGAAACAGCCTTTGTCATATCCCAATCCGTCTCCATCCCAGTGGAGTGAGATGTGACAGTCAGCTACATTGTTGCAGAGCACGGTGCGGGCAACATTATCAAGTTGGACATCGTCGCTATTTCTCACCATAAGGACATCATATCCTTGAGCAAGCAGCTTATCTTTCAGAATCTGAGCTATCTGAAGTGTAACAGTGCTTTCAGCAGTTCCATCGTTAAATGTCATTCCACCGGAAACAGCAGTCGCATAAGTTGCACCCTGAGCAGTGCTTCCGCCGGTTGTCTTTGCAGAACCATCTGGGTGACACTGCGTCTTTACAGAAGAACCACCAGAAGTTCCATGCCCGGCATTCACGCCAATGACGATATCCTTACGGTTAGAATCTGCAAGATAAATAGTAGCTGTTCCAGAATTAATCGCAGAAAAGTCTGCATACTGCCAGGAAGAATCAAAGCTGATCTCCTGTCCATTGCTGTAAAGAGCCGCTGCGCCGGTCAGTGGTTCCTGCTGAGTTGCGGATTCAGAAACAGATGCGTTGGCGGCATCAGCAGAAGAAGGTTCATCTACAGTTTCATTTTCAGAATCTGAGGAGATAGAAAAATCATCCGCTGTCTTGGGTGGTGCCTTAGAACTTTGTGCTGTGTCCGTACGGGATTTGTGCTGTATACTACCGCATCCGGTCAGGCAGCAACACAGGAGAACGGCACAAGATAATCGAAAAAATGGCTTTCTCAAGTTCAATCTCCTTTATGATAAATATTACTGTTCTTATTGTATCATAATCACTTTCCAAATAGGGGAAATTCAGATAAAATTAAGGTTTCAAAAAGGAAAATATAATGTGAAAAAAATCAAGGAGATTGCAGAATCAATTTGATTGCGATAGACTACAAGAGAAAGAATATCATAGTTAGGGAATTTTGCCTGTCAATAGCATATAGTGTGGCGGGAGTTCTAGTGCTACGCAATTCGCATAATCATAATATACGAGGACAATATATATGGAAGAACAACAAGAAAAAACGCAAGGGAAAAAACAAGATAAAAAATTGTGGAAGATTTTCTGGTCAACCTTTTACTTAAGCGCGTTCACATTTGGCGGTGGTTATGTGATCGTCAGCCTGATGAAGAAAAAGTTCGTAGATGAATATCATTGGATTGAGGAAGAAGAAATGTTGGATCTTGTGGCGATCGCGCAGTCGGCACCGGGAGCAATCGCAGTGAACGGAGCAATCGTGATCGGGTATAAACTGGCTGGAATTGCGGGGATTCTGACAGCAATTGCCGGGACAGTAATTCCACCATTTCTTATTATATCAATACTTTCTGTCGGCTATCAGACATTTCGAAATAACCAGATCATCAGCTTAATGCTCGAAGGAATGCAAGCCGGAGTAGGAGCTGTGATCGCATCCGTGACATATGACATGGGTGCCGGAATCGTGAAGAAGAAAGATGCTTTGTCATATGTACTTATGGCCGGGGCATTTACAGCTTCCTGCGTATTTGGGGTAAATGTAGTCTATGTGATTCTGATCTGTGGAATTGTCGGAGTACTCCGCGCATTAATTGAGAAAAAAATCACGAAGAAAGGAAGTGATGAGAAATGATTTATTTGAAATTATTTTTAAGCTTCCTTCAGATTGGACTGTTCAGCTTTGGCGGCGGTTATGCGGCGATGCCTCTGATCCAAGAACAGGTTGTGACACAGCATGGTTGGCTTACGATGACAGAATTCACAGATTTGATCACGATTTCCCAGATGACACCTGGGCCAATTGCGATCAATGCGGCAACATTTGTCGGCAGCAAGATTGCGGGAGTGCCGGGATCGGTTGCGGCGACTTGTGGGTGCATTCTGCCGTCTTGTATTATCGTAACTTTGATCGCATGGTTTTATTTAAGATATAAGAAAATGAAAATGTTCCAGAGCGTGCTGGAATCATTAAGACCGGCGGTTGTCGCACTGATCGCATCAGCAGGAATCGCAATTCTGCACACTGCATTCTGGGCAGATGGAATTGTGCAGTTTGCTGCAACAAAATGGTCTATGGTGGTGATCTTTGGAATCTGTCTGTTACTGCTTCGTAAGACAAAACTGAATCCGGTGGTTGTGATGATGCTTGCCGGAGTGATGAACGTGGCAGTAAGATATGCAGCCGGATAAAATAGCGAATCCATGCAGGTTCCGGTAAAGAAATGTGAATAGGTGAAAAATACGCAGACTTATGTGGAAAACATTTCAAAGTTCATGGTATATTGTGAATAACTTTCATGGTATACTGTACATACGTTGTGAAAAGAGAACAGAAATAATAGAGAAAACATTTATGAATATACAAGGAGAGCGAAATGAGCGAACAGAACAATCAGAACACACAGGAATCACAGACACCGCATAAGCGTCGTGTGAGATACAAAGGAAAATACCCGAAGAAATTCGAGGAGAAATATAAAGAGTTACAGCCGGAGAAATACAAGGACACAATCGCACATGTAATCCAGAAGGGAAATACTCCTGCCGGAATGCACATTTCCATCATGGTAAATGAGATCCTTGATTTTCTGAAAATCCAGCCGGGTGAGACAGGATTTGACGCGACACTCGGATACGGTGGACATACGAAAGCAATGCTGGAATGTCTGAAAGGTGAGGGACACATCTATGCAACAGATGTTGACCCGGAAGAGTCTGCGAAGACAAGAAAACGTCTGGCAGATCAGGGATTCGGAGAAGACATTTTAAGTATCTGTCTGCAGAACTTCTGCACGATCGATGAGATTGCAAAAGAAGTTGGCGGATTTGATTTTATCCTTGCGGACCTCGGAGTTTCCTCCATGCAGATCGACAATCCGAAGAGAGGATTTTCCTTCAAAGTTGACGGACCGCTGGATTTGCGATTGAACCAGGAGAAAGGCATCAGCGCAGCAGAGCGCCTGGATAACATTTCCGAGGAAGAACTCGCCGGAATGCTTTACGAAAATTCAGATGAGCCATACTGCGAAGAGCTGGCGAAAGCAATTACAAATGAGATTCGCAGAGGCAATCGCATCGATACAACAACAAAGCTTAGAAATGTGATCGAGAAGACTTTGGATTTCCTTCCGAATAATAAAGAAAAGAAGGACATTATCAAGAAGACTTGCCAGAGAACATTCCAGGCACTTCGTATTGATGTCAATAATGAATTCGAAGTGCTGTATGAATTCATGGAGAAACTCCCGGGAGCATTAAAACCGGGCGGAAGAGTAGCAATTCTTACATTCCATTCCGGAGAGGACAAGCTTGTAAAGAAAGCACTCAAAGCAGGATATAAAGAAGGAATCTATTCCGAATATGCAAGAGATGTGGTACGTCCGTCAGCACAGGAATGCGCGCAGAACGGAAGAGCAAGATCTACGAAGATGCGCTGGGCCGTGAAGGCGGAATAATGAAGAAAAAATGGATGAGAGCCATGGTATTATATACGATACATACTTTCATCCATCTTTTGTGTTCAATTATGTGGCTATCTAAATAAAAGATTGCTAGATAGTCAGTGAAAAATCTGCTTCCAGTAATTCAGCACTATTCGGTCCGACAAATACTTTGAAATTGCCCGGTTCGCTCTGATAAGTATAATCTTTTGTGTAAAAGCGAAGCATTTCCTCAGTAATTGTAAAGGTGATTTTTTTTGTTTCATGAGCACCTAAGTAAATTTGTTTGAAGTCTTTCAGCTCAAGAATTGGTCTTACAACGCTTCCAACTAAGTCTCTGAGATATAATTGAACAGTTTCAGTTCCGGAAGTTCCACTGGTGTTTGTTACTGTGATGGATACCTGTATGGAATCATCAGCGGATTTTGAAATCTTTGTCTGGCTAAGTGTAAGATTAGAATATTCTGCCTTATGATAGGATAAACCATATCCGAAAGGAAAAAGTGCTTCATTCGGGCAGTCAAGATAACGCGAGACAAAGCGTCCGCTATGCGTGCTCCCATTTGCAGGTCTTCCAGTTGCAAACTGAGAATAATACAATGGTTCCTGACCAACGTGATAAGGGAAACTTACAGTCAGTCTTCCAGAAGGATTGTAGTCACCAAAGAGGCAGTCACAGATGGAAAGTCCACCGGCTGTGCCCGGGAACCATGCTTCCAAAACAGCGTCACAATCTTCAATGATATCAGTTAATGCAAGAGGTCTTCCGTTGAACAATACAAGAACAATTTTTTTGTCAAGAGCCTTAATCTCGTGTAGAAGTTGTTTCTGTGGTTCTGGAAGTGTGATATCGGTTCTTGAACCGGACTCACCACTTTGCAGCATATGTTCTCCCATAGCCAGTACGACAACATCAGCTTCTTTTGCCAGAGTAAGAGCGTTCTCATGTTCTATGACAGCCTGTTCAGGAGTGAGTTTTCCATTGGCAATCGCAGGGATGAATCCGAACTCGCCTAACGAACTATAATCATCAAGGAAATCACAGCCTTTGGTAAAAGTAAAGTATTCATTATCGAGAACATTTTCCATCGCCTGTTTTATTGTAATTGAATGTTTGTGATCAGCGTGAACAGCCCACATGCCGACAATATCCAGACTGTCAGCGTAAGGTCCGATCAGAGCAATCTTCTGTTTATTTCTTTTCAGCGGAAGAATATCATCATTTTTAAGAAGAACCATAGAACGGTTGGCGGTTTTACGGGCAGCACTGATTTTTTCAGGACTGCAGATAACGGAATCACGTTTTTCTACACTACATCCATAGTATGGGTCTTCGAAAAGTCCAAGTTTATTTTTCAGCGTAAGGATTCGATAACAGGCAGCATCAATCTGTGCCTCATCAATTTCGTGACGGGCAACAAGATCCGCAAGATTATTTGCATAGCAAGATGTCTTCATATCAATATCTACAGTTGCATTTATTGCAAGTTTTGCAGCTTCAGCATCATCAGCAGCAACTCCGTGAGCCTTTAATTCGGAGATTGCTGCATAATCTGTAATGATTACTCCATTAAATCCCCATTCTTTTCGTAAAATATCATCCATCAGCCATTTATTGGCAGTAGCAGGAATTTCATCTACGGTATTAAAGGAAGTCATAACCAGTTCACATCCTGCATCTACAGCAGATTTATAACCAGGAAGAAAATCCTGAAGGAAACGGCGTTTACTCATATCAACGGTGTTATACTCGCGTCCGGCTTCCGGGGCACCGTATCCGGCAAAATGTTTCAGACAGGAGGCAACACTTTTTCCCTTTTCCCATGTGTTCTGGAAACCTTCTACCATTGCTTTGGAAAAATGAGAGATCAGAACAGGATCTTCTCCCGGCATTTCAAGACAACGTCCCCATCTTGCATCACGAATTAGATCAGCAGGTGGGCTGAAGGTAACCATATCACCATCACTGCAGGCTTCTTCTGCAATCAGTTTATAATCTTCACGAATCAGCTTTGGGTTCCAGGTGGATCCAAGACCAAGAGGAATCGGGAAAACAGTCTGGTATCCGTAAATTACATCTGCCATGAAGAGGAGCGGTATTTTTAAACGATTTTCAGCAAGAAAATGATCTTGGATTTCATGAACCTTTTCAGCACCAAGAACATTTAATACGCTTCCACAGTTGCGTACGGTTTCTTCTGTGACACCAAGCTTTTCTCTTGGTCCGACAGCCATAGCATCAGTACCGAAACATCCGCCATCCAACTGGACAAGCTGTCCAATCTTTTCTTCTAAAGTCATTTGATGAAATAAGTCTAGTAATTGTTGTTCTGTCATAACGTTCTCCTTTGTATTATTCTGTAATCAGTACGGCAGTCCCTTTTTCTACAGGTCCCTCAATAAGAGTAGAAACCTTATTGAAATCATCGAAGTTTGTTATAATAATTGCAGTTGTATCCGGATATCCGGCAGCAGCAATCTCTGATTTAGAAAAGGTCATTAATTTCTGTCCACAGGATACAGTATCACCTTCTGAAACAAACAGTTTAAATCCTTTTCCCTTCATTGCAACAGTATCCATCCCAACGTGAATCAATAATTCGATATTGTCATTACTTAAGATACCGATAGCATGTTTTGTGTCAATTACCTGAGTGATTTTTCCATCGAAAGGTGCATAGACAGTTTCTTCCTCTGGGTACATTCCAATTCCCTGACCAAGTACACCGCTGGAAAACACACCATCGTTAATCTGCTCTAATGGAATAACAGTGCCTTTAAATGGTGCATAGATTGTATTTGGTTGTGAGTTAGTAGTTTTGATTTCTTCTGACTTTGTATTTCCCTCTGATTTTCCAGAAAAAAGTTTTGTTAAAAATCCCATAGTCTGAGTCCTCCTGATTTTAAATTAAAATGAAACTGTTAAACTGCGTGGCGTGTAATATGCGCCAAGTGAATTGTGAGATACATGATTTCATCTTTGTTAGGTTTAAAATGATAGTTTTTCTTAATGTAATTTGCAACATCACAGCTTACTTTGTATTCTTCGCGATAGTGTTTTTTTAATAATGACAGTTCAATATCATTGTCGTCAGAATAGTGAACGCCGCCGGCAACTCGCTGTGCAAAGAAATTCAGGTGTGTCATATAGCGGTGATAAAACAAGGAATCTTCATCAGGTTTAATATCAAGCTCGTTTAAAATAAAATTATTTACATCTCTCACAAATGTAATGATTTTTTTGACATTAGTATTTTCTTTTCCGTATTGTGCATTGACAAAATGCATGGCGACAAAGCCCCACTCATCTTCTGGAAGTTTAATGTGAAGTTTGTCATCTACAAAAGTGATGGTCTGTTGTCCAATCTCATATTCTCTTGGATAATACTGTTTAATATCTAAAAGAAGGGAGTTTGGAATCTGAATTCCAAGCTTTGCATTCTCTACAGCACTGTGAAGATGATCTGCAAGAGAAATATGGATAGATTCATTCAGCTGCAGATTGTAGAAGCGTTTGGCAAATGAAATTGCCTGTTCTGCTACAAAAATGTATTCAGAAGGAATCTGTTCTAAAAGTTCCCGAAAACGGCTTAACTGTTTCTTGTCATTTAACGTAAAACGTTTTTCAATTTTAGTTTCATCCACGTTGTCTCCGGGGCGGGCTTTGAATCCAATCCCGCGGCCGAGAAGGACGATTTCATTGCTGTCAGAATCTGCTGATAAGACAGCATTCGTATTAAGAACACGGGTGATCTGCATATTAGATATCTCCTTTGTATTGATTGTTTTGTAAAAAAATAAAAGCCGATCTTATGGTATAAAAGTGTATTGAGATGTCGATAATAAAATATCTGTCTCATGAACTTATTATAACATAAAACCGACTTGCCTGATTCAACAGTAACAATCGCTTATAAATCCATTGTAGACAGTGAAAGAAGATTTGTCCATTGTGAAAAAGTAATAATTTTTAGTGGAAAATATTGGTGATTCTGCAAGCTAGACAAACACACGATAGTTTGCTAAAGTAGATGCAGAAATCAATTACACATGCAGATCAGTTTGTTATGATTCAGTTCAGCAAGACGCAGAGATAGCAGAGGACTTATACATTAGTCCAAAGTATATTCTGGGTCTTTTTTGTATATCAAAAAGCCTTTTTCAGATATACGAAAGAACTCCATAAGAGAAACACGACATAGTTCATGGTGGTGGGGAGAAATGTTTTCAGAACAGAAATGATTGCAGGAAGAAGTCAGGATGGTGCACAATTCTGAAACAATCCGGTTGATTTGAAATCTAAAAGTTATTAGAAGGAGAGAAACTCATGGCTAAAAATTATAATAAGATGGCAATAGACATTGTCCGTGAGATCGGTGGTGAAGAAAATGTAAAATCACTGGCACATTGTATGACACGTCTTCGTTTTATAGTAAAAGATGAAAAGAAAGTAAATCTGGAAGCACTGAAAAAGGCAGAAGGTGTTATTCAGGTTATGGTTGCAGCAGGACAGTATCAGGTTGTTATCGGAACAGATGTTGGAGATGTTTACGATGAGATCGGAAAGGTGACGAATATTAATCTGACAGGCGAAGCGGATGAGGATGGAGGAACAGCCAAGAAGAGTATTCTGACGATAGCAATTGATGTGATTTCAGCAATCTTCCTTCCATTTATGGGTGCATTTATGGCAGCAGGATTGTTAAAAGGATTTCTTGTTGTCTTTACAACAGTTGGCTGGTTGGATACAGCAGGAACAACATATCAGCTTTTATATGCTATGGCAGATGGCGTGTTTAATTTCCTGCCAATTTTCCTTGCATATACAGCCGCAAAGAAGTTTAAAGCAGAGCCTTTCGTAGCGATGGCAGTAGCAGCGGCACTTGTATATCCGAATATCAGTACATTGTACAGTGCAGGAGAAGCAGTAAGTTTCTTTGGAATCCCAGTGACGTTGATTAGTTATCCTTGTTCTGTCATTCCAATTGTTGTAGCAGTGTTTGTTCAGGCGAAGTTTGAAAAACTGATCAAACCTTTATTCCCACAAGTAATTCGTGGAATCTTTGTTCCGCTTTTGAGCCTTGTTATGACTGCATTGTTAACATTTCTCGTAATTGGGCCAGTTACAAATATCGTTGCAGTGGGGCTTGCAGATGGAATTGGTTGGTTACTTGATACTTGTCCACCTGTTGCGGGATTTGTATTTGGAGCATTATATCCGATCATGCTGATCTTTGGTTTACATTGGGGGCTTGTACCACTTAGTATGAATAACTTTGCTACGATCGGTGCAGATCCATTTTTGGCAATTACATTAGCGACAAACTTTGCATTGGCGGGATGTGCGTTTGGTGTATTCCTAAAGACTAAGAATCCAGAACTGAAACAGACAGCGGTATCTACAGGAATTTCCGCATTTGTGGCAGGAGTAACGGAGCCGGCAATTTATGGAGTTGTGTTAAAGTTTAAAAGACCGTTTGTAATTGTATGTCTTTTAGATGCGATTGGAGGAGTGTTGATCGCAACATCTGGTGGAATGGTGACAGCACTGATTTCCACTTGTGTTCTGACAATCCCGGCATTTGTCGCAATGATGGGAAAAATTGCAGCAGTTGTTAGTGCAATTGGATTTTTTGGTGGAATCATTTTAACATATCTCTTTGGATATAATGACAAAATGTTAGATTCATAAAAGAAAAGGCGAGATAGATGAAACAGACAAGGAACCCATATCTGCCGGGAGGGAGTACATTTCGGATGGAGAACCGAAATCTTCTGGCTCCTGATGCTATATGTGGACCGGATGGAAGATATTATCTGTATTATTTCACTTCAAAAATGGACAAGCTTGGTGTGGCAGTGTGCGCCACACCGGCTGGTCATTATGAGTATTATGGAGATGTATGTTTTTCAGATGGAAGAATACTTACTTCAGAATCAGGATACGGATTAATGTTTGACCCTGCAATCTATAGTGAAGAAGAAGGGAATTTCTTATATTATGGTTTTGCATTACAAAAAAGAAAAGAAGGATTTCCTGAAGCTGCATATATGGGTGGATTTGTAGTTCAGCTGGAAAATGATATGAAGACAATTAAGACTCTTCCAATAGCAACAGTTCCAGGAAAACTTCAGTCAGTTGGAACTCCGTATGAGGGACACACATTTCTGGAAGCATCCAGCATCCGAAAGATAAAAAATAAATATTATCTGGTGTATTCCAGCGAACAGGGCCATGAACTATGTTATGCATTAGCAGAGAATCCAATGGGTCCTTTTTCATATCAGGGAACAATCGTTTCAAATGGAGATGTAGGATTAGCTGGAAGGAAGAAATAAAGTTTCAACAGTACAAAATTCTTATCTTCATAATATGCAAGATGGATCTGTCTGTGGTTTTAAATATTTGCAATTTACAGGAGAAGAACAGGAGATTGCAGTCACTTATCGTGGCGAATTTACAGGGAAAATCCTTATTTATACAGAAGAAACCAGAAAAAATCAGATTGCAGAAATCCAGATATCCCCTGCTAAAGACTGGCATAGAAAAAAGAAAAACTGAAACGGATCTGTGGAAAATGTGGATTATACTTTGAGTTTTGTGGCGAGGGAAGTTGTGATTTCGATAGCTTTTTTATAAGATAAATGGAAGAAAGTGAGAAATTGAGATGAAAGCACCTTATCTTGAAGATAGGAATGGACAAAAAGTTCTTATAGTAGATGAAGCTCCGTTTATTATGATTGCAGGAGAAGCACATAATTCTAGTGCTTCAAATGTGAAGTTCATGGAAAGAATATGGGAAAGAGCTGATGAATTAAATTTGAATACAGTATTATTGCCAATTTATTGGGAGATTATAGAACCAGAAGAAGGGAAATATGATTTTTCGCTTGTTGATTCTATAATTTTTCAGGCAAGAGAGCATCGAAAGAAGATAGGATTTCTATGGTTTGGTTCTTGGAAAAATGCACAGTGTTATTATGCACCCGAGTGGGTGAAACAAGATCTGAAGCGTTTTGAACGTGCACAGTTGGAGAATGGAAAAAATTTCAAAATTTTAGAAAATGTACATGGATTACATTATTCGACACTCTCAGCATTTTGTGAGGAGACAAAGAAAGCAGATGCGGCAGCATTTGCAAGATTAATGGAACATATATGTGGTATCGATAGAATAGAGCATACAGTTATTACGATGCAAGTAGAAAATGAGACAGGATTGTTAGGAGAAGCAAGAGAACATGGAGAAAGAGCAGAAAAAATGTTTGCTTCTTCTGTTCCGGCTCCATTTCTTGAATATTTAAAAGAAACCTATGAAGAACTCACACCTGAACTTGCTAGTACCATTGTAAGAAGAGAGGAAGTGCTTTATGGTAAAAGTTGGAGTGAAATTTTTGGGGAAATGGCAGATGAAGTATTCCAGTGCTATTATACGGCAAGGTTTGTAGAAGCAGTTGCAAAAGCGGGGAAGAAGGAATATGATCTTCCTATGACAGTAAATTGTTGGCTTGATAAAGGTCAAAAACCAGGAAAATACCCTACGGGAGGACCGGTGGCGAAATTGATGCCTATATGGAAACATGCAGCGCCTTCTATTGATATTTACGGACCGGATATTTATATCCAAACATTCCTGAAAACATGTGATTGCTATACAAAAGGAGGAAATCCTCTTTATATTGCGGAGTGTGCAACGCATTCGTATGCAGGAATCAGAGAATTATATGTGATAGGACATTATCATGGAATGTGTTATTCTCCATTTGGATTTGAAGATATTGGTCTCCCTTTTACAGCAACGCAAGGAATATTGTTTGGAATGGATACGGATGATGAGTTATTAAAGACACCGCAAAATGCAGAAGAATATACAAAAATTAATGGATTATTAAATGGAATGATGTCGCTTTTAGCGGAAGCTTATGGTACAAGACATTTGCAGGCATCAATCAGTGAGAATGGAAAAAATGAGGTGCTGTCATTTGTTTCTTATGATTTCAATATTTTTTATGAATCCAGATTTCTGCAAACAAGAAGTGGTGCATGCCTTGTGCTAGAGCATGAGGAAAATGAATTTTTCGTTATTGTAAAAGATTGTGGATTAGATATCAGGTCGACTAAGGTAGAGGTACCTTACACAGATTTTTTAAGTGTAGATGAAGGACATTTTTTAGATGGAATGTTTATTTCAGAATGTAGGTTAAATGGAGATGAGATTACAACAATGTCCTTTGAGGGAGTTCATTTATTAAAAATAAGAGTATTTTCTTATTGCTAATACATTATTTTTGAAAGAATAGAGCAGACGATATAAATAGGAGAAGAATGAATGAAGACTTTTCGAAAAGATTTTTTATGGGGCGGAGCAACAGCCGCAAATCAGTATGAAGGTGCATGGGATGTAGATGGAAAAGGAGTTGCTATTCCAGATTTATGTACAAATGGAACACATACGATTCCAAAGCGAATCACAGATGGGTTTGAAGAAGGAACATTATATCCCAGCCATGAGGCAACAGATTTTTATCATCATTATAAAGAAGATATTGCATTATTTGCAGAAATGGGATTCAAAACTTTCCGAATGTCTATTGCATGGACAAGAATTTTTCCGACAGGACTGGAGGAAACACCAAATGAAAAAGGGCTGGAGTTTTATGATGCAGTATTTGATGAATGTTTGAAATATGGTATTAAACCACTTGTTACCATTTCACATTATGAGATGCCGTATGGTCTGGTTGAAAAATATAATGGTTGGGAAAGTAGAGAATGTATAGATTGTTATGTGAGATACTGCGAGACTGTTTTTGAAAGATATCAGGATAAAGTTAAATATTGGCTAACATTTAATGAGATTAATGCAGGTACCATGGTGATGGGGGCAACGTTGTCGCTTGGTACAATCAAGGACTACTATGGAACAATGATGGGAGTAAAAGATGAGCCGCAAGTTCGTTATCAGGCATTGCATCATCAGTTCGTAGCAAGTGCAAAAGCAGTAAAATTGGCACATGAGAAATATCCGCAATTTAAGATGGGAAATATGATCTGCTTTATCACAATGTATCCAAGCACCTGTCATCCAGAGGATATTCTTGAAGCACAGAAACAGATGCGCATGATAAACTGGTTCTGTTCTGATATCCAGGTGAGAGGTGAGTATCCGGCATATGCAGAACGCTTCTTTGAAGAAAATGATATTCAGATCAAGAAAGAGCCTGATGACGATGTTCTGTTAAAAGAGGGGGTTGTTGATTTTTATACATTAAGTTACTACATGAGTAACTGTGTCGGAAATGCAACAGGTATTGCTAAAGCAGTAGAAGGAAATATTGTGGCAGGACTTAAGAATCCTTATTTAGAGGCAAGTGATTGGGGCTGGCAGATTGATCCGAAAGGATTGCGATATACATTAAATGAAATCTATGACAGATATCAAATTCCGATTATGGTAGTAGAAAATGGTCTTGGCGCAAAGGATGTAAAAGAAGCAGACGGAAGTGTTCATGACAGCTATCGTATTGATTATTTGAAAAAACATATAGAACAGATGAAAGAAGCTGTGGCTGATGGAGTTGATCTTAGAGGATATACTCCATGGGGATGTATAGATCTTGTAAGTGCATCTACCGGCGAAATGGCAAAACGCTATGGATTCATTTATGTGGATAAATATGATGATGGAACGGGAACGCTTGCGCGTTCAAAGAAAGATTCATTTTGTTGGTATCAGAATGTAATCAGAACAAACGGAGAGGAACTATAAATAATTTGTCAGGCATATAAGACAGAAAAGGACTTTGGAGCAATCTGAAGTCCTATTTCAATTTAAGTTTTGTTTTGACCAGATGTTGCCAGTTGACTTCAATATAATGAAATGTTATAGTTAGTCAGAAATAATAGCGTTCGGTGCTGTTTGATCAGGGGATGTTTGAGTACATATCCTAATCGAAACAGGTAAAAGGGAAACAGGTGTAAGACCTGTACGAACTCGTCACTGTGAGCAGAAATGCGGTCTTCTTAGAAATCGTTTTAAGGCAACTGTTTCAGAGCCGAATAGATTTCAGAAGATCGCTCCTATACAGATAAGTGCAGAGAATCTGCACATCCACTGGGAGACCGGGAAGGTGTTCTGTATAGAAGATCTGTAAGTCAGGAAACCTGCCGATCGCTGGTGCGGGGAATATATGAATTCCAGATCACGAGTAATTGATTGTACCGAAAGAACCCTTCCTACTGTTCGCATTACGTGTGACCAGCAATCATTCATTCGAGTCAGGATAATTCTATCCATTTTTCGCATTTTATAATTCATGACTTATGAGGAGAAAAAAAGAAATGAAAAATAAGAGCAGATGGCTTGCGCTTATGCTGACAGGTTCTATGATGATTTCACCATTGTCTTATACAAGAACATATGCGGCGGAAAATGAGCAGCAGTATGAGACAAATTTACAGGAAACGGTTGAGGTGGAAGAAGCTGATCTAGATAAGAAACAAGATGAGAATCAGACAGAAGACGCAGGAAATGTTAAAGAAGATCAGACAGAGGAATCTGAGAAAGTTGATAATTCTTCGGATAAATCAGATAATCAGAATTCAATCGAAGCAGAAACAAAACCAAATTTAGAGAACAACTCAGAAAACAATTCAGAAAACAACTTAGAAAATAACTCAGAAGAGAAAGATATAGAAACCACTGGGAAAAATTCAGGCACAACTGTCTTAGATCAGGTTGCGGACGAAAAAGCTGATAATAAGGATATACAGATAAAAGATGAGACAGGTAAATCAGAATCTTCTACAGATTCTAACGATTCTACGAATACTCCGGAACCGGAACTTCCGCCACTGCAGGAGGCTCCTTCTGTAACAGGAGAATCTGTGAAGGTAGTAAAAGAAAACGCCGAAGAGTTCGCAATGTTCAGGGTCAGCAAGTCAACAGTTACGAAAAAAGATGGTGAGCTTGAAATTACAATTAAGACAGAAAAAGCACATTATGATGCACTTTATCTTGGCTCTAAAGATGACCTTCTGAAGTCTTCCATAATTGAAGGAACAAAGACAGAAGATGGAGGAATGACATTTACTTTTAAAGTGCCGCAGGCGCAGGCAGGACAGACAATTCCGGTATCTTTGAGAAGATCAAAAAAGCAAACTTGGTATGATACGATGTATCTGTGGATGTATATCCCAACTCCAGAAGAAACATCAACACCAGAACCATCACCGGAACCAACTCCATCACCGAATCCAATGCCTAATCCAGAGCCAACTCCAACTCCGACACCGGAAGCAACAGTAGCAAACGGAATCTACAGTATGGACGTAACTTCCAGTTCTTCCATGTTTAAAGTAGTGGATTGTATCCTGACAGCAAAAGACGGAAAAATGAGTGCCGTGCTTACATTAAGCGGAACCGGTTACGGCTATCTGTATATGGGAACAAAGGAAGAGGCTGCAAGCGCAGATCAGTCATCCTGGATTCCATATCAGGTGAATGAAGAAGGAAAATACACTTATACTGTTCCGGTAGAAGCGTTGGATAAGGAAATTGCAGTAGCAGCTTATTCCATTAAAAAAGGAATCTGGTATGACAGAACGCTGACTTTCCAGTCAGAGACAATGAAGAAGATTGCCGATCTTAATTCCACAGATTCTAATAATAAAGGCGATTCCGGAAATACAGGAAACAACGGAAACACAGGAAATTCCGGAACTACTGGTGGTTCCAACAATACAGGTAATACAGGAACAAACAATTCTGCTTTCCCAGGCGGTTCTGTACCTGGAACTAATTCAGGAAAAACAGATGGAAACGACGGAAAAGCAGATAATGTATCAAAATACGAATCCGATACAAGTGGCTCTACTTCTCATGTAGACAGTGGAACAACACTGAAAGACGGTGTATATACTCCGGACCGTTTTACCTGGTCAGGCGGAACAGGTAAGGTTCAGATTACTTGTAATAAAGTGACGATCCAGAATGGACAGGCTTATGCAACACTCGTGTTCAGCAGTGATCATTATCAGTATGTGAAAGCGAACGGAAATAAGTATTACACAACAAAGGGCGGCGGATCAGCGACAGCTGTTATTCCGGTTGCGTTGAATCAGAACAATAAGATTATTGGAATGACAGATAAAATGTCTGTCGCACATGAGATAGAATATACGATTTTCATTTATCTTGCAGCGGCGAATGGAGGAACATCTGCAAACGGAACAGATGCTTCAACAAGCAATAACCAGAAGCTGGATGAACAAGCACCTGAAATCATAGGTTTGGAATATCAGTCAGAGACAAAGCTTGACTATGCAGAATATTTCAAGATTTATCATTATGATCAGGGAATCGTACTTCTTGAGATCGACATGACGAAAGATACAGCCAGAGATCCGGAGAAAGCAGAGGATAAGAAATCAGAAGCGGATAATTCGGACTCAGAAAAATCTTCTAAGAAAAAAGTTGCATCTGTCACAATTAACAGATCTGAGGATGCAAAGTCAGCAGATACCAAGAAATCTGATACCGACAGCAAGTCAGATGCTTCTGTCGAGGAATCCGCAGCTTCGGATAACAACGGCACAAGCGAACAGGATCTGGCAGCAGAGCTTTACAAAGGAAATGTTGTGAAATATCTGATCGTTCCGGAGGATGTGGAAGTTCCGGTTGGCCTTGAGCAGGATATGATCATTGTGAAAAAACCGACAGATCATACTTATGCAGAGTCTGATGAGATTCTGAATATGATGAAAGACTTAGATCTTCTCGATAATGTTGCAGCAGTTGGAATGAAGAGCAAAGACTGTACAGTATCCGAGATTGCTGATAAGATGAAAGCAAAAGACGGTGAGAAGAATGCTGAAGTTGCATATGCAGGAACAGCGGACAAACTGAAGTTGAAGAACCTTGTGAAGAGTGAAGTGAATCTTGCATTGTTTACAGGAGATATCCTTCCGGGTGCGAAATCAGAAGAAACCGAAGTAGAAGCAAAAGATACTGACAAGAAAGACAGTAAGGATACAGAAGAGACGTTGACTTTGGAAGAGCAGACGGAGCAGTTTGAGGAGTTGACAGAGAAGCTTGCGACACTTGGAATTCCGGTACTCGTTGATCGTTCTTCCGAGGAAAAGACAGAACTTGGAAAGCAGGAGTGGATCAAGGTTTACGGTGTTCTCTACGGATGTGAAGAGCTGACGAACGAGAAGTTTGATGCGGCAGTAGCAGCGGCAGAGAAATAGGAGAGAAAAATAGAATGAAGATAAGAAGATGCAGAATCACAGCGTTAATGCTTTCAGCTGCACTTCTGCTCGGAGGCTGCGGTTCTACCGCAGCCTCCGGTGGAAACAGCGGTAATAATTCAGCAGGTACAGATGTAACAAAGGATAAGACCAAAGATGCAGCTGACAAGACAAAAAAAGCACCGGAGATCGAAGGGCTTACCTATGAATCTACAATGGATCTGACTTACGCGACAGAATTCGATGTATACTATTATAAGGATGGATATAAGCTGATCGACGTTCATGAAGATAAGCAGTATCTGATCGTTCCGGAAGGTGAAGAAGAACCGGAAAATCTAGCGGATGATATTGTTGTGATCCAGCAGCCGACAGAGAATATTTATATGGCGGCGACAGCATCCATGTCTCTGTTTGATGCAATCGGCAGAATTGACAAGGTGAAATTCTCCGGACTTGAGGCTTCCGGCTGGTATGTAGAGAGTGCAAAGGAAGCAATGGAATCTAGAGCGATGACATTTGCGGGAAAATACAGCGAACCAGATTATGAGACTCTCGTTGACGGAGACTGTGATCTGGCAATCGAATCAACGATGATCCTTCATACACCGAAGGTACAGGAAATGATTGAAGATCTTGGGATTCCAGTATTTGTGGATTATTCGAGTTACGAGTCACATCCGCTTGGAAGAACCGAGTGGATCAAGCTTTATGGGGCACTTCTGAATAAAGAGGAAGAAGCGGACACATTTTTTGACCAGCAGGCCCAGGTAATCGAAGAGCTGAAAGGTTTCGAGAACACGGAAAAGACGGTTGCTTATTTCTATGTGAGTACAGATGGTTCAATCGTTGTGAGAAAATCTGACGATTATATTCCGTCAATGATCGAAATCGCAGGTGGAAGATATGCGTTCAAAGATCTGAAGAATCCGGACAGCAACGCACCATCTGTTAAACTGACGATGGAGGAATTCTATGCAACTGCTGTAGATGCAGATTATCTGATCTACAACGGGACGATCGACGGACAGGTAAATAGTATCAGTGAGTTGGAAGCAAAGAATGAATTGTTCTCTGAATTCAAGGCGGTGAAAGACGGAAATGTCTGGTATACCGGAAAGAACTTATATCAGGCAACAGATACCGTCGGAGAGCTGATCAAAGATATGCATCTGATGCTGACAGACGGTGATGCATCTCAGATGACATTTCTTGAAAAGATGGAGTAGAAGAATGAAGCAGACAAGTTTTCATCAGGAAAATTTCAGACGGCGCACAAGATACACAGCGGTATTTCTGATTCTTGCAGCAGTATTTTGTGTTGTGACAGTGCTAAATATCAATACTGGAAATGTTCATATTCCGGTGCCGAAGATTCTGCGTATTCTCTTTCTGAAAGAAGGAGCAGCGACAGAGTACAATATTATATGGAAGATTCGTCTTCCGAGAATTCTGATGGCGGCACTGCTTGGTGGTGCATTATCTCTTTCAGGCTTTTTGCTGCAGACATTTTTTTCCAATCCAATCGCCGGACCTTTCGTTCTCGGAATTTCTTCCGGAGCGAAAATGGTCGTAGCACTTACAATGATCGTGTATTTGAAATATATCGGAAGATTTTCTTCGTATACACTGATTCTTGCAGCATTTATCGGATCACTGATCTCGACGGGATTTATACTTCTGATGTCGAAAAAAGTGCAGCATATGGCATCTCTTCTTGTTGGGGGAATCATGATCGGATATATCTGTTCGGCCATCACGGATTTTGTTGTGACATTTGCAGATGATTCTGATATTGTGAATTTGCACGGATGGTCACAGGGAAGCTTTTCCGGAATGAGCTGGAGCAATATTCGTGTGGCGGCAGTGGTTGTCGGACTTGCGGTGCTGTTTACATTTTTCTTATCTAAGCCGATCAGTGCATATCAGCTGGGAGAAGCATACGCGCAGAGCATGGGCGTGAATATTAAGACATTTCGCGTGATTTTGATCTTGCTTTCCAGTATTCTGTCAGCGTGTGTGACAGCATTTGCGGGACCGATTTCCTTCGTGGGAATCGCAGTTCCGTTTCTTGCAAGGAAAGCATTTGGCACGTCAAAACCGATTGTGGTCATACCGGGAACGTTCTTTATGGGAGCTGTGTTCTGTATGATCTGCGACCTGATCGCACGAATGGTGCTGGCACCGGTGGAATTGAATATCAGTACGGTAACTTCTATTCTGGGTGCACCGATCGTTATCTATATGATGATACCGAAGGGAGGAAGAAAATAAGATGGCAGATTATTATTTTCAAATGAAAGACCTGTCGGTAGGTTATAATGGAAACTCCCTGATCCATGATATCAATATCGGGATCAACAAGGGGGAGATCGTGACTTTGATCGGTCCGAATGGTTCGGGAAAGTCAACGATTTTAAAAAGTATTACAAGACAGTTGAAAGTCGTTGGAGGGAATGTATTTTTTGACGATACTTCTCTTCTGAAACTGCCGTACAAAGAGCTTGCGTCTAAGATGGCGGTCGTGTTGACGGATCGGATCAAGACAGAGTTGATGACTTGTCATGATATTGTGGCGACCGGACGCTATCCTTACACAGGACGACTTGGGATTCTGACGCAGGAAGATGAATGTCTGGTGGAAGAGGCGATGCAGGCGGTGCATGCGCAGGAGCTCGGCAACCGTGATTTTAATGCGATCAGTGACGGACAGAAGCAGCGCGTTCTGCTGGCGAGAGCAATCTGTCAGGATCCGGATGTGATCGTTCTAGATGAGCCAACTTCATTTCTGGATGTGAAATATAAGCTGGAATTGTTGTCGATTCTTGAACGGATGGCGCGGCAGAAGAAGATTACAGTAATCATGTCTCTGCATGAGATCGATCTGGCGCAGAAGATTTCGGACAAGATCATCTGTGTCAAAGGCGAGACGATTTCGCATTACGGAAGTCCGGAAGAAGTTTTCACAGAAGAAATTATCCGGGAATTGTACGGAATCAATAACGGATATTTTGACCCTCTTTTTGGAAGTATTGAACTTCCTGCGCCGGAGGGTGAGCCAAAAGTGTTCGTGATCTCTTCCGGTGGAACTGGAATCCCGGTTTATCGTCGGCTTCAGAAGGAACACATTCCGTTTGCGGCAGGTATTTTGTATGAAAATGACATGGATTACCGGTTGGCCAGACTGTTGGCGGCAGAGGTGATCACAGAGGTACCTTTTGAGGAGATTCGGGAAGAAACGCTTCAGAAAGCATTTGTGACAATGGGAAAATGTAAGCGCGTGATCAATGCCGGAGTAAAGATCGGTGCGTGGAACAAAGGGATTGAGAAGCTGCTTGAAAAAGCGGAAAAAGAAGGGAAATTATAAGAAAGAGTCACGTTAATGCTTAAAATTAATGTTTTAAAGCATTAACGTGACTCTTTTTGTTGCTATTCACTGTGTCGAATGGTAGAATAGAAACAATGACGACCTGTGAAAGGAAGTTATGTATAAAGAAAACAAGAGAAACTAACAGCGGAGGCTGTTAAATGAGTGGAGGAATTCTATGAGCAACAAAGGACAATCAGGAAAGCGAGCAAGCTTCTCGGGTAAGATCGGGTATGTGCTTGCAGTTGCGGGCTCAGCAGTCGGCCTGGGAAATATCTGGAGATTCCCGTATTTGGCTGCGAAGTACGGTGGAGGAATCTTTCTTCTCGTGTATTTGATTTTGACAGTAACTTTTGGATATGTTTTGATCATGTCAGAGACAGCACTTGGACGAATGACAAGAAAAAGTCCTGTCGGAGCATATCAGACTTTCGGTAAGACGAAATCATTCAAGATCGGTGGATGGCTCAACGCAGTGATCCCGATGTTGATCGTACCTTATTATAGTTCAATTGGTGGATGGGTTATTAAGTATCTGGTAGAGTATTTGAAAGGAAATGTGCAGACCGTTGCACAGGATGGATATTTTACAGAATTTATTTCAGATTCTTTCCAGGTAGAAGCATGGTTTATCGTATTTGCCGTTCTTGTATTCTGCGTTATCCTTGCAGGAGTTGAGAATGGAGTAGAACGTGTTTCTAAGATCATGATGCCGATTCTGGTTATCCTTGCGATAATCGTTGCAATTTATTCTGTGACAAGACCGGGTGCGATTGAAGGTGTGAAATACTTCCTGATTCCGAATCCGAAGCATTTCTCAGCAATGACAGTTGTTGCAGCGATGGGACAGATGTTCTATTCTCTGTCAATCGCAATGGGAATTTTGTATACATATGGTTCTTACATCGGTAAAGATGTTGACCTTGAGAAGACTACAACACAGGTTGAGATTTTCGATACAGCGATCGCAATGCTCGCCGGACTTATGATCATTCCGGCTGTATTTGCATTCTCCGGTGGTAATCCGGATGACCTGCAGGCAGGACCGTCTCTGATGTTCATCACACTTCCGAAAGTATTTGCAAGTATGGGAGTTGGAAGAGTGGCAGGAATCCTGTTCTTCGTATTAGTACTTCTTGCAGCAGCAACAAGTGCAATCTCACTTCTGGAGACAAGCGTATCAACATTCCAGGATGAGCTTCATTGGAGCAGACCTAGATGTTGTATTCTGATGGCAGTTGTTATGATCGTAATTGGAACATTATCATCCATGGGTTACGGATTACTGGATTTCATTCAGTTCTTTGGTATGGCAAGTCTGGACTTCTTCGACTTCCTGACAAACTCCGTGATGATGCCACTGGCGGCACTTGCAACATGTTTCTTGATTATTCGTACAGTTGGATTTGACAAGATCGCAAGGGAGATCGAGCAGTCATCTGCATTTAAGAGAAAGAAATTATACATGTTCTTTTTGAAATATCTGGCACCAATCTTCCTGATTATTATATTATTAAGTTCTATTGCAAATGTATTGGGAATTATTTCTATGTAACAGGAAAAATGCTTGTTAAAATAGGCGTGGAATGTTGCTGTAAATGTACCTGCATGGTATAATATGACTAGACTTGTAAAGTTTAGAAACAGTTCAGCCATACAACGAAGTGGTCATAAACTGACGGTCTTACGTTGTATGGCTGAATTGCAATAATTTTACATTTTAAGAAAATAATAGGAGTGATTAAGATGTATCAGGAAGAGTATAAGCGCTGGATGACAGCAGACCTGGAAGACGCAGATCTGATGCCGGAATTAGCAAAAATCGAAGGAAATGATGACGAGATCAAGGAGCGTTTTGCAGTTGCGCTGAAGTTTGGAACAGCCGGACTTCGTGGTGTTCTTGGAGCAGGAACAAACAGAATGAATATCTACGTTGTTCGTCAGGCTACACAAGGACTTGCCAACTGGGTAAAGACACAGGGCGGTACACAGACAGTAGCGATCAGTTACGACAGCCGTCTCAAGAGTGATGTGTTTGCGAAGACAGCAGCAGGAGTTCTTGCAGCGAACGGAATTAAAGTAAGAATTTACGATGCTCTGATGCCGGTACCGGCACTTTCATTTGCAACACGTTATTATAACTGTAACGCAGGTGTTATGGTAACAGCATCCCACAACCCGGCGAAGTATAACGGATATAAGGCATACGGACCGGATGGATGCCAGATGACAGATGATGCAGCAGCAATCGTATACGAAGAGATCCAGAAGACAGATGTACTTACAGGTGCGAAGTATATGTCTTTCGCTCAGGGAGTTGAAGAAGGTCTGATCCGTTTCGTAGGAGATGACTGTAAGGATGCACTGTATGAGGCAATCGAGTCCCGTCAGGTTCGTCCGGGTCTGTGTAAGAGTGCAGGACTGAAGCTTGTATACAGCCCACTGAATGGATCTGGATTAGTACCGGTAACACGTGTACTTAAAGACATCGGAATCACAGATGTAACAATCGTACCGGAGCAGGAGTACCCGAATGGATATTTCACAACATGCAGCTACCCGAACCCAGAGATCTTTGCAGCACTTGAGCTGGGACTGAATCTTGCGAAAGAGACAGGCGCAGACCTCATGCTTGCAACAGACCCAGATGCAGACCGTGTAGGAATCGCTATGAAGTGCCCGGACGGATCTTATGAGCTTGTTTCAGGAAATGAAGTCGGAGTTCTTCTTCTTGACTACATCGCAGCAGGACGTATCGAGAAAGGCACAATGCCTGAGAAACCGGTAGCAGTGAAATCTCTCGTATCTACACCACTTGCAGATGCAGTTGCAGAGCATTACGGAGTAGAACTTCGCAATGTACTGACAGGATTCAAATGGATTGGAGATCAGATTGCGAACCTCGAGGCAGCAGGAGAAGTTGACCGTTTTATCTTCGGATTTGAAGAGAGCTACGGATACCTTGCAGGACCTTATGTACGTGATAAAGATGCAATCATCGGATCTATGCTGATCTGTGAGATGGCCGCTTACTACAGAAGCATCGGAAGCTCACTGAAACAGAGACTGGAAGAGATCTACGCACAGTACGGACGTTATCTCAACAAGATCGATAGCTTTGAATTCCCGGGACTGAGCGGAATGGATAAGATGTCAGGAATCATGGAAAATCTTCGTAAGAATCCTCTGGAAGAGATCGCAGGATACAAAGTAGCCAGCGTGATCGATTACGAGAAGACAGAAGAAACAGGACTTCCGAAGGCTAACGTACTTGTTTACAAACTGGAGAACAACGAGACAGTAATCGTTCGTCCATCAGGAACAGAGCCGAAGATCAAGATCTACTACACAACACTTGGTAAAGATCTTGCAGAGGCAGAAGCTGAGAAAGAGAAGCTTGCAGAAGCATTGAAACCTATTATGGAGTAATAGAAGATGGGAAAGGGGATCAGATATCTGGTCTCCTTTTTCACTGTCGTAAAAAAAATAAGTAGTAAATATGTAGCATATATGTTAAAATCAATACATTACAGTAAAGTAATAAAGTGATTAGAGAACGAAACAGATGGAGGAATATTACGATGTATATAACATGTCTTGATGTAGAGGGAGTACTTGTACCGGAGATCTGGATTGCATTCGCAGAGGCGAGTGGAATTCCGGAACTCAAGAAGACAACAAGAGACGAACCTGACTATGATAAACTGATGAATTGGAGACTTGGAATTCTGAAAGAGCATGGTCTCGGACTGAAAGAGATCCAGGAGACAATCGCAAAGATCGATCCGCTTCCGGGAGCGAGAGAGTTCTTAGATGAGCTCCGCACATTTAGCCAGAGACCATGGTCAATGCTTTCAGCAGAATCCCCAGGAGCTTAGGAACCACTGCCTGATCCAAAAACACGCAGAGTGCCAAAACCAGCAGGCTGGCTACCATACGGCGGAAAAACGGAATGCCCTTCGGCTGACTTTCCGCCTTCCGCAGCAGACCTGTGGTTCCCAGCACAAATAGTACCGGCACAGCCAACAGACAGGTTGGCCCAAACACCACACCAGCACACAGAACACCAGAGAGCCCCATTCCCTCCATCAAAGCCACAATGCCATAGGAGAGGAAAAAGCCTCGGAGAAAAAACACCACTGGGATTGTCACACCGGCCAGTGGCAACTGGCTCAACAGGATCACCGCCACGGGCCAGCGGAATACGATCCAAACTTCACGCCACAGAGACGGCGCAATGGACATTTGTGCTGCCTGCTGGAAAAACTGACCGATATAATGCTCTGTGGACAGTTTTCCCTCCAGCAGGCACCCCAATACGCCCCCGACCAAGAATCCAACGGAAAGAATCAACAGTACTGTGTCTCGATTTTTTTGTTCCGTTTCTTTTTTCCGGTCCAAAGCCCGCTCCGCTTTTTTTGCAATCTTCATCATTTTTTATCGCTTCTTTTTCTTCCGCTTCTTCTTCCCCATTAGCCCAGCCAAACAGCCTCCAGCCAATGTCATCAGTAGGATTCCCACAAACTGCCCATGAAACCCCTCGGTTCCAGTGGTTCCCAGGCAGACCAATCCCAAGATGAGGCAAAGAAGGCCTCCTGCTGCGCTTCCCATGGGCAGGGATCCCCCACTTCCCCTGTTCACCGCAACTCGGCCTCCCACCAAGGCGCAAAGCCCCGCCGCAATGGTCAGACTCATTCCCGCAATGGAGACAGGTAAAACACCGCTCCAAATCAGGCCCGCCGCCAGCAGAGTCAGCAGCAGAAGCAAAACCAATCCTGTCCCCGTTCCCA
>OGXL01000863.1_pt1 | contig 26662 bp, 20 predicted proteins | sample 1576311 | NCBI WGS metagenome assembly OGXL01 (sample SAMEA3541564, study PRJEB24748) | human gut metagenome | biome: human gut; feature: human-associated habitat; material: faeces | place: China | collected 2012 | reverse complement strand
CAAACGCTGAGGAGCTTCCTTGGGGAGAGATCGGTGTAGATGTTGTTCTGGAGTGTACAGGCTTCTATACATCCAAAGAGAAAGCTTCTGCTCACATCAAAGCAGGCGCTAGAAAGGTTGTTATTTCCGCGCCAGCCGGAAACGATCTGCCGACTATCGTATATAATGTAAACCATGAGACACTGAAAGCAGAGGATACAGTTATCTCCGCAGCTTCCTGTACAACAAACTGCCTTGCACCTATGGCAAAGGCTCTGAACGATCTTGCACCGATCAAATCCGGTATCATGTGCACGATCCACGCTTACACAGGAGATCAGATGACTCTGGACGGACCGCAGAGAAAAGGCGATCTGAGAAGATCTCGTGCCGCTGCATGCAATATCGTTCCTAACAGCACAGGTGCTGCAAAGGCTATCGGCCTTGTTATTCCTGAGCTGAACGGCAAACTCATCGGCGCTGCACAGAGAGTTCCTACTCCGACAGGTTCCACAACAATCCTGACAGCAGTTGTAGAGGGTAATGTGACAGTTGACCAGATCAACGAGGCAATGAAAGCTGCTTCCACAGAGTCCTTCGGATACAACACAGATGAGATCGTATCCAGCGATATCGTTGGTATGAGATACGGCTCACTGTTCGACGCTACACAGACAATGGTTCTTCCGCTTGAGAACGGAACAACAGAAGTTCAGGTTGTTTCCTGGTATGACAATGAGAACTCATACACAAGCCAGATGGTAAGAACAATCAAATACTTCGCAGAATTAGCGTAATTAAGACTCACGAAAGGGTCCGGTCTGATTGGACCGGGCCCTTTTTTATGAAACCGCAGGCTCCGGCAAGGAAAACAGGAGACGCATTTTGCCGTACCGCGGCCAAACATTTATAAGGAGGCAGTGACATGCTTAATAAAAAATCAGTAGACGATATTAATGTAAAAGGAAAAAGAGTCCTCGTGAGATGTGACTTTAATGTACCCCTCATTGACGGAAAGATCACAGATGAGAACCGTCTTGTGGCAGCCCTTCCCACCATCAAGAAGCTGATCGCAGACGGAGGAAAGGTCATCCTCTGCTCCCACCTTGGAAAACCGAAGGGACAGCCTGTACCTGAGCTCTCTCTGGCACCTGTTGCCGTACGTCTCTCTGAGCTTCTCGGCCAGGAAGTAAAATTCGCGGCAGATCCGGAAGTGGTAGGCCCCAACGCAAAGGCTGCTGTGGAGGCTATGCAGGACGGAGATGTGATCCTTCTTGAGAACACACGCTACAGAGCTGAGGAGACAAAGAACGAGGATGCCTTCTCCAAGGATCTGGCTTCCCTGTGCGATGTATTTGTAAACGATGCTTTCGGAACAGCACACAGAGCACACTGCTCCAACGTAGGCGTGACAAAATATGTGGACACAGCCGTTGTGGGATATCTGATGCAGAAAGAGATCGACTTCCTCGGAAACGCAGTCAACAACCCGACAAGACCTTTCGTGGCTATCCTTGGCGGAGCAAAGGTTTCCAGCAAGATCTCTGTTATCGAGAACCTGCTCGATAAAGTAGACACACTCATCATCGGCGGAGGTATGGCCTACACATTCGCAAAATCCCAGGGCGGAAAGATCGGCGTATCCCTGTGTGAGGATGACTATCTTGAGTACGCGGCAAACATGCTGAAAAAGGCTGAGGAGAAGGGCGTAAAACTTCTTCTTCCTGTAGACAACCGTATCGGAGATGAGTTCTCCAACGACGCCAACATCAAGATCGTTCCTACAGGGGAGATCCCGGATGGCTGGGAAGGCATGGACATCGGACCTGAGACAGAGAAGATTTTTGCCGATGCAGTAAAAGACGCAAAGACTGTTGTGTGGAACGGACCTATGGGATGCTTTGAAATGCCTAACTTTGCACACGGCACAGAGGCAGTTGCGCAGGCCCTGGCTGAGACAGACGCCGTGACCATCATCGGCGGCGGCGACTCCGCAGCAGCTGTAAACCAGCTTGGATACGGCGACAAGATGACACACATCTCCACAGGCGGCGGCGCTTCCCTTGAGTTCCTTGAGGGCAAAGAGCTCCCGGGCGTAGCCGCAGCTAATGATAAGTAAGCACTTAATGAGTCCAAGTCCGGAGGACGCCGGACGAATTCTAGTGCGCACTTAGTTCACCGCACTTGGCGAGCCAAGCCCGCCAGGGCGAAGGGGAGCCTAGTAAGGTGAACATCCCCCACTTAATGAGTCCAAGTCCAAAGGACGCCGGACGAATTCTAGTGCGCACTTAATTCACCGCACTTAGCGGGCCAAGCCCGCCAGGGCGCCGGGGAGCTTAGTAAGGTGAACATCCCCACTTAATGAACCCCACTTTATGTGGGCTGAATCGACGAATAAGTAAAAGTAAAGAAAAGAGTGAAAATAACAATGGCAAGAAGAAAAATTATTGCAGGAAACTGGAAAATGAACAAAACTCCCAGCGAGGCAGTTGCGCTTGTTGAGGAGCTGAAACCGCTGGTAGCTACCGAAGATGCGGACGTTGTATTCTGTGTTCCGGCTATCGACATCATCCCTGTTGTTGAGGCGTGCAAGGGAACAAACATCCAGGTTGGGGCTGAGAATATGTATTTTGAGGAGAACGGAGCCTACACAGGAGAGATCTCCCCGGCCATGCTCACAGATGCAGGCGTGAAATACGTTGTTCTCGGACATTCCGAGAGAAGAGATTACTTTGGTGAGACAAACGAAGATGTAAACAAGAAAGTGCTGAAAGCTTTCGAGCACGGCATCACACCCATCATGTGCTGCGGCGAGACTCTGGAGCAGAGAGAGCAGGGCGTGACAATGGACTTCATCCGTCAGCAGGTAAAGGTTGGCTTCCAGAACGTGACAGCAGATCAGGCAAAGACAGCAGTCATCGCTTACGAGCCGATCTGGGCTATCGGAACCGGAAAGACAGCTACAACAGAGCAGGCTGAGGAAGTCTGCGCAGGCATCCGCGCATGCATCGCTGAGATCTACGACGAGGCTACAGCAGAGGCTATCCGTATCCAGTACGGTGGATCTGTAAACGCAGGCAACGCTGCTGAGTTATTTGCACAGGCAGACATTGACGGCGGACTTGTAGGCGGCGCTTCACTGAAAGCTGATTTCGGTAAGATCGTAAACTACAAATAAGAATAAAAAAGCACCCGCAGGGGACTTGAAACAGCAGGCCCTGCGGGATTTTGGGTTTCGGGAGGTAAAATACAATGATACTGGAAACTGTAAAACTGCAAGAAGAAGGATCCCTTCCGGACGCCCATGTGGTCTTCTATATTCTGGATACGCCGGGGGAGAAACTCTGGATACAGAAGAGACCATTTGTGATCCTGTGCCCGGGCGGAGGTTATGAAAGGACCAGCTTCCGGGAAGGAGAGCCCATTGCCATGTATTTCCTGGGAAAGGGATATCATGTGGCGATCCTGCGCTACTCCACAGCTCCGGCTGTATTTCCGGCAGCTCTCCTTGAGCTTGGAAGGACCATGGCACTGATCCATGAGAACGGGGAAAAGTGGAAGGCGGACACAGACCAGATCTTTGTCCAGGGATGCTCCGCGGGCGGACACCTGGCCGGGACCCTGGGAACCATGTGGCAGGAGCCGTTTCTTGCGCAGAAGCTCCATGTGAAGGCAGAGGATTTAAGGCCTGCCGGACTTCTGCTCTGTTATCCCGTCATCTCCTCCAAGGAGGGAGTGGCTCACGAGGGAAGTTTCCGCGCGCTGCTGGGCGACCGGTATGAGGCGGAGAAGGAGAAGCTTTCCCTGGAAGACAGAGTGGGAGAGGAGACACCGCCCTGTTTTCTGTGGCACACCTTTGCGGACGCCACAGTGCCGGTGGAGAATTCTCTTCTGATGGCAGGAGCCCTTCACAGATGCCATGTGAAAACAGAGCTTCACATTTTCCAGGAGGGAGTCCACGGCCTCGGGGCTGCGGATGAGCTCTCCAGAAGAGCTGACGGAAGCGGCGTGCAGAGAGAGTGCCAGTGCTGGACGGACCTGGCATACCGCTGGATGGAGCATATCCGGCACCAGGATGAGAAGTAATAAAATGAACCAACAGGAAAGTAGGGAGAATGAAAATGAGTAAAAAACCAACAGTGCTTATGATTTTAGACGGTTACGGTTTAAGAGATAAGGAAGAAGGAAATGCGGTGGCAGAGGGCAAGACTCCTGTCATGGACAAGCTGATGGCTGAGTGCCCGTTTGTACATGGAAATGCCAGTGGCATGGCTGTAGGTCTTCCGGAGGGACAGATGGGAAATTCAGAGGTAGGACATCTGAACATGGGAGCCGGCCGCATTGTATACCAGGACCTGACAAAGATCACAAAGGCTATCCAGGACGGCGACTTCTTTGAGAACAAAGCCCTCCTTGCAGCCTGCGAAAATGTAAAGAAAAACGGCTCTTCCCTTCATCTTATGGGACTTGTGTCCGACGGTGGCGTGCACAGCCACAACACTCACATCTATGGACTTCTGGAGCTGGCAAAGAGACAGGGGATCGAGAAGGTCTATGTACACTGCTTCCTGGACGGCCGTGACACACCGCCGGAGTCCGGTAAAGAGTACGTGGAAGAACTGGTGGCAAAGATGCAGGAGATCGGCGTAGGAGAGGTGGCTACTGTCATGGGACGCTACTATGCCATGGACCGCGACAACCGCTGGGACCGTGTGGAGAAGGCTTACAGAGCTCTTGTGTACGGCGAGGGCGAGCAGGCTGCATCCGGACCGGCAGGCATCCAGACATCCTATGACAAGGAGACGACAGATGAGTTCGTACTGCCCACGGTTGTCATGAAGGACGGCGCTCCCACAGCTACAGTGAAAGACGGTGACTCCATCATCTTCTTCAACTTCCGCCCGGACCGCGCAAGAGAGATCACCAGGACATTCTGCGACGACGAGTTCGCAGGATTTGAAAGAGGAGAGCGCGTCAATACAACATTCGTGTGCTTCACAGACTATGATGTGACCATTCAGAACAAACTGGTCGCCTTTGTGAAAGAGGAGATCACCAATACATTCGGTCAGTTCCTGGCAGCAAACGGGCTGAAGCAGGCGCGTATCGCTGAGACAGAGAAGTATGCCCACGTGACATTCTTCTTCAACGGCGGCGTGGAGGAGCCCAACGAGGGTGAGGACCGCATCCTTGTGAAGTCTCCAAAGGTGGCTACCTACGACCTGAAGCCGGAGATGAGCGCCTACGAAGTGTGCGACAAGCTGACAGATGCCATCAGATCCGGAAAATACGATGTCATCATCATCAACTTTGCAAACCCGGATATGGTGGGACACACCGGCGTGGAGAGCGCAGCCATCAAGGCCATCGAGGCTGTGGACGAGTGCGTTGGCAAAGCTGTTGAGGCCATCAAAGAGGTGGATGGACAGATGTTTATCTGCGCAGACCACGGAAATGCAGAGCAGCTCATTGACGAGGAGACAGGGGAGCCTTTCACAGCTCACACCACCAATCCGGTGCCCTTTATCCTTGTAAACGCAGATCCTTCCTATAAACTGAGAGAGGGCGGCTGCCTGGCAGATATCGCTCCTACGCTGATCGAGATGATGGGTATGGAGCAGCCTGCAGAGATGACAGGAAAATCACTGATCATAAAATAAAACAGGTCAATAAAACAGACAGGGACAGATCCCCGGCAGAGGTTATATGGCTTTCTGCCGGGGTTTTTGTGTTCCATTGCATCCAACGTATATATGTGTTACGCTTACTGTAAGTAAATTTTCTTAGGGGTGACTTGATGAAATTAAGCAGATCAAAAGCGGAAACTGCCTTGCAGGAAGCGGAAAAATCTAACCCAGGCCCATGGGTGGAGCACTCCCGGTATGTGGCGGAGGCCTGTAAAAATATTGCGGAGCGCTGCAGCCATTTATCTGCTGAAAAGGCTTATATTTACGGGCTGCTGCATGATATCGGACGGTATGCCGGGGTGAGCTCGGAGAAGCATCTCATTGACGGGTACCGCTACTGTATGGAGAGGGGATGGGATAAGGCGGCACAGATCTGCATTTCTCATGCGTTTATGATACAGGACATCTATTCCTCTATTGGTACCTTTGATGTCTCCGGGGAAGACTATCGGTTTATGGAAAAGTTTATCGATAACGCCGTGTACGATGATTATGACCGGCTGGTACAGTTATGTGATGCATTGGCATTACCGACAGGGTTCTGTATCCTGGAGAAGCGGTTTGTGGATGTGACGATCCGCTACGGAGTACATCCTTATACGGTTGACCGCTGGAAGAAGATTTTGGAGATCAGATCAGATTTTGAGGGAAAAATACAGTGTTCTGTTTATGAGCTGCTTCCGGGAGTGATAGAAAACAGTTTTAAATAGTAAAGGAGAGGGCTGTCGATGAACTATGATATAAAAATGGTTGCCGTTGATGTGGACGGCACGTTTGTCCATTCGGATTACACTTACGATGCCCCGCGGTTTCAGCGCATTTTATCCCGTATGAAGGAGGCAGGATGCCGCTTTGTAGTTGCGAGTGGAAACCAGTATTATCAGCTGCGGGACCTGTTCCCGGGATATAGCGATGAGCTCTCTTTTGTAGCTGAAAATGGTGCGTTTGTAAAGGAGGGGAAGGAGCTTGTCTTTACAGCAGATATGCCGAAGTCCGTGGTTGATGCAGTGATAGACGTCTGCAGAGAGTATCCGGAAATATCAAATGTTTTATGCGGAGTGGAGAGCGCGTATTGCCAGCGGGGGGCGGTCAGCCAGGAGTTTTTTGATCTGACAGCGGTCTACTATCATCGTCTGAAATGGGTGGACGATTTCAAGGAGGTAAAAGACCAGATTTTAAAATTTGCTCCCACTGTGCCGGAGGAAAAAACATATTTTTACTATGATATCTTTTGCGAAAGGCTTAAAGGAAAGGTTGAGCCTGCGACCAGCGGTCATGGTTCCATAGATCTGATCGTTCCGGGCTGTCATAAGGCGTCCGGGCTCAGGCGCCTGACGCGTCGCTGGGGGATTTCGCCGGAGCAGTGCGCGGCCTTTGGAGACGGAGGAAATGATATCGAGATGCTGAACTACTGCGGATACAGCTATGCTATGGCAAATGCGCCTGAAGATGTAAAAGCGGCAGCAAAATTTGTATGTCCCTCCAATGAGGAGGACGGCGTACTTGTGACACTTGAAAAGCTTTTTGGGCTTGGATATTAAAAAACGGAAGTGAGGTATCTCCCGTTCCAGGAGACACCTCACTTCTGTTTTTTGCTGGAGAGGCAAACGGCCGTTTTTTTCAGTCCTGTCCTGCTATACAGCCATCTCTTCCCTGCTTTCCGCTTTATCCAGGTTCTTGTTGGCTGTGGACAGCATCAGCTTGATGCGGTTCAGCTGGTTGACTTCGCTGGCGCCCGGGTCGTAGTCGATGGCAACGATATTTGCCAGCGGATAGCGGCGGCGCAGCTCCTTGATAACGCCCTTTCCTACCACGTGGTTTGGCAGGCAGGCGAAGGGCTGCGTGCAGACGATGTTGGTGGCGCCGCTGTGGATCAGCTCCAGCATCTCTCCGGTCAGGAACCAGCCCTCGCCAGTCTGGTTTCCGAGCGACACGATTTCCGAAGCCATGCGGCCAAGGTCGCGGATGTCAGCCGGCGGGTCAAAGTGTTTACTCTCCTTAAAGGCTTTGCTGGCCGGGGAGCGGAACCACTCCAGTGCCTTGATGCCCAGATTTCCCACAATAGCTTTCGATTTAGCAAATCCCAGCTTCTCCACCTTGAAGTTCTGGTTATAGAAGCAGTAGAGGAGGAAGTCGATGAGGTCTGGCACAACAGCCTCCGCACCCTCGCTCTCCAAAAGGTCTACCAGATGGTTGTTGGCGGCCGGCAGGAATTTGACGAGGATCTCGCCCACCACGCCGACTCTTGGTTTCTTTACATCCAGAAGTTCGATGTTGTTGTCAAAGTCCTGGATGATATCCCGGCAGAGCTTCTTGAACCTCCGCCTGGAAGGATAGCCCTGGGATACAAAGTCCGAGCATACCTTTACCCATTTCCGGTGCATGGCCTCCACGGAGCCTTTTACAGCCTCGTAGGGGCGCAGACGGTAGATGCACTTCATGAAGATATCGCCGAACACGGCGGCGTAAATGCCACGCAGCGCAAGCATGGGGGTGATCTTAAATCCCGGGTTTCCCTCCAGGCCGCTTAAGTTGATGGAGATGACCGGAATATGCTCATAGCCCGCTTTTTTGAGGGCCCGGCGGATAAATCCGATGTAGTTGGAGGCACGGCATCCGCCTCCTGTCTGGCTGATGATGACAGCGATCTTATTTGTGTCATACTTGCCGGATAAGATGGCCTCCATGATCTGGCCTACCACCATGAGAGACGGATAGCAGGCGTCGTTATTTACGTATTTCAGTCCCACATCCACGGCCTGCTTGTTGTCGTTGGGCAGCACCTCCACATGGTAGCCGGAAGCGTTGAAGGCAGGCTCCAGCAGCTCAAAGTGGATGGGTGACATCTGCGGGCAGAGGATGGTGTAGTCCGCGCGCATCTCCTTTGTGAATGGTACTTTGGTGATGGCAGAGGAGTGGAGCTCCCTCTTCTGGTTTCTCTGCTCGCGCACACGGATGGCGGCCAGCAGGGAACGGATACGGATCCTTGCGGCTCCCAGGTTGTTGACCTCGTCGATCTTCAGGGAGGTGTAGATCTTGTCAGAGCCGGTGAGGATGTCCGCCACCTGGTCGGTGGTGACAGCGTCCAGACCGCAGCCAAAGGAGTTCAGCTGGATAAGGTCCAGGTTATCCTTTGTCTTCACAAAGTTTGCCGCCGCGTAGAGGCGGGAATGGTACATCCACTGGTCCATGACATTTAAGGGCCGCTCTACCTGGTGCAGGTGGGAGATGGAGTCCTCTGTCAGGACGGCGATATTGTAGGAGTTGATGAGCTCCGGTATGCCGTGGTTGACCTCCGGGTCAATGTGGTAGGGGCGCCCTGCCAGGACGATGCCCCGGTTTCCTGTCTTATCCAGGAACGCTACGGTCTCCTCGCCCTTTTTGCGCATGTCATCCCTGCATTCCTCCAGCTCGACCCAGGCTTTGTGGACCGCGTCCCTGATCTCGGATGCAGAAATGGAGAATTTCTCTCCCAGCTCTTCAATGAGCCGTGAGGAAAGCGCCTCCTCGCTGGCGAAGGAGAGGAAGGGGTGCATGAAGTCCACTTCCCCGTTCACGATGGGATCCATATTGTTCTTGATGTTCTCCGGGTAGGAGGTGACGATCGGACAGTTGTAATGGTTGTTTGCCTCCTCAAACTCGTTCCGCTCGTAGGGGACGGACGGGTAGAAGATGTGCTGGATTCCCTGGTTTATCAGCCACTGCACATGTCCGTGGGCCAGCTTGGCCGGGTAACACTCGGACTCGCTGGGGATGGACTCGATGCCCAGCTCGTAGATCTTCCTCGTGGAGGCCGGCGAGAGCACCACCCGGAAGCCAAGAGCTGTGAAAAAGGTGAACCAGAAGGGATAGTTGTCGTACATGTTCAGCACTCTCGGGATACCGATGACGCCGCGCTTTGCATCCTCCTCTGAGAGAGGGATGTAGCCGAAATAGCGCTGGCTCTTGTACTCAAAAAGGTTGGGGAGTGTATTTTTCTTCTTCTCTTTTCCAAGTCCCTTCTCGCATCTGTTTCCTGTGATGAATTTTCTGTTGCCGCTGAAATGGTTGATGGTCAGACGGCAGTTGTTGGTGCAGCCTTTGCACTTGGTCATTGTTGTACGGTATTCCAGATTTTCAATATCCTCAATGGAGAGCATGGTTGTGCCCTCGCAGTCCACGTACCGCTCCCTGGCGATCAGGGCGGCGCCGAAGGCGCCCATGATGCCGGCGATGTCCGGGCGGACAGCCTCACAGTCTGCGATCTTCTCAAAGCTGCGGAGCACGGCATTGTTGTAGAAAGTTCCTCCCTGGACAACAATGTGCTTTCCAAGCTCAGAGGCGTCAGACACTTTGATCACCTTGAAGAGGGCGTTCTTGATGACAGAGTAGGCAAGACCTGCGGAGATGTCGGAAACCTCCGCGCCCTCCTTCTGGGCCTGTTTTACCTTGGAGTTCATAAATACCGTGCAGCGTGTTCCCAGGTCAATGGGGTTGTGGGCAAAGAGGGCCTCCTGGGCGAAATCCTCCACAGTGTAATTCAGAGATTTTGCGAACGTCTCGATGAAGGAGCCGCAGCCGGAGGAGCAGGCCTCGTTGAGCTGCACGCTGTCTATGGTCTGGTTTTTGATCTTGATGCATTTCATGTCCTGTCCGCCGATGTCCAGGATGCAGTCCACATCCGGCTCGAAGAAGGAAGCGGCGTAGTAGTGAGCCACTGTCTCTACCTCGCCCTCATCCAGCATAAGGGCAGCCTTGATAAGGGCCTCTCCGTAGCCGGTGGAGCAGGAGTGGACGATCTCTACGTCCTCCGGGAGCTGGCTGTAGATATCCTTGATGGCAGTGATGGTGGTCCCCAGGGGGTCTCCCTCGTTGTTGTGGTAAAAGGAGTAGAGAAGCGTTCCGTCCTCCCCTACAAGGGCCGCCTTTGTGGTGGTGGAACCGGCATCGATGCCCAGGAATGCCTTGCCTTTATATGTAGCCAGGTCCTTTACCGGAACCTGGTGTTTCGCATGGCGGGAGATGAACGCGTTGTACTCCGCCTCGGAGGCGAAGAGGGGCTCCATCCTCTCCACCTCAAATTCCATCTGGATCCTCCTGGCCAGACGCTCCTGCAGCTCCCGGATAGGGACAACCGGTTCCTTTGTGGAGTTCAGAGCGGATCCGATGGCTGCAAAAAGATGTGAGTGGTTTGGAGCGATGGTGTGCTCATCGTCCAGATTCAGCGTGCGGACGAAAGCATCCCGGAGCTGATCCAGGAAGTGCAAGGGGCCGCCCAGGAAAGCCACATGTCCCCGGATGGGTTTTCCGCAGGCCAGTCCGCTGATGGTCTGGTTGACAACAGCCTGGAAGATGGAGGCGGCCAGATCTTCCCTGGAGGCACCTTCATTGATCAGAGGCTGGATGTCAGACTTGGCAAACACGCCGCAGCGGGCAGCGATGGAGTAGAGGGCCTTGTAATTCTTTGCGTACTCGTTGAGACCGGAGGCGTCTGTCTGGAGCAGGGAAGCCATCTGGTCGATGAAGGAGCCGGTACCGCCGGCACACACGCCGTTCATACGCTGCTCAATGCTGCCGCCCTCAAAGTAGATGATCTTTGCATCCTCGCCGCCAAGCTCGATGGCTACGTCTGTCTGCGGCGCATAGTCCTGCAGCGCTGTGGATACAGCCACTACTTCCTGGACAAAGGGCACGCCCAGATGCTTTGCCAGTGTAAGGCCGCCGGACCCTGTGATGACAGGGGAAACCCGGATGGATCCCAGCTTGTAGATGGCCCTTCCCAGAAGATCGGAGAGCGTCTCCTGGATGTTTGCAAAATGTCTCTCGTAGTCGGAAAACACGACATCGTTCTGGTCGTCAAGAACAGCGATCTTTACAGTCGTTGAGCCGATGTCAATTCCCAAAGTAAATAATTCCTGTTGACTCATATTATGTACTCCTTTTTATCTACAATTTAAAGATCTATAGGCAGGATCGATCCCGCCTGGAAATGTATGTGTTCTTTCTTATTAAAAAAGAAAATGGCTTTTAAGCCTGTAACATTATACGACAAAATAGACCAAAAGACAATTAACAAATATTATAGAAATATTAAAATCAGGTAAAACTTAGATGGTATAATTGACAAAAGCATACCGAAACGGTAGAATGACTACAGTATTTACTAATTCTGACAATTACGGGAGGCAGGTATTTCTTCTATGAACTGGCTGGACAAACTGGAGCGCAAATTTGGCAGATATGCCATCCATAATCTGATGTATTACATTATTATACTATATGTTGTGGGACTGGTTGTTCAGCTCTTTGCCCCCTCTTTCTACTATCAGTATCTTTCCCTGGATGTAAATGCCATCCTGCACGGACAGATCTGGAGGGTTGTGACCTTTATCATACAGCCGCCCCAGAGCAGCTACATTTTCATGATCTTTGCCCTCTATCTCTACTATATGCTGGGCAGGGAGCTGGAACGCACATGGGGCGCATTCCGTTTTAACCTGTATTTCTTTGCAGGTATGCTTTTCCATGTGATCGCGGCCTTTGCGGCTTACTTTATCACCGGCGTATCCTTCCCTCTGGGGACGTGGTACCTGAATATGTCCCTGTTCCTGGCCTTTGCCGCCATCTACCCGGATATGCAGTTCTATCTGTTTTTCATGATCCCGGTGAAGGCGAAATGGCTGGGCTGGCTGGACGGACTGTATTTCCTTTATACTATTGCGCAGGCATTCCTTCCGGCCTATGGCGGCGGAATATTCGGGGTTATCTACCAGTCAAATGCTATTGCAGCGGCTGTGTCCATCCTTAACTTTGTTATTTTCTTCCTGGGCTCCAGGAATATGCAGAGATTTTCTCCGAAACAGCAGAGGAGAAAAAGACAGTTTCAGCAGAAGATCCGCCCGGAGAACCACTATGCAGGCGGCGCCCGGCACCGCTGCGCAGTGTGCGGAAGGACGGAGCTTGACGATCCGACGTTGGAGTTCAGGTATTGTTCCAAGTGCAATGGGAATTATGAGTACTGTCAGGATCATCTGTTTACACACATCCATGTGCAATAGACAGCGGACATTTACGGAGGCGAATCAAGCGCCTGTTCAGATAGAAAATGAAATGAGTCAGATGAGTAAAGAAGTGGAGGAATGAGAGAAATGAGTATGAAAAAAACAAAGATCATTTGTACTATGGGACCGAATACAAATGATGAGAACCTGATGAGAGAGCTTGTGAAAAACGGAATGGATATTGCCCGTTTCAATTTCTCTCACGGCGACCACCAGGAGCAGAAAACGAGAATGGATATGCTCAAGAAGATCCGCGACGAGGAGAACAGGCCGGTTGCGATCCTTCTTGATACAAAAGGACCGGAGATCCGTACCGGCCTGCTGAAAGATGGTAAAAAAGTACAGCTTCAGACAGGCGGGAAATTTACCCTGACAGCGGAGGAGACAGTGGGAGATGAGAACGGCGTTTCCATCAGCTATCCAGGACTTGTGGACGATGTGTCTGTGGGAAGCAGGATCCTCATCGACGACGGCCTGATCGAGCTGAAAGTGACCGGCAAGTCGGAGAAAAAGATCGTCTGTGTCATTGAGAACGGCGGAGAACTGGGAGAGCGCAAGGGCGTCAATGTGCCTAATGTCCCGGTGCGGCTTCCGGCCATTACAGATAAAGACAGGGAGGACCTGCGGTTCGGCGTGGAGCAGGGCGTTGATTTTATCGCTGCCTCCTTTGTCCGCAACGCAGAGTGCATTGTGGAGATCCGCGCTTTCTTAAATGAGTGCGGCGCTCCCTACACACCTATCATCGCAAAAATTGAAAATGCCGAGGGAATCAAGAACATTGATGAGATCATCCGCTGCGCAGACGGCATTATGGTGGCCAGGGGAGACCTGGGCGTGGAGATCCCGGCGGAGGAGGTTCCCTATCTCCAGAAGATGATCATCCAGAAGTGTAATTACTACTATAAACCGGTTATCACAGCTACCCAGATGCTGGATTCCATGATCCGTAATCCACGCCCCACAAGAGCGGAGGTAACAGACGTGGCCAACGCGGTATATGACGGGACAGATGCGGTCATGCTCTCCGGAGAGACAGCTCAGGGCAAGTACCCTGTAGAGGCCCTTCAGATGATGGTGCACATTGTGTGCAACACGGAGGATCACCTGGATTACGACATGATGCTGAGAAAGGCGGACGAGCACCGGATGAAAGGTATCTCCACAGCCATCGGACATGCTTCCGTTACCACGGCTTATAACCTGGGGGTAAAATGCATCATTACTCCCTCCGTATCCGGAGCTACGGCAAGAGTGGTTTCCAAATTCAAGCCGAGAACACCTATCATCGGCGTAACACCTGACGAGAGGACTCTGCGCAGGATGCAGATCTACTGGGGAGTCTGCCCTATGAAATCTATCCAGTTCAACTCCACGGAGGATATCTGCGCCAGCGCCATCGAGCTTGTCTGTGCAAAACAGCTTGCTGAGACAGGGGACGTGGTCGTGCTGACGGCGGGACTTCCGTCAAGGAATACAGACAGAGGACGCGAGGGCGCCAGCAACATGATGCGGATCGCGGTCATCGAATAAGAAAAGTGATACAGCCGGCAGGGGCGTGTTCCCTGCCGGCTTATTTCATATAGCTGACAGCCTTGAGGGGAGAGCTTGAAAAAGCAGAGAATGCTGTTGACAATCACTCTGGGACGTACTATAGTAGTTCTGTAAAGAACTACTAAAAGGAGGCGGCTTGATGGGACGGGCAGATTACACGGACAAGCTGATGGAATTCGGGCTGACCAGGCAGGAGGCGTCGCTCTATTATTGCCTTCTGGATGAGGGGAAGTGCAGCGGCTACGAGGCAGCCAAGTTCACCGGCATTTCCCGGTCCAACGCCTACAGCGCGCTGGCCAGCCTGGCGGACAAAGGGGGAGCCCGCGTTCTGGAGGAGGGCCATACGCGGAAGTATGTGGCTGTCAGTCTGGAGGAATTCTGCGGCAACCGGATCCGGAAGCTGGCGGAGACCCGGGACTGGCTTCAGCGAAATGCCCCCGAAAAGAAAGAGGCGGAAGAAGGGTATATTACCATCGAAGGACAGCAGAACATTGTGGACAAGGTGAAAAATCTTCTCGCTTCGGCCAGGGAGAGGGCCTATATGGTGTGTGCATGCGACAGGCTGCCGCTTTTTGAGAGGGAGCTTTCCCGACTGGCAGGAGAAGGAAAGAAGACAGTCCTTCTCACAGACGGTCCCTTCACCCTTGAGGGGGAACAGGTGAAAATTTATCCGGATATGCAGGAGGGGACTCAGATCGGCGTGATCGTGGATTCCAGGTCCGCGCTGACAGGAGAGATGGGCCCGGGAAGCCGGAATACATGCCTTTACTCCGGTCAGAAAAATTTCGTGGAACTTTATAAGCGTGCGCTTGCAAATGAAATCAGGCTTCTTGAATACAGGAAAGGAGAAAAAATGCTATGACGAAAAAGCCATTTGTGACAAAAGAACAGCTGGAGGAGATTGTAAAAGAGTACCCTACACCCTTCCATCTCTACGATGAAAAGGGGATCAGGCAGAATGCGGAGGCATTGAAGGAGGCTTTCTCCTGGAACAAGGGATACAAAGAGTATTTTGCGGTGAAGGCAACACCTAATCCGTTTCTTATAAAAATCCTGCAGGAGTACGGATGCGGATGCGACTGCTCGTCCTACACGGAACTGATGCTCTCAGAGGCCATCGGCGCAACAGGAGAAGATATCATGTTCTCCTCCAACGACACGCCGGCGGAGGACTTCAGACTGGCGGACAGACTGGGGGCCATCATTAACCTGGACGATATTACTCATATTGATTTCCTGGAGAAGGCCATCGGCCATATTCCGGAGACGATCAGCTGCCGTTATAATCCGGGCGGGATCTTTAAGATCAGCAACGATATCATGGACAACCCGGGGGATGCGAAATACGGGATGACCACAGACCAGATCTTTGACGCATTCAGGATCCTGAAGGAAAAAGGGGCTAAGGAATTCGGTATTCATGCGTTCCTTGCCAGCAATACCGTGACAAACGAGTACTATCCGATGCTGGCAAAAGTACTGTTCGAACTGGCAGTGCGTCTGCAGAAAGAAACCGGGGCGCATATTAAATTTATCAATCTGTCCGGAGGTATCGGTATTCCCTATAAACCGGACCAGGAGCCCAATGATATCCGGGTCATCGGTGAGGGCGTGAGAAAAGTGTATGAGGAAGTACTTGTCCCCGCCGGCATGGGAGACGTGGCCATCTACACGGAGCTGGGCCGGTTCATGCTGGGACCATACGGCTGCCTGGTGACAAAGGCTGTCCATGAGAAACACACCTACAAGGAGTACATCGGTGTGGATGCCTGCGCGGCCAACCTGATGAGACCTGCTATTTACGGGGCATACCACCATATCACCGTGATGGGCAAGGAGGATGAGCCCTGCGATCACGTCTACGATGTAACCGGGTCTCTCTGCGAGAACAATGACAAGTTTGCCGTAGACCGGAGGCTGCCGAAGATCGATATCGGAGACCTGCTTGTGATCCACGATGCAGGGGCCCACGGTTTTTCCATGGGCTACAACTATAATGGAAAGCTGCGTTCTGCGGAAGTTCTTTTGAAGGAAGATGGCAGTACACAGCTTATTAGAAGAGCAGAAACTCCGAAAGATTACTTTGCAACCTTTGATTGTTTTGAAATTGGTAAAAATCTGGTAAAATAGATAGACAATTCAACCTCTTTAGTGTAAACTATCCGTAAAGAGTCTACTTTATAAGAGGAGGAATTGAATATGAAGATGACAAGAAGAGTGTTTGGTGCTGTACTTGCGCTTATCATGATGCTGTCTCTGGCAGGCTGTGGAGGGATGACCACAGATGACGCCAAGGCCTATGTACAGTCAGTTCTGGACGCCAGCTACAAAGCGGATTTTTCAGAGTACACAGAGCAGACAGACTCCACGGAAGAAGAGGCACAGCAGCTGTTTGACGATAACCTGGATAATATTATGTCCATGGGAGGCTTTACAGACGCCGGGCTGTCGGATGAGCTGTCGGCTAACTACCGCCAGCTTTTCCAGGACATGCTGGCCCAGGCAAAATATGAACTGGGTGAGGCTACAGAGGGAGAAGACGGAGGATTTGTTGTAGAGGTGAGCGCGGAGCCGTTTACAGCTTTTGACGGACTTCAGGACGAAGTGCTCAGTGCTGTGCAGGCGGAGATGTCCAATATCACAGATATTTCCCAGATGCCCAGCGACGAGGAGATCAATGAGATGGTTTTCCAGAAAATGTATGACAGCCTTGTGCAGAGAGTAGCAGAGCCGTCCTACGGTGAAGCCCAGACAGTGGAGCTTCATGTGGAGTTGAATGATGACAATATGTACTATATCAACGAAGATGATCTGACATCTCTGGACAGTATTCTCTTCCCGGCAGACAATCTTTAGAAACAGATCAGAAAAAGACAGGTCTTTCATGTGGCCTGTCTTTTATTTGTGAGAAAACAATCTCTTTAATCTGAAAAATGAATAAAATATATTTTGAGAAAACATATAAAATCTGTAAAAAGATATATATTTAGAAAGAAAACTTAAAATTCGGTTGACAAAAAAATGACAAAGTATTATAATGGTTTCATGCATTAAAACGCCATAGCGCGAAAAAGGTATTGGAGGGAAAATTATGAGTGCTGCAACGATATTACTTATTATCATGTGGATCTTTGCCGCTGTGTTCTTCGTGGTGCTGGTCAGAGACGTCCTTGCCCACAAAGACGAGCTGGATAAGACCAAGATGGGGTACAATTCATTGATCAGTCTGATAGCCAACTTTTTTGATACGCTGGGAATCGGAAGCTATGCCATCGCCACATCGGCATGGAAGTTCAATAAGTCCGTAAGGGACGACCTGATCCCCGGAACATTGAATGTAGCGTTTGGTATTCCTATCTGTGTTGAGGCGACCATCACTATGACCAGGATCGAGATGGACTCGCTGACTCTCGTTCTCATGATCGCCGCGGCCATTATCGGCTCCATTCTCGGCGCAAAGATTATTTCCAGGCTTGATATTATGAAGATCCGTGTTGTAATGGGTGTTGCGCTGATCATTGTGGCAGCTATCACTCTGTGCAAGATCAATGCGGTGGGACCGTTCGGTATTCTCGGGACAGCAAGAGGACTGGAAGGTGGTATGCTTGTTGTAGGAGTGATCGCAAACTTCATTCTCGGTATCCTGATGACGGCCGGTATCGGACTTTACGCTCCCTGCATGGCTATCGTGCTTCTGCTTGGAATGAGCGCGGACGTGGCCTTCCCGGTTATGATGGGATCCTGTGCTTACCTGTGTCCTGCATGTGGCATTACCTTCATCAAGGAAGGAAAATACAACCGTGCATCCACGATCCCCATGATCTTTACCGGAGCTATCGGCGTGCTGATCGCCGGATTTATCGTGACATCACTGCCCCTTACAGTACTTACATACCTTGTCTGCGTTGTCATGGTGATCTGTGCCATCATGTTCTTCAATGACGCAAGGCGGCAGAAGAACTAGAACGTCTGTCAAAAAAGGAATGGTAAGAGAAAACTGAATAGAGAGAAATAAAAAGGTCTGCACCATGCTTCGGCATGAGTGCAGGCCTTTTTTAAATGCCGCTGATGGGACTCGAACCCATATGGTTTCCCGTACGATTTTGAGTCGTATGCGTCTGCCAATTCCGCCACAGCGGCGTGTGCGATGATCTTCAGAAGAGACCGAAATAAATTATAGCATACGGAAAAAGGGATTACAATCATTTTTTAAGTTATGCCTTTCAAAAAATGGCAGTTTGTTGTATGATAAAAAGCAGTAGTGTCGCAACAGACAGGAACTTACATGAAAATGGAGTGAAAAAATGGCTGAAAAAATAGTATTGATCGATGGACACAGTATATTGAACCGGGCGTTTTTCGGGATTCCGGATCTGACAAACTCAGAGGGACTTCACACAAATGCCATCTACGGTTTTCTGAATATCATGCTGAAGATACTGGACGAGGAGAAGCCGGAGTATCTGACCGTGGCGTTTGACGTACACGCCCCCACATTCCGCCATGAAATGTACGCGGACTATAAAGGGACGAGAAAGCCCATGGCGGAGGAGCTTCGCCAGCAGGTGCCGGTGATGAAGGAAGTCCTTCAGGCTATGGGCATCCGGATCATTGAAAAAGCCGGGCTGGAGGCGGACGATCTCCTTGGCACCCTGTCCAGAAGGTGCGAGGAGGCGGGGATGGAAGTCTCTGTCATCAGCGGAGACAGGGATCTTCTGCAGCTTGCCACGGACCATGTAAAGATCCGCATTCCCAAGACAAAGAGGGGCGGAACAGAGATAGAGGACTACTATGCGGCGGATGTGCAGGAAAAGTACGGGGTGACGCCGTCGGAGTTTATTGATATGAAAGCCCTCATGGGGGACGCCTCCGACAATATACCCGGAGTTCCCAGTATCGGCGAGAAGACAGCGTCAAAGATCATAGCTGCGTATCATTCCATCGAAAACGCCTACGAGCACGCGGATGAGCTGAAGCCGCCCAGGGCTTCCAAAGCACTGAAAGAGCATTGGGACATGGCAGTCATGAGCAAGACGCTGGCAACCATCTGTGTGGATGCGGACATAGAGTATGACATCAGCCAGGCGAAGATAGAAAATATATTTACCCAGGAGGCCTACACACTGTTCCAGCGGCTTCAGTTTAAAAATCTGCTGGGAAAATTTGATGTGACAGGCCCTGCAAATGCAGTGGAGGATCACTTCCGGATCATACGGGGAAGAGAACCGGCGGAGGAGATCTTTGACCGGGCTTCCCGGGCCGGTGAGGTGGGCGCAGCCATCTTTAAAGATACGGAAAACGTACTGCCCCTTTTTGCCTCCCAGGCACAGGCCGGAGGCGTGGCTCTTTGCTTTGGGGAGGAGGAGATTTTCTGTATCTGTGCAGAAGAAGACCTGACGGCGGAGGAGATTCTGGAAAAGCTGGGAGAGACAGCCGCCCGGGCTGGCAGCTTTTCCATGTTCGGGCTGAAGGAGGCTATGTCCTTTTTTACTCCCGGCAACAGGGAGAACTGCTTTGACGGGATCATAGCAGCATACCTTCTGAACCCTCTGAAAAGTGACTATACATTTGAGGATGTGGCCAGGGAGCAGCTTTCCCTTCTGGTGGAGGATAAGGCGGAGGATCAGGTAAAAGCCTGCTACGAGGCCTACACAGCCTGGAAGGCAAGGCCTCTTTTGCTGGAGAAGCTGCAGGAGACAGGGATGCTGCGCCTTTTTGAGGAGATAGAGATGCCCCTTGTCTTTGCCTTGTTTGACATGGAGCAGAACGGGGTGAAAGTGGAGGCAGCCGAGCTGAAAGAGTACGGCGACAGGCTGGCTGTCCAGATTGAAAAGCTGGAAAAAGAGATCTATGAAGAGTCGGGTGAGGTGTTCAATATCAACTCTCCGAAACAGCTTGGAGTGATCCTTTTTGAGAAAATGGGACTGAAGGGCGGAAAGAAGACAAAGACAGGCTACTCCACAGCGGCGGACGTGCTGGAGAAGCTGGCCCCGGAGCATCCCTTTGTGGCAAAGATCCTTGAGTACAGGCAGCTTGCAAAGCTGAAATCCACCTATGCGGACGGGCTTGCGGCCTTTATAGGGGAGGATGGCAGGATACACGGGAAATTCAACCAGACCATTACAGCCACAGGGCGGATCAGCAGCACAGAGCCCAACCTGCAGAACATCCCGGTGCGTATGGAGCTTGGCAGGCTGATCCGGAAGGTGTTTGTGCCGGAGGATGGATATGTGTTCGTGGATGCGGACTACTCCCAGATCGAGCTGCGGGTGCTGGCCCACTGCTCCGGCGACCGGCAGCTGATCGAGGCCTATCAGGAGGAGAAGGATATCCACAGGATCACAGCGTCCCAGGTGTTTCACACGCCTTTTGACCAGGTGACAGACCTGCAGAGAAGGAACGCCAAGGCTGTGAATTTCGGTATCGTCTACGGGATCAGCTCTTTCGGGCTCAGCCAGGATTTGAGTATCACGCGGAAAGAGGCGTCCCAGTATATAGAGCAGTATTTCAAAACCTATCCGGGCATCAAAGTCTTTCTGGATAACGCGGTGGCCCAGGCGAAAGAAATGGGGTATGTGACCACTCTTTTTGGAAGAAGGCGCCCTGTGCCGGAGCTTTCCTCCAGCAATTTCGCCCAGCGCTCTTTCGGGGAGAGGGTGGCCATGAATTCTCCTATACAGGGGACGGCGGCAGATATTATGAAGATTGCCATGATCGGCGTGGAGAGACGGCTGAAGGAAAACCATATGCGCTCACGCCTTGTCCTGCAGGTGCACGACGAACTCCTTGTGGAGGCCCATGAGACGGAGATAGAGGAAGTAAAGAAGATACTGAAAGATGAAATGGAGCATGCGGCGTCCCTGGAGGTGCCGCTGGAGGTAGATATGCACACCGGCATGAGTTGGTATGAAGCGAAATAGGAGTGACAAAAGATGAAGATCATAGGAATTACCGGGGGGATCGGATCAGGAAAAAGCCAGGTGCTTTCGTATCTGGAGGAGGCCTATGGCGCTGCCTGCTGTCAGGCAGACCAGGTGGCCAGGAGACTTCAGCAGAAGGGGACAAAGTGCCACAGAAGGATCGTGGAACATTTTGGCGAGGACATACTGGATGAGAACGGCAGGCTGGACCGGCCGAAGCTGGCAGGCATTGTCTTTTCCAATAAGGCTCAGCTCCGTATTCTGAATGAGATCGTGCACCCTGCGGTGAAGGAAAAGCTCAGGGAGATCATCCAGAAGGAAGAGAAGAAAGGAACCCATGTCTTTGTCCTGGAGGCAGCGCTTTTTATAGAAGAAAATTATGGTGCGCTGTGTGACGAAGTGTGGTATATTTATGCAGATGAGGAGACGAGGAAAAGACGGCTGATGGCCTCAAGGGGCTACAGCGAGGAGAAGATCGAGGGGATTTTCGCCTCCCAGATGCCCTCCTCAGACTTCTTTACATACTGTGACAGGGCAATTGACAACTGCAATTCCTTCCAGGAGGCCTGCGGTGAGATTGACGATGTCATGGAACAGCTGGGAATAAAGAAGAGAGAAGAATAACAGGCAGGAGAGATGACAGACGATGAGACTTTGCAGCATAGCAAGCGGCAGCAGCGGCAACTGTATTTATGTGGGCAGCGATCACACCCACCTCTTGGTGGATACGGGGATCAGCAAAAAGCGGATCGATGAGGGGCTCCACACACTGGGAATTAAGGGGGAGGAACTGTCAGGCATTCTGATCACCCATGAACATTCAGACCATATCCAGGGGCTGGGAGTGTTCAGCAGAAAGTATGGCATTCCGGTGTACGCCACGAAAGGGACACTGAAAGGCATTATGGAGTACAGAAGTCTTGGAAAGATGCCGGAGGGTCTGCTCCACGAGATACAGACGGATACGGATTTCCTCCTGGGCGATCTGCGTGTCCATCCCTTTGCTATATCCCACGACGCCTACGAGCCTTCCGGATACCGGATCGCCTGCGGGGAAAAGACAGTGGCAGTGGCCACAGATTTGGGAATATATGATGCATATACAGTGGAGAATCTGAAAAATTTAGATGCGGTGCTTCTGGAGGCAAACCATGATATACATATGCTGGAGGTGGGGCCCTATCCCTATCCGCTGAAACGGCGGGTCATGGGGGATAAAGGGCACCTCTCAAATGAATTGTCAGGCCAGCTGCTCTGTGATATACTGCACGATAAGCTGCAACATGTCATACTGGGGCATCTGAGCAAGGAGAACAATTATGCGGAGCTGGCTTACGAGACCGTAAAGCTGGAGGTGACTGTGGGGGATAACCCTTATAGGGGGGAGGACATTCCTATCGTGGTTGCAGGGCGGGATGCTGTTTCAGAGGCAGTGACAGTGTAAGAGACAAAAGTATGGAGGACAGAAGAATGAGAAAATGTATTATCACAGTTGTGGGAAAAGACCAGGTCGGGATCATTGCCAAAGTGTGCAATTATCTTGCGGAGGCGAACATCAATGTTCTGGATATCTCCCAGACGATTGTGGACGGATACTTCAATATGATGACGGTAGTGGACGTCTCGGCGGCAGACAGAGATTTTTCTGTATATGCAGAGGATCTGGACAAGCTGGGAGAGGGGATGGGACTTATCATCCGCTGCCAGAGATCGGAAATATTTGAAAAGATGCATAGACTGTAAGAAAGGACACCTGACTATGATCAACATATACGAAGTAAACGAGACAAATCAGATGATAGACGAGGAAAATCTGGATGTCCGCACCATTACACTGGGCATCAGCCTTCTGGACTGCGTGGACACAGATCTGGACAGACTGAACGAGAAGATCTACCGGAAGATCACCACCCTGGCAGAGAATCTTGTGTCGACGGGCGAGGAGATTGAGAAAGAGTTTGGCATTCCCATTGTCAATAAGAGAATCTCTGTGACTCCCATTGCCCTTGTGGGCGCGTCCGCCTGCAAAAGTCCGGAGGATTTTGTGAGTATAGCAAAGACTCTGGACAGAGCGGCCCTGAAGGTGGGTGTGAATTTTATCGGCGGCTACTCGGCCCTTGTGTCAAAAGCTATGACAAAGAGTGACGAGGACCTGATCCGTTCCATACCGGAAGCGCTGGCATGTACAGAGCGGATCTGCAGCTCCGTCAATGTGGGTTCTACGAGGACCGGCATCAACATGGATGCGGTACGCCTCTGCGGCCAGATCGTGAAGGATACAGCTGAGGCTACCAAGGACAGGGATTCCCTGGGATGTGCCAAGCTGGTGGTGTTCTGCAATGCTCCTGACGATAATCCATTCATGGCGGGCGCCTTCCTGGGTGTGACAGAGGGGGATGCGGTCATCAACGTGGGCGTCAGCGGCCCCGGCGTTGTGAAGCATGCCATTGAGAAAGTGCGCGGGAAGGGATTTGAGGAGCTCTGCGAGACCATCAAGAAGACTGCCTTCAAGATCACCCGTGTGGGCCAGCTTGTGGCAGGCGAGGCCTCAAAGAGAATGGGTATCCCCTTTGGAATTATCGACCTTTCTCTGGCACCCACCCCGGCGATGGGAGACAGTGTGGCAGAGATCCTGGAGGAGATCGGCCTGTCCCAGGTGGGGGCGCCGGGTACCACAGCGGCTCTTGCCATGCTCAACGACCAGGTGAAAAAAGGCGGCGTCATGGCTTCCTCCTATGTGGGAGGCTTAAGCGGCGCGTTTATTCCGGTCAGCGAGGACAAGGGCATGATCGACGCAGTGCAGGCGGGAACTTTGACCATGGAGAAGCTGGAGGCCATGACCTGTGTCTGCTCCGTGGGACTGGATATGATCGCCATACCAGGAAAGACCAGCGCAGCTACCATCTCCGGTATCATAGCGGACGAGATGGCGATCGGTATGGTAAATCAGAAGACAACAGCCGTGCGTCTGATCCCGGTGATCGGAAAAGATGTGGGGGAGACAGCGCAGTTTGGAGGACTTCTTGGTTACGCACCCATTATCCCTGTGAACGAGGCGGACTGCAGCGCGTTTATAAACAGGCAGGGAAGGATTCCCGCGCCTATACACAGCTTTAAAAATTAGAAAAGGAAGAATTCAGTATGAAAAAAGTAGCGGTCGTGACGGACAGCAACAGTGGTATTACTCAGAGAGAAGCAAAGGAACTGGGGATCCGGGTGGTTCCTATGCCATTCTATATTGATGGCGAACTGTATTACGAAGATATCACGCTCTCCCAGAAAGAATTCTATGAGAAGCTTTCCGGAAATGCGGACATTTCCACCTCTCAGCCGTCCCCTGCGGATGTAATGGAGATCTGGGAAGAACTTCTGGAAGAGTATGACGAGGTGGTGCATATCCCCATGTCCAGCGGCCTGTCCACTTCCTGTGAGACGGCCATGATGCTGGCGAAAGATTTTGACGGAAAAGTTTTTGTGGTAAATAACCAGCGTATTTCTGTCACACAGCGCCAGGCTGTGCTGGATGCCCTTGAGCTGGCAGAAGCCGGCAAATCCGGACAGGAGATCCACGACATTCTGATGAAGGAAAAGCTGGAGGCCAGCATCTATATCACTGTGGATACGCTGAAGTATCTGAAAAAGGGCGGGCGCGTGACACCTGCGGGCGCAGCTCTTGGAACAGTGCTGAACCTGAAGCCGGTACTGACGATACAAGGTGAGAAGCTGGATGCCTTCGCAAAAGTGCGGGGGCTGAAATCCGCAAAAAAAGTGATGAAGGAAGCCATGAAGAAAGATCTGGAAGAGCGCTTCGGGGGAAAGAAGGTTCATCTGGAGGCGGCCTATACCTGTACCCACGAAGAGGCGCAGGAGTGGAAAAAGGAACTGGAAGAATATTTCCCGGGCTATGAGATCCACATGGATGCCCTTTCTCTCAGTTGGGAAGCCGCGGTTATATGGCTGAAGGTTTACATGGCGATTTAAGCCAAACTCAACGTGATCGTGTTATGAAGAAATTCCGTGACGGAACAGCTGATATTCTTATCGCTACGGACGTCGCTGCCCGCGGCATAGATATTGATAATATTACTCATGTTATCAATTTTGATATTCCTCAGGATCCGGAAAGCTATGTTCATCGTATTGGACGTACCGGCCGTGCAGGTAATACTGGTGTTGCTATGACCTTTATTACGCCGCGTGAATTCCGTCAGTTGAAACTTATCGAACGCACTACTAAAACCAAAATAACACGTCGTCAATTGCCGACTACAGCCAATGTTATTGAGCGTCAGCGTGAAATGATCGTTTCCAAAATGCAGAGTGTGCTGGATCAGTCTAACTATCATGATTATATGCCTATTGCAGCAAGCTTATTAAAAGAATATGATGCTGAAGATGTGGTTGCTGCTGCGTTAAAACTGATGCAGGAAGGTAATAAAGCTTTAGAAGCTTCGCCTGAAGATATTCTGGCGAAAGATTTAAGTAATACTGGTGGTCGTCCTGGCATGGTTCGTCTTTTCATGAATATTGGACGCAGCCAAAAAGTTACTGTTCAGGATATAGTTCGAACTATTGCTATTGAAGCTGATATTCCTGCCAAAGAAGTAGGTTTGATCAATATTTATGACAAGTTTACCTTTGTAGAAGTCCCAGAAGATATGGCCGAAAAAGTTTTGGGTGTAATGCACAAAAACACGATTAAAGGCTATAAAATAAATGTCGAGCCGGCACGCGTTCGTCAGTAATTGTAAGAAAAGGAAGAGCAGATATGGTAAAATACCATGTCTGCTCTTTAAGGTGTAAATCATGCGTGAAATTTTAGGTAACAAAAAAGGAATACGGGATTCTGTTTTGAATGAATTAATTGCTTTGTACGATGTACAAGTGCCTTTAGGGCAGCTCATTTCTGCGGAATTAGCTTTAAAATTAGCTGATATTACAGAATTTATAAACAGAGAAATCTCTCTTTATATTTCTAGAAGCGGGCAAATAACTAATATTGTAATCGGTGGTAATGACAGTGTAGAACTGCCAGCAGTAGAAGGTCGCAGAGGTATTGGCAGATTAAGTGGAATCCGTTGTGTCCACACTCATCCAAATGGTAATCCAGTGTTGAGTGGAGTTGATTTTTCAGCGTTAAAAAATAATAAATTCGATGCCATGGTTACAATAGGTGTTACCGCACCTGATTACACGCAGTCCATAATTTCTTTTGGCATGATAGTTGGGCTTGACAAAGAAGAACAGTTTATCTGCGATGAATATGGACCTTTTTCTCTGGAAGAAGCAGAAGCTATTAATTTTCTTAATGTAATCAATACAATAGAGCGGATTTTAGACAAGCAAACAAGTAGTTCCAGTTTAGCAGTAGCAGCAGAGAAAACCATTTTAGTTGGTATGGACTGGGGACAGATAAAAGGCGGTTGGACTGCTGAAGATTCGCTTGAAGAGTTAAAGCAGCTTGCGGATACAGCAGGGGCTGTAG